>Ga0307968_1000946_pt1 | contig 22685 bp, 17 predicted proteins | sample OrgLakmetagen650_FD_201834 | JGI IMG/M metagenome (GOLD analysis project Ga0307968, IMG submission 201834) | Saline water microbial communities from Organic Lake, Antarctica - #650 | ecosystem: Environmental > Aquatic > Non-marine Saline and Alkaline > Saline | place: Antarctica: Organic Lake...
TGTGTGTGTGTGTGTGTGTGTGTGTGTGTGTGTACACCACAGCATCCACCAAGGGCTGCGCAGTGTGTGCACAAGAGTGTGTATGTATATGTGTGCACACGTGTGTGTATGTAGGTGCACGTTTGTAGGGTTGGCCAGAACCATACATATATACATATCGTGTATATACGGTAATTTTGGCAGGGTAATCACCAAATATACGGTCATATATACGGTTCTGGCCAACCCTACATGTGGTGCATATACGGTAATTTTGGCAGGGAAATCACCATATATTTAGGGTTGGCCCAAACCGTATGACCGTATATACACCGTATCCTCAGTACGCCATATATCCGGTACCGTATACGACACTGAGCCACCGGTTTCGTAACCGTATGACCGTATATATACGCATAAATGGGTTTTGGCCGACCGTATATATACGCCGTATGCACGGTAAACCGCCGTATATGGACCGTATTTGCAGGTGGTGCAGGGCTCGATTCCCAGCAACAGCAGTCTTTTTTGCTCTTTTTGGTCAATTTTCTTTTCTCGCGCCTCTTCTTCCTGAGCTCTTTCTTTGCTTTCCTTTTTTATTGATGCATGTGTTTGCATTAAAAAATAGTTTTATTGGTGGTTATGGTAGTTGAACTCCCTTATGCACTGAAAAGGGCCTTTTTTGGCCTTTTTGGCTTGAAGCAAGCCTAGCTCCCTAACCATTCACTTTTTGGGTATCAATGATTGGTTCATGCGTGCTCAGCACTTCAAGAGCTACAAAATGGACCCCCTATGAATTAATTCTGAGTCAGTCAATTTTCTCCTATATACGTATATACGGAAATACGGCGTATATACGGTCATATACGGCGTATATACAGTATATGGGAATCCCATGTTCGGTTCTGGCCAACCCTACATATATACGGTCATATTTAAAGTGTATACACGGCTCTGGCCAGCCCTGCACATACACAATCTCCGTAATCCTAGGCTTTCCAACACACATATCCCAAACACGCACACTTGTAAGATGCAAACTGCTTACTCTACTCACACACACACGCAGACAAACACACTCGCACAACTACGCACGCACACACACAACTACGCACGCACACACACACACACACACACACACCTGCTTGTTCTCTGGCTCAACTGCGCAACGTTGCCAAAGTCCACGTAAGCGATGCGCCCATACACACGCACACACACAACTACGCACGCACACACTCACACAACTACGCACGCACACACACACATACACACACACAACTACGCACACACACACACCTGCTTGTTCCTCTGGCTCAACTGCGCAACGTTGCCAAAGTCCACGTAAGCGATGCGCCCATACACACGCACACACACACACACACAACTACGCACGCTCACACACGCACGCACACACACACACACCTGCTTGTTCCTCTGGCTCAACTGCGCAACATTGCCAAAGTCCACGTAAGCGATGCGCCCATACACACGCACAAACACACACAACTACGCACGCACGCACACACACCTGCTTGTTCCTCTGGCTCAACTGCGCAACGTTGCCAAAGTCCGCGTAAGCGATGCGCCCATACACACGCACACACACACACACACACGCACGCACACACACACGCACGCACACACACGCACACACGCACACACACCTGCTTGTTCCTCTGGCTCAACTGCGCAACGTTGCCAAAGTCCACGTAAGCGATGCGCCCATACACACGCACACACACACAACTACGCACGCTCACACACGCACGCACACACACACACACCTGCTTGTTCCTCTGGCTCAACTGCGCAACGTTGCCAAAGTCCACGTAAGCGATGCGCCCATACACACGCACACACACACACACAACTACGCACGCACACACACACGCACGCACACACACCTGCTTGTTCTTCTGGCTCAACTGCGCAACGTTGCCAAAGTCCACGTAAGCGATGTGCCCATACACACGCACACACACACACACACACACACACAACTACGCACGCACGCACACACACACCTGCTTGTTCCTCTGGCTCAACTGCGCAACGTTGCCAAAGTCCACGTAAGCGATGCGCCCATACACACGCACGCACAAACACAACTACGCACGCACACACACGCAAACACGCACACACACACACACACACCTGTTTGTTCCTCTGGCTCAACTGCGCAACATTGCCAAAGTCCACGTAAGCGATGCGCCCATCCCGCATCTGCGAACAGGGCATGCATGTGAGTGCGTGACATGGTTAAGTAGCGACACGGACATCTTCATGATAATGATGGCACACTGATGTCTTAATAATGATGGCATGGGCAAAACAAGGTTAATAATAATAATGGCATGTTAATAATGCCATCATGTTAATAATGATGGCATGATGGACGTTTTGACACCAGTATACAGTATACATTTGTGCTAGCTGCAACCTCTGCGTGGCATGTAAGCGGGATGCTTCCTTTCTTCCTTAGAATGGGAAAACGCTGTTTTGCAAATCTATACAAGGCTTGCAGTGCAAAAAAATGCAGTCTGACGTCTGTGTGATTTTGATGTTTTAATACCCATGCAGTGTAAACTTGGTTCCCTTATAACAACTGCCCGCGTGCGTGTGAGAGGCTGAAGCAGTGAAACAAATAAACAGGTCTGGTAGGGACGCACGCACGCATGCATGCACGCATGCACGCACGCACGCATGCATGCACGCATGCACGCACGCACGCATGCACGCACGCATGCATGCACACACGCACGCATGCATGCACGCACAAACATCTTTTGAATGACATCCTTTCTGTCAGCAGCTAAGCATCTGCGAATCTAACGACTCCAGCGACCAGAAACTAGTCAGGCACAGACGCAGAGCACAGCACCGTCCTTATGGCTTTTGCTACACGAACAGCGTTGAGATGTTAGGATACTATAGTTAGGCACAGACGCAGAGCACAGCACCGTCCTTATGGCTTTTGCTACACGAATAGCGTTGAGATGTTAAGATACTATAGTCAGGCAAAGACGCAGAGCACAGCACCGTCCTTATGGCTTTTGCTACACGAACAGCGTTGAGATGTTAAGATACCATAGTCAGGCACAGACGCAGAGCACAGCACCGTCCTTATGGCTTTTGCTACACGAACAGCGTTGAGATGTCAAGATACCATAGTCAGGCACAGACGCAGAGCACAGCACCGTCTTTGTGGCTTTTGCTACACGAATAGCGTTGAGATGTTGAAATACAATAGTCAGGCACAGACGCAGAGCACAGCACCGTCCTTATGGCTTTTGCAACACGAACAGCGTTGATATACTATAGTCAGGCACAGACGCAAAGCACAGCACCGTCCTTATGGCTTTTGCAACACGAATAGCGTGGACGTGTGTTTGCACAAAAACGCTCTGTGCTTTCTCAATCCAAAAGATCTGCAAGCAAAGCACCAGCAGGCGCTACCAAGATCTACCAGCGGCACCACCACTCACTGCAAAGAGGTTTCCATCACTCACTGCAAAGATGTTTTCACTCACTGGGGTATCACCACTCACTGCAAAGAGGATTCCATCACTGCAAAGATGATTTCACTCACTGAGGTATGACCACTCACTGCAAAGATGTTTCCATCAATCACTGCAAAGATGTTTCCATCACTCATTGCAAAGATGTTTGCACCACTTACTGCAAAGATGTTTCCTCACTCATTGCAAAGATGTTTCCATCAATCACTGCAAAGATGTTTCCATCACTCATTGCAAAGATGTTTCCATCACTCACTGCAAAGATGTTTCCATCACTCACCGCAAAGATGTTTCCAGGGTGGGGGTCTCCTGCAAGGATGGCAAGGCATTTGAGATAGATTAAGGAGGAAGCATTGCAGCAAGAGTGACGGGGCGAGGAGGGAGCAAGCTGCCTCTCACCCTTCTCCAAACTAGAAAGGTAAAGGAGGAAGCATTGCAGCAAGAGTGACGGGGCGAGGAGGGGGCAAGCTGCCTCCCTCCCTTTTCCAAACTAAAAAGGTAAAGGAGGAAGCATTGCAGCAAGAGTGACGGGGCGAGGAGGGGGCAAGAGTGACGGGACGAGGAGGGGGCAAGCTGCCTCTCTCCCTATTTCAAACTAGAAAGGTAAAGGGGTTAGCATTGCAGCAAGAGTAGGGTTGGCCATAACTGGATATATATGTTATATATACATGCCGTATATGGCCGCATATTTAATAAACCCTGCAAGAGATGCTGTATATACAGGGTCGGCCCAAACCGTGTATGGGATTTCCATATACCGTATATACGTATATACACCGTATACATATGGTTCTGGCCAACCTTATAAACTAGAGTGGAGGAGGCGAGCTCTTTCGTTTTCCTTTGTCTTTTGCCTCATCAGTTACTCGCTTCTTAAAATTCTTGGCCTCATCATTTACTCGCTATACAGAATCTTAGCATCATCATTTACTCACTAATAAAAATTCTTGGCCTCATCATGGCCTCGCTTCTTAGATTCTTAGCATCATCAATAACTCGCTTCTTACATTCTTGACCTCATCATGGCCTCGCCTCTTACATTCTTAGCATCATCATTTACTCGCTTCTTACATTCTTGGCATCATCATGGCCTCGCTTCTTAGATTCTTAGCATCATCATTTACTCACTAATTAAAATATTTGGCCTCATCATGGCCTCGCTTCTTAGATTCTTAGTATCATCATTTACTCACTAATTAAAATTCTTGGCCTCATCATGGCCTCGCTTCTTAGATTCTTAGTATCATCATATACTCACTAATTAAAATTCTTGGCCTCATCATGGCCTCGCTTCTTGAATTCTTAGCAACATCATTTACTCGCTTATTAAAATTCTTGGCCTCATCATGGCCTTGCTTCTTAGATTCTTAGCAACATCATATACTCACTAATTAAAATTCTTGGCCTCATCATGGCCTCGCTTCTTAGATTCTTAGCATCATCATTTACTCGCTTATTAAAATTCTTGGCATCATCATGGCCTCGCTTCTTATATTCTTAGCATCATCATTTACTTGCTTCTTACATTCTTGGCCTCATCATGGCCTCGCTTCTTATATTCTTAGCATCATCATGGACCCGCAAAGCCTGGCACCAGAGCCTTACCTATACATGTTTACAGCATACGCAAGCTCCTTTATCAGAAAAACATAAACATACAACATACAGTTAAACACGCTGCGTACGACAAGGTTCTGACCCATTCTACAATAGCCACAGAAGTGACCTTTTTCCCTGCAATCCACACTTGTTGTGGACTGCAATTCTTTGACACAGACATCCAGGGATAGTTTAATTCAGAATCATCTCACCGTGGAAGAGGCCAAACTCTAGCAGCTGCCGCAGACCAGCAACCTGCAGGTTAAGTGACGAAGTATGTATGTGCGTGTTAACGTGTGTGTGTGTGTGCGTGTGTGTATGTGTGTGTGTTTGTACGTTATGCACTCTTACTCAGAGTCCATAGAAGCTGAACTCTCATCAAAGCAGAGTTAAAATACACCAGAAAAAAATTTGGAATGTTCTTCACTGTCCAAGAATTCAATTGTCCTCACGTTTGGCCTGCGTGGCATCAGCGTAAACCTGACACTCAGTGCACCCTCAGTGGGTTTACATAATATACACAAGGGTATACATAATATACACAGTGGGTATTGGGTATACATAATATACACGGTGGGTATACATAAATTACACAGTGGGTATGCATAATATACACAGTGGGTATGCATAATATACACAGTGGGTAATATAATATACACAAGGGTATGCATTAATATACCCACAGTGGGTATACATAATATACACAACAAGCCCCCTAAGAGGGCCTTCGTCATCTGAGGCTTCTGACTCTTATCTATTCTGATTCCTATCTATTCTGACTCTGATCTATACTGACTCTTGTCTATTCTGACTCTTATCTACTTGAAAAGTGCATCATGGCCAACCGACCCCAGTCTATACACCGACTGCACAGCCTAGCAGTCACACTTTTTGACTGATGGCGTAATCTGTACACTGACTGGAGTCATAACAACACACAGAACATTATACAACACACAGAACATTATACACAACATACACACATCATACATAACATACACAACGTACACACATCATACACATATCATACACATCATACACAACATCATACACACATCATACACAATATCATACACAATATCATACACACATCATACACAACATACACACATCATACACACAACATACACACATCATACACAACATACACACATCATACACAACAAACACACATCATACACAACATAATAAAAAACATACACAACATACACACATCATACACAACATCATACACAGCATACACACATCATACACAACATCATACACAGCATACACACATCATACACACATCATACACAACATACCGGCCCTCAACGCCGTAAACTCCAACTATTTGAAGACAGCACAACAGCACTCACCACTCCACACCGAATGAAGTCGTCCACGTCCAGCCCTGAGGCCTTAATGGCGGCTGGGTCAGTGCATCTGAGGCCATCAATCCACTCCATTGTGAGCACCTAAATGTGCGTGAATATGTGAGTAGGTGTGTATGAATGTGTAATATGTGTGTCTAAGTTGTGTGTGTGTGTGTTTGTGTGTGTGTGTGTGTGCATACTTGTTTGTGCTGGTGCGTAAATGTGTGCTAGCATACGCACATTTGTATACGCCTGTGCAAGCACATCTGATTAACATACTACACTTGTGAGTATGTGCGTGTATGCTTGCGCATGTGTGTGTCTGTATGTGTGTGTATGTGCATGTGTGTGTCTGTATGTGTATGTTTGTGCATGTGTGTGTGTGTGTGTGTCTGCACGTGCGATTTTGACCAGCTCACTGCCACGCGAGCGACTCCACACACACACACACACACACCACACACACATACACACACACGCACACACACACACACACACACACCCCACACACACATACACACACAAGCACACACAAACAGCAACCCCCAAGCCTCAGCACATGCCAAGCACATCTCCATGCAAATTCATGGATCCATCCATATCCATCCATCCATGCCAATCCGATAATGAGTATATAGCACACAACGTAATTCCTAATGAATATTTACTGAATAACAGTGAGGGTTCAAATTAATAAGGATGAATCTTATCGTTAAGCACACAGGGGGGCAGCCACACCGACCTTGGTGCCCCCAAGCCTCAGCACACACACACACACAAACACACACGCACACACACACGCACGCAAACGCACACGCACACGCACACGCACACACACACGTATACACACAGCACATGCCAATCACATTTCCATGCAAATCCATGGACATCCATATCCATCCATCCATGCCAAGCACACACACAGAGGGGCAGCCACACCAACCTTAGTGCCGCACAAATCAGGTCGGACCCACGGGATCTTGATGGTGGGGTCGGTCTTGAGGTTTTGGTAGAACTCCTGGATGTTGCGCGCCTCCTGGATGTAGTCCAGCTCTTCGAGCAGCTTCTCCCCAAACTCGTCCACGATCAGCTCTGGTCGACAGCCTAACCGCTGCTGGGCAAAGCTGCGTGGTGTGTGTGTGTGTGTGTGTGTGTGTGTGTGTGTGGTATGTTTGTTCACGTTAATATGAAGATGAGTGTGTGTTGTATGTTTGTTTACGTTAATATGAAGATGAGTGTGCGTGTTTGTGCATGTACGCATGCATTTGTGAATGTACGTGTGGCGTCTCATGCCTTTGCATTGCACTGCTGCTTTGTCAATGGCTTGTCGGACACGCTAATCTTCACCTGACAAGTTACATGCTATTGCTCAATTTACATGCTTCTGCGTCGCATATCTATGTATTGTAGGATCCAACATTAAACACCCAAAACCCTGCAAGCGCACACACACATGCATGCACACGCAAGTGGAAAGCGCATTATGCTGTGCACACCAGCATACACATTTACTTACACAAACACCCACACACAAACACACGTGTACACAAACACGCGCGCACACACTGAACAAGAGCTAGTCTTGTTGACGTACTATTTGAAAAAGAAACCGCATTACACACACATGCACACATGCACACACACATGCACACACGCACAAGAGACAAAGACAAGGGGCAAAGCACTCACTCGTCAAAAAAGGATGCCAGTGTCCTGAAAATGAAGAGGTCCCGGAGGATGTTGGGCTCTACCCCAGGTCGTTGCACTTTCACCGCCACGTCCTCCCCTGTTTCCTTCAGAACGGCCCGGTACACCTGCACACACAAACACATGATCATTATTGTTTTAGGTGCTGTTGAGCACACCCACCCACCCACACATGTACACCTGCACAAACAAACACATGATATTGTTTTAGGTGCTGTTGAGTACACCACCCACACCCACCCACACACACAAGTACACCTGCACACAAACACACGATATCTTTTTGGGGTGCTGTGAGTACACCCACCCACACACACACACACATGTACACCTGCACACACAAACACACGATATCTTATTGGGGTGCTGATGAGTACACCCACACACCCACACACCCACATGTACACCTGCACACTACGGAAGCGCACACAACGCAGCACACGTTGGAACAGCCCAATCACATCTTACGCTCCCGTCCTCCTGGCGAGTCTGAGCAGGACGCTCGAACGTGCGCACAAAACGCATGTTGAAAAATGTAACATCACGAATTACGACATCACCTTGTTCCTGTAATTAATGTCCACGAAGTTTGCACACACAGGCGCAAGCACGCACGCACGCACGCACGCACGCACATAATCACAGACAAATTAAAACGCGTTCTTCGCCAGACCTGTTGAACCGGTGAAGACAGCCGGCTACTGTGTACTACATTTAGGGTTGGCCAGAACCATATATATACGGTGCATATACGGTATTTTTTGGCAGGGAAATCACCAAATGTACGGTCATATACGGTGTGTATATATGGTTCTGGCCAACCTTAACTACATATTCTACCCTGTGTCAATATAGTACCTGTGTCAATATAGTACCTAGACTGGTCAATGACAGCCTGGGCATTCCGTACACAAGCGAGGAAGCAAGCACGCCTTTTTGAGGGCAGTGTAGCAATGGTTGAAAGTGCATGCACAGATGATGCTCTTCCATCTAGTGCATGCAATATACATGGGATGGGCCAGAACCGTATTTATACACCGTACATGACCGTATATTTGGTGATTTCACTGCCAAAAATACTGTGTATACACCGTATATTTATGTTCTGGCTAACCCTAAATATACATGGGATTGGCCAGAGCCGTATATATATCCACCGTATATGACCGTACGTCTGATGCAATCCCTTAAAAGAGCACCGTATACACGCCGTATACACACAGTTCTGGCCAACCCTAACTTCGTATTCTCAGTAGCACCAAGCCTACCTGGCCTAAAGAAGCCGCGGCAATCGGGCTCGAGCTAATGCTCGAAAACACTTGATCCACCGGCTTTCCCAGCTGCTGCTCCATGATTTTGAAGGCCAGCGCGTCATCAAAGGAAGGCACGTCATCCTGCAGGGTGAAAGGGTGTGCGCGTGCACGTCAGCATTGGCGCAGGTGCGTGCTTACAGGTATTATGTGAGATCAGATAAAGCCGCGTTTAAAAATCAAAATGACAACGTGTGTGTTTGAGGGCACGTGAAGGCCAGCGCGTCATCAAAGGAAGGCACGTCATCCTCCAGGGTGAAAGGGTGTGTGCGCGTGCACGTCAGCGTTGGCGCAGGTGCGTGCTTACAGGTATTATGTGAGATCAGATAGAGCCGCGTTTAAAGATCAAAATGACGTGTGTGTTTGAGGGCACGTGCCTGACTGCTGCTCCATGATTTGGAAGGCGTGCACATCGTCAAAGGAAGGGCACGTCGTAAGGAGAAAGGTATGCCCAGTTACACACACGTGAGAGCTATAGTTGCAACCTGGATGTCATGGGCAACACAATGCTTGGGCAACCAATGCTTAGCACTTGAAACAAACAAGTCGAACGTGACGATGCTTAGCAGTAACATTAAACAAGCCAAGCAGTTTGTTTGTGCGGTTGTTGTGTGTACGGCGTGTAGTGTGTGTGTATGTGTGTGTGTGTGTGTGTGTGTGTGTGTGTGGTCATCTCCATGGCCTACATTACGTACAGGACGAAGCAAAAGGACTCTGAATTGTTTAAGATGGTGTGCATCTGTGTGTGTGTGTGTGTGTTCAAAGCTGCCCTGCAACAGCTCCATGCTTTCAAGCACCTTCTGGGGTCCAATGCGATGACATAGCCTGTTACGTTACGCTATCACAGCGCCTGTGTGTACATTATCACAGCGCCTGTGTGTACATTATCACAGCGCCTGTGTGTACGTTATCACAGTGCCTGTGTGGGGTCCAATGCGATGACATAGCCTGTTACGTTACGCTATCACAGCGCCTGTGTGTACGTTATCACAGCGCCTGTGTGTACGTTATCACATTGCCTGTGTGGGGTCCAATGCAATGACGTAGCCTGTTACGTTACGCTATCACAGCGCCTGTGTGTTCCAGGCCAGCAGACTTTTCTACAGCAGACAGCGGACTGGACCTTGCACTTGTGGTATGTTGTACTCAAAACAGCGCATATAATGTGTAGCACATCTCAGCCTCTCCTACCTCAGTGCCCTCACGCAATAGGACCATGCACTTTTCGTCATTCTCAAAACAGCGCAGATGATATATTGTACTGATCGATTCCAAAACAGCGCAGATGGCCTGTAGCGCATCTCAGCACCTCCTACCTCAGTGCCCTCACGCAAGAGGCATCATGCAATTGCAATCATACCCAAAATAGCGCAGATGGTATGTCGTACTCAAAAACAGTGCAGAAGGTATGTAGCGCAACTCAGCACCTCTGACTGCAGTGCCCTCACGCAAAAGTGGAGCAGCATTCACTTGCAGCCCCCCCACAGCTAGCTCACATATAGGGTTGGCCAGAACCATATACGTGCGGTGCATACGGTATTTTTGGCAGGGAGATCACCAAATATATGTGCATGTATGGTGTGTATATATACTTCTGGCCAACCCTACTCATTTCCTCCTCACGCGCAACAGCACGTGTCATAACACAAAACAAGGATGCCACAGCAGCCGATACGCGTGCGCCCTACAAAGGGGCAAGACCCATCTGCACGCCAAAGCGACGTACACGCGCGCCCAAATAAGGGGCAACACAAAACATGGACGCCAAAGCAGCCGATACACGTGCGCCCTAAAAAGGGGCAAGACCCATCTGCACGCCAAAGCGACGTACACGTGCGCCCAAATAAGGGGCAACACAAAACATGGACGCCAAAGCAGCCGATACACGTGCGCCCTAAAAAGGGGCAAGACCCATCTGCACGCCAAAGCGACGTACACGTGCGCCCAAATTAGGGGCAACACAGAACATGGACGCCAAAGCAGCCGACATACACGTGCGCCCAAATTAGGGGCAAGACCCATCTGCACGCCAAAGCGACGTACACGTGCGCCCAAATAAGGGGCAACACAAAACATGGACGTCAAAGTAGCCGACATACACGTGCGCCCAAATGAGGGGCCAGACCAGTGAAGTTCACAGTGAAGTTCACCCCGCGCGGGAGCCGCAGTAGTGTAGTACAACACTTTGCTGACAACAGTTCATGCACAATGAAAGAGAGTGCTACCGGGCAAAAGACCCACCTGCAGCCCGCACAGCTCATTCATGTAGTCCTCACGCACTATGTCCGGCCTGTTAGCCAGCACCTGGCCTGCTTTGATGAAAGACGGGCCCAGATAGGTGAGCGTCTCCCTACAAAGTAAGGGGGAGGGGGAGGGGCAAGTTGGAATGCGCTGTGCGTGTGTGTGTGTGTGTGTGTGTGTGTGAAAATGCGCTGTGCGTGCGTGTATGTGCGTGCGTGTGTAAGTGTACGTGTGTGTGTGTGTGTGTGCGCGTGTGTGTGTGCGTGTGTGTGTGCGCGTGTGTTTGTGTGTGTGTGTGTGTGTGTGTGTGTGTGTGTGTGTGTGTGTGTTTGCGTGCGTGTGTGTGTGTGTGCGTGTGTGTGTGTGCGTGCGTGCGTGCACGCATATGGGTGTGTCTGTCTTTGGCAATGCTACAGTCCTAACATACAAAGCGGTGTCGTCAGCTCTAAAATGGCGCAAAACTCGCACTGAGCGTGCATTGGCTGCATGACATCTACATGCCATCTACCTGAGTTCAGCTGCACGCTGCTTCATGATGCTGGGGTCATTGTCCACTCCTTTGGCTCTGTCCAGCCATAACTTCCCAGCAAACAGGCCTAATGAGGTGACGATGTCCAGAATTCGAACCTGGGGCAATGCAGGGTTTACGACATATCGCACGTTGTTGGCTGATAGGAATTTTAGCTGTAATCTCTGCTCCGCTGTAATGTTGTTTTTCCATGTATGCGTCTGTGTATCGTGTGCGTGCCATACGAGCATGTGCATGTGTGTGAGTCCACATGCAATTAAGTTTGTGGGTGCATGGTGTGTGTCAGTGTGTGTGCATGAGTATACATGCTTACGCGTGTGTTTTTGCACACCTATAGTGTGTGTGCCAGTGTGTGAGAGAGTGTGTGCGTATACATGTGTGTGTGTGCGCGTGTATATGTGTGTGCGCGTGTATGTGCGTGAGTGTGTGTTTAAATACACTTAAGTGTGTGCACAAGTGCGTTCGTGCATAAGTGCGTATGTTTAGGGTTGGCCAGAACCGTATATATACACCGTATATGACCGTATATTTGGTGATTTCCCTGCCAGAAATAACGTATATGCACCGTATATATATGGTTCTGGCCAACCCTACGTATGTTTGTACGTTTGTGCATGCGTTTGTGCGTGCGTGCGTGTGTGTATTCATGTGTGTATATGTGTGCGTGTGTGTGCGTGTGTGTGTATATATGTGTGTGTGCATGTGTGCGCGCGTATGTGTGTGTGCATGTGTGTGCGCGCGCGTGTGTGTGTGTGTGTGTGTGTGTGTGTGTGTGGGTGTGTGTGTGTGTGTGTTGTGTGTGTGTGTGTGTGTGTGTGTGTGTGTGTGTGTGTGTGTGTGCGCGCGCGCGCACGGCACACCCTACAATCGTCGGCGAATGAGCACAGCATTTAAACTGTATGCCTACCACAATGTTTAGCATGCTGGAGGGGCCCTCCAAAGCGCGTGAACGCACATACTCCGGTGAGTATTGTGAAGTCAAGCTGCATGAGTCCTGCAGAAAGTCTGACCTGGAGTGAGGGAGAAATAGAAAGTGAAAAGTCAATTATGGAAAGGTCATGGTATATGTGGTTTTTGGTCTGCAAGGAAATTGCTGGCGTGGCTTAATTCACCGCACCGCTGCTGGTATTTAGGGACTTGTGGTTTGGGTTGAATGGGTCCAGCCAACGGTGCAGCGGCCGCATTGGTGAGAAGGCAGGGGCGTCTTCTCGTTTGTGGTTTTAAACTGCACAGGGGCGCTCCTCCTCTTTCTCCACCCGTCTTCCGCCCGACGCCCTTGTTTGCTAAAGAGGTACACTGCATTTATGCTCAATCGTCTCGACCACCCTGTTCTTTAACTTGTATTTCCTTCGTTCGTTGTAAATGTATTAATTAATTGTTTGGATATTTTTGACTTGATTCCACCACACAAAACACGTCTACCAAAAAACTTGGCGGTGTTATCCCAACCTAAAAACATCCCTAACCCAAACACGTTAACGTCACGAGCAATAAAGCTTAATTACCCACCAGTGCCCGTACACAACCATTGGCACAACAAAATGAAAAGGCTAATCTTCACATTTTTTGTATCCATCATCAAACAATGAAAACACTCAGGTCAGACGCATTTTGATCGGCTATCGATCACCCTCATCTTCCTCTTCATCAGGTTGACTGCAAGACAAGTAGTGCAGGAAAGTGCAGGAGTAAAAGCCAGTTAGCTCAAACGATTAATAAGCTTGCTGCAGAAATCTAGGTAACTTGCGATTCCTGCCGCAGTGATCTGGTGCACATGGACAGACACGTTCTCACCGAGGCTGTTTATTTCATGCTTGCATCCAATGATCTAAGGATCAAGTGCTTTTAAAGGTTGACAAGCCGTGGATATGAAGAGTGCATTTCGCCACTCTTTCATGGGGCCAGGATTTGAGAATTACACAATCCGGGCTTCATGATGTGCATTGAACTCATTAGTAACACAATGACATAATGAGGAGTGCTACAACATATTTTTGAGGTTGGGGTTGCATGTTGGATTTTGCTCTTTCTATTTAGGATGACGTTTAAAGTAAACAGAGACAGTGATGCCAACACAACATCCCAGCAACTTGTCCCCCTTTATTCCTGGGCACTCCCAGAACTGGAACTGGACAGAGAGATTCAGCAGAAATTGGACATGGTAAAGAGCTAACACAAAATATTGAATTTGGTGTTTTAATACTGATGCCGCGTCAACATCCCTACGGAATTCTTCACGCGGCTTTCAACAAGTGCGGATCAAATTGTTGAACATGCTCCTTTTTCCTTTTAGCATTCAAGGGGCAACTACTTACATGACAATAAATTGACAAACTTAGAATCAATTTGGTTCCTTTTCCTTGATTAATGTGGGGAGTGGTTTTTACTGCCCACATTGTTTTTCTATTCTTTTTAATGTGAAGCCGTAATTGTAACAGAGAGCATGCGCTTGAGCATTGGTTGAGCCACTCAGCGTACAAATTAACTGAACACATAAGCCGGGCACGTAGTCTCTTGCTTGGTGCTTTCCTTAGGACATTGTAATTTATTGCGGCCACTGGGCTTCTCACTTCATTTCTTTTGCAATAATCTTTCATTACAGTAAGGAACCAAAAAGCGGGGTTTGCGCTGTAGCTGATCAGCCGGCAGGCCCGTGGATGTTACATTTTGGTGCATAGATTTTAGCTTGTCAATCTGGGTTAAACATATGCGGGGCATTGATAGAACCTCCCTTTCTCAGCCCCCTCCCCCTCTGCGGCAATTATTTGAATCCTTTGGTAGCGCGTGCTGGTCACAACGCTAAGACAAATTTGCAAATGTATTATTCTACACTGGTCAGCTGCCACTCAGTATATCCTAAAAGATATTTATCAAGAACTGTAACAGGATTTACAGCCTTCCCTCCTCTCGTTCTACAGCCGCGATGTTGTGTGGCTCTTCATGCAGACATCCATTTAGTGCGCGCAGAACACGTAGCACCATCATATTCCATGTCGGCAGTGTTTACATTACCCACGTTTCCCCCCTATTTACCGCACATCCAGATGTTAAAGCACGACAAGCGAATTAAAGGAGGAGGGCACTGACGCACGCATACACACACACACAACACACACACATACACACACACACACACACCGCGGGAGCACAGTATCCCGCTGCGATGCGCGTCATCATAAACAAAGGCACAGCCCCGCGTAGGAATGCGCAGCGTGTGCAGTACTTCCACAGGAATTCCTAGACTGACCCATGGGCAATAATTATATTTTTCTAAAAGCCCAGCCCTTGCAAAGTCGTTTGACACTCTACAGGGTAATTGCCGTTGCGGTTCCATATATTGCATGCGAGAAAAAGGTAGGGGGGCGGGAAGTGTCCAGCAAATTTCCGGCAGGAATTTGAAATGATGGTCACGTAGTTGATGATAATTCATAAAAGGAACCCTTGGGTATCGAGTGCACTGCGAAACGAGCGATGAAAAAAATATCCTAGCTTGCACCTCACGATGTTCACAAATGCACAAGTTATCTTAATGCACAAGTCATCTATTGCACAATTCATCTTAATGCACAAGTCATCTTAATGTAAGGTTGCACAACACAGTGTACAGACACGAGGTTCACACAGTGCACAGACACGGTGATCACAAATGCACTAGCCATCTTCACGTAAGGTTGCACAACACAGCGTACAGACACGTTACGCCACGGACCATACGACACCGGGCCAACTCTTGAATACTTTCCAATTCTTACTTTTGAACTGCAACCCTCTTGATCCCCATTATTCCCTTTGTGGTGGAGGAGTTTTACGGTACCCCGTACCAAAACGGCTCCATTTCCTTATCAACGTGGGAAGTGGTTTCCACTGCCCTGCCTAACCTCCTTTCTGAATGTGGGAAGTGGTTTCCACTGCCCTACCTAACCTCCTTTCTTTTCATTTTTTCTTAAGCTCTCTTTACAACACACAGAGCCCCAGATAAAACTCTGCTATTCATTCGATTGACAATGGTGTGCCAAATGCCTACACGTTTTTTCCTTGACCTGCTTACACTGAAATGATTTGTGTGCGTTTTGAACGGCCACAAGTAGTTTAAACGTTCAGAGGCAGCCGTGGCGAAACATGCAGCCTTGATTGACCTTTTTGACGCTAGCTGTTGTGTAAAGGCCAACAGCTCTTCAGGGAAAGAAGATTCAAAATGAAACTTTCAATATGATTGACCTTTTTGACGCTAGCTGTTGTGTAAAGGCCAACAGCTCTTCAGGGAAAGAAGATTCAAAATGAAACTTTCAATAAAAGTCATCTACACTGACTTAACCCGCCCTTTTGTGCACACCTGTCAGGGATGGCCTCATCGTCGTCATCATCCCAATCACCCGTGCCTTGCTGTGACACGTGCTGTGTGGACCATGGCTGCTGCTGCTCTTGTGGGCTGTGTGGGTTGTGCTGTGACACGTGCTGTGTGGACCCTGGCTGCTGCTGCTCTTGTGGGCTGTGTGGGTCGTGCTGTGACACGTGCTGTGTGGACCCTGGCTGCTGCTGCTCTTGTGGGCTGTGTGGGTTTTGCTGCTGCTGCTGCTGCTGTGTGCGTGTGCCGTACTGCTGTCTCATTGCGTCATTGGTACACAAAACTGAAGACGCGTTGAAAGCGCACCCCAGACGCACAAGTTCTTGCGTGCAAGGTGAGCCGTGCGCAATCTGGTCTGCCTGGGCTATCGAGGCGATCGAAGGTACAACAGGCACAGGGACAAGTCCCGCTGCTGCTGCTGCTCCTTCTGCTTCTGCCGCTTTAGTGTTTGCTGCCGCTGCCACTGCTCTGTGGGAAGATGAACCATCTGCAGCTGCTCTGTGGGAGGATGAACCACCTGCAGCTGCTCTGTGGGAAGATGAACCATCTGCAGCTGGAAATGGTGGTGTCGGTGTTGCTGCACGCGCTGTGTGTGCCGGACTTGGCGATGGCGTCGCTCTTATCCCTGCTGCTGCCGTTGGCGCTGCTGCTGCTGCGGCTGCTGCTGCTGCTGCTGCTTGTGGTGATGGTGTTGCTGCACGTGCTATGTGTGCCAGACCTGGTGACGGCGTCGCTCCTATCCCTGCCGCTGCCGTTGCTGCTGCTGATGCTGCGGCGGCTGACGCTGCAGCTGCTTGTGGTGTTGATGCTGCTGCACGCCTCAAAGCCAGTGGCAGATGCATTTGTGGAGGGGGACTGGACAGCACTGCTGCTAAGGTCGAGGCGAAGGATCCTCTTGGTGCTGGCGTGCCTGTTCCAACTGACACTGACGGTGGAAGGGGTACTGGCTGTGGTGCTGTGGCGGCTGGACTCGCTGCTGCTGCTGCTGCTGCCGCTGCTGCTGCCGCTGCTGGTGGTGGTGGTGCTGTGGCGGCTGGACTCGCTGCTGCTGCTGCTGCCGCTGCTGCTGCCGCTGGTGGTGGTGGTGGTGGTGCATATAATGCTGGTGCTGCTGCTGCTGCTGCTGGTGGTGGTGGTGGTGCATATAATGCTGGTGCTGCTGCTGCTGGTGGTGGTGTTGCTGCTGCTGGTGGTGGTACAAGCAATGCTGGTGGTGGTGGCATGCCATGTTGATATGAAGCTGCCGTCATTGCTGTTGGTGCTGCCGCTACTGCTGCTACAGCCTCAGGTGACCCAGGGCATTGATGTGCAACTGTTTGTAGCGCAGGCACTGCCATATTTGGCACCTCTGGCAGCGCTGGTGAGGAAGGTGTAGGAGCTGATGGCTGAGCAGGATTGCTTTGAAGGTGATCCTGCTGCTGTGGATACTGCTGATGCTGCCGTAAAGGGCTGCTTGGTGTTGAAGGCTGCAGAGGAACTAGTTGACCTTGCTGCTGCTGTGGGTGTCGCTGTTGTTGTCGCTGCTGCTGCTGTTGCTGCTGCTGCTGCTGCCTTGCAATTAACACCAAAGGCACATCATCATTCTCATCATTCTCATCTGTAGCATCCACATGCTTTACGCTCCGCTGGTGCTGCGGCACCGGCTGCTGCTGCTGCTGCTGCTGCTTCTGCTGGTGTGTCTTTGTGGGGTGATCGCTCTGCTTCTGTTGCTGCCTCTTTGGCGCCGGCTGCTGCTGCTGCTGCTGCTGCTGCTGCTGCTGTGGCTCTCGGTGATGCTGCAGATGCTGCTCACGCAGCCTTTTCTTCTTGAGCTGGGTAACCTTAGGTGGACGGTAGCGTTTGGGTTGGCGCGAGACCCGCTTTGACGCTGCAGGTTGCAGCGGCTTTCCAGGGGGCCCCTGTATATGTATGTGAAACATAAATATATATGTGTGTGTGCGAATGTGTGTACGTGTGTGTACATCTACAAATGTGTGTGTTTTTGTATGTGTGCATATAAGTGTGTGTGTGTGCGTGTTTGTGTGTGTACGTGTACGTGCGTTTGTTTTTGTGTGTGTGTGCGTGCGTGCGTGTGTATGCATGTGCATGTGTGTGTGCGTGTGTGTATGTATACATGTGTGTACATTTATACGTCTGTGCGCTTGTACATGTGTATACATGTGTATGCATGTGCATGTACGTGTGCGTGTTTGTGTGTGTGTGTGTTTATTGGGTTTGCCACTGCAGACTTATAGGTGCCTTGTGACTAATGACTAGAGCTGGCGAATATAAAATTTCACCAATGTGCACGGAGTTCTGTAATACAGATAAGCACCTGCAACCTTACATAGTTAATAAGCCAAACCGTCAGTCAGTGATCTAGCAAAAACAGCCATGATCCGAGGGAAAAGGAGAGGTTTTATAGATAGAAACATGAAAACCATGCCCACATTCATGCAAACATGACGAGATGAGCTTCAAAAACATCAGTAGTCAATAAGACCATGTGTGCACACAGCATTGAATGTTTAGGGACACTAACATGTGTGCACAAGGCACATTTGAATTTTTACAGGACACAAACAAGACCATGTGCGCACACAGCATTGGATTTTTACAGGACACAAACTCAACCATGTGCGCACACAGCATTGGATTTTTACAGGACACAAACAAGACCATATGCGCACACAGCATTGGATTTTGAGAGGGGACACAATGGAGCTTGCGTACGTACTGTCTAACAACCTTGCAAAACAGACGGAGTGAAATCTGCACGCACAGAGTCTAAAAGCATCAAACCAATCCTAGCACGCTCTAACTGTAGGGTGTCTGCCCCACGCACTAACTGTAGGGTGTCGGCCCAACGCTCTACTGTAGGGTGTCCGCCCCACGCTCTAACCGTAGGGTGTCTGCCCCACGCTCTAACTGTAGGGTGTCTGCCCCACGCTCTAACTGTAGGGCGTCTGCCCCACGCTCTAACTGTAGTGTCTGTCCCACGCTCTAACTGTAGGGTGTCTGCCCCACGCTCTAACTGTAGGGTGTCTGCCCCACGCTCTAACTGTAGGGTGTCTGCCCCACGCTCTGAATGTAGGGTGTCTGCCTCATTGCCTCAGCTGAAAAATGGTGTTTCAAGCCTGCACACAAGCCTACCAAAGTATAAAAAGGGATCTTCATGATCTTTTTATTAGGCTTATCTGTAAGGCTTAGCTGATGTACAGCTGTCGAGATCTAGGTGGAGTTAATCCTGCACTCAAACCTACCGAAGTATAAGCAAACGGCTGGTGATCCTTTATAATGCGCCGCAGCTTGTTGACCACCTTTGTTGCCTCGGCCATTTGCTTCTTACTTTCTGCCACTAGGACTTGTTGATGCGCCAGAGCAGCAGGGTCAGCAGGTTGGAGTGATCCGGGTTGTGGTGGTGCTGGTGGTTGTGGTGCTGGTGGTTGTGGTGCTGGTGGTTGTGGTGCTGATGATAATGGGGGCGAGCGAGGGGTCCCTGGCATTGCTGCTGCTCCTGCTGCTGCTGCTGCTGCTTCTACTGCTGCTCCTGCTGCTCCTGCTGCTCCTGCTGCTGATGCCGCAGAGGGCGAGGTTCCGGCTGGTGCTGCTGCTTCTACTGCTGCTGCTGCTGCTGCTGCACAGGGCAAGGTACCTGCTGGTGCCGCTGGTGCCGCTGCTGCCATTGCTGCTGCTACTGCTGCTGGAGAAGGGGTTGCTCCCTCCCCTCCACCCGCACCATCCCCTCGGCTGAATGCAGCCTGCTGCTGCTGCTTCTGCTGCTGCTGCTGCATGCTGCAGAGATCTTCCTCCTGCAGCCTCAGGTGCTGCTGGAGGATCTCAATGTCAACCTCCCTTTGCGCAAGGTTCTGCGTGTGTGTGTGTGTGCGTGTGTGTGTGTCTGTGTGTGTGTGCGTGTGTGTGTGTGCGTGTGTGTGTGCGTGTGTGTGTGTGTGCGTGCGTGGATGTGTGTGTGAGTGTGTGCGTGCTTTGTGTGACTTTTGATGTCCGGTCAAGGTTGGCAAAGCTAGTTGAGAAGACAAAGAAACCTCCCCACACACCCACAGGTGCTTGAAAATTACGAGGCCGTGAGTTAAGTATGTAGATTGGTTGAAAAGTAAATTCGGGCCGTGGGTGGCTGTCGGCAGCTGGGATAGGGCGCAGTGAAGATTTTTAAACATGGGAGTTATGGACATAGGATTTATTACTTATAATAGTGGCCCTCTATCACACAGAGCTGGCATGAGGAAGGCGATCTGGAGCATGCTTGCAGGGGCGTCCTGAACGGTAAACACACACAAACACACACACACACACACACACACACACACACACACACACACACACACACACCGTGAATGAATGTAGTAATGGGAGAATTCCCTGCTAAAAATGCATTAATGCATTGTACGCATGCGTATATGTAAAACATACGTGTTATGTACCATATACCTATATGTAAAGTTATGGCCAAACATACGTGTTCGCAATTATGTGCGTGCACGCTTGTGCTTGCCATGGCCTTCACAAATAGCAATATTTACACATCTCTGACGTGCTCAACTCAAAACCCCTCTGCGCTATCCCCAAATACGCACATCTCCCACACTCTTCTGCTCGCCCCTCTCACCACTCAACAACACAGCAGCGCGCGCTAACAAACACCCCTCTGCGTTCAGCCCCAAATACACACATCTCCCACACTCTTCTGCTCGCCCCTCTCACCACTCAACAACACAGCAGCACGCGCTGACAAACACCCCTCTGCGTTCATCCCCAAATACGCACATCTCCCACACTCTTCTGCTCGCCCCTCTCACCACTCAACAACACAGCAGCACGCGCTGACAAACACCCCTCTGCGTTCATCCCCAAATACGCACATTACCCACAATCTTCTGCTCGCCCCTCTCACCACTCAACAACACCGCAGCACGCGCTAAAAATCACCCCTCTGCGTTCATCCCCAAATACGCACATTACCCACACTCTTCTGCTCGCCCCTCTCACCACTCAACAGCACGCAGCACGCGCTAAAAAACACCCCTCTGCGTTCATCCCCAAATACGCACATCTCCCACACTCTTCTGCTTGCCACTCTCACCACTCAACAACACCGCAGCGCGCACTAAAAAACACCCCTCTGCGTTCATCCCCAAATACGCACATCTCCCACACTCTTCTGCTCGCCCCTCTCACCATTCAACAACACCGCAGCGCACGCTAACAAACACCAAAGTCCACGGCCGTAATTGCTCAAGTCCAACCCTGCTTAGATGCCCCCCAGAGGCATTCATAGCGATGTAACTTATCCCAAGTCCACAGCCACGCCTGCGTATGCGTACACACGCACACGCACCTCCTTTGCGTCCCTGATATATTCGGGATCTGCCTCTGGCTCTTCCGACTCCTCTCCATCACTGCTGCTACTCCCTTCTCCACCGCTGCTCCTCTCGCTGCTTCCTCTGTCGCGTCGACCGCCCTGTGGGTGTGGGGCCTGGTGCGTGTGCGGGTGAGGGGCCTGGTGTCGTTGTGGGTGCGGGTGGGGGGCCTGGTGTGGTTGTGGGTGCTGGTGGGGGTCCTGGTGTGAGGCCGTGGGGTCTTGCAGGTGTGTGGCATGAACAACCCTACCAGCTCTAACCTCAGCACCTCCTCCCCCCCTTCCTCCATGGTGCTTTTGCTGCTGCTGCTGCTGCTGCTGCTCCCTGTTTCGTTCATCCTGTTCTCCTTCCTCCTCCTCCTCTTCGTCCACGACCACCTTCCTCCGCCCCCTCCTCCGAGCAGACGGCACCTCCTCCCCCCCTTCCTCCCCTCCTTCTTCTGGCTGCTGACGCAGGTGCATGCGCTGCTTCTGCTGCTGCCGTTCCTGTGCTTGCCGCCCATGCTGCGGCTCCTGCCTCTGAGACTGCTGCCCCTGCTGCAGCACTTGCTGCTCTTTCTGTAACATTTGCTGCCCCTGCTGTAGCAATTGCTGCTCCTGCGTCTGCTCCTGCATCTGCTGCACAGTCATGCCCAACCCCTGAGGCTCACTGTCATCTAACAGCACCCCCCCCCTCCTTGCTCTCTTAACTCCCCGCTTGCCACCACCAACCACAACATCATCTTCATCAGTGCTGCCATCAC
>Ga0307968_1000947_pt1:0-10000 | contig 22682 bp, 26 predicted proteins | sample OrgLakmetagen650_FD_201834 | JGI IMG/M metagenome (GOLD analysis project Ga0307968, IMG submission 201834) | Saline water microbial communities from Organic Lake, Antarctica - #650 | ecosystem: Environmental > Aquatic > Non-marine Saline and Alkaline > Saline | place: Antarctica: Organic...
TTGTGTTGAGAAGGCAATTCCAGAACCGCACAGTGCATCTGAACCAGTAGAAGAAGAGAGGCATCTGACCGGTCTCGCGTAACACACAATGCGTTTCAGTAGCCTTTTTGACACCAAGCAGAGATTGGCAACAAGCAGAGATTGGCAACAAGCAGAGATTGGCAACAAGGTGGCAAGGAAAGACCGGCTAGCCTTAAAGATTAAGCCATCAGTCAAAAAGTGTGGCTGCTAGTTATGCTAGCAGCTGTTAACCAATGGGTCTGTGAGGTAAGGTAAGGTTACATCGCTATATATGCCTCTGGTGGGCATCTGAGCGGAAGCTTGGAAAAAAAGCCTGTAACCAAATGGGTCTGTAAGATTACAAGAAAAAATATTACAAGAAAAAAGGCCTTCAGTCAAGAAGTATAACTGCTCGCCTGTTCATAAAGTCAAATAAGTTCATGGATAAAAAAAATGAGTGTTGTTTTCCTGGTGTAAAAAGACCTCCTGTCCTGTCTGTGAAAATAAGAACCTGCTGTACTTCCTGCGGAGAGAAACCATCTGAGGGTGCGTGCCGTGAAAGAGAACATGCTTTTCATCCTGGACATTATCATCAGCCTCACATAAGTCGCAAGTAAGGGAAGAGGTATCGTAGAATTCCAAGTTGCGGTTTCAACGCGAAGGGTGTGGACGCGAAGTCTGAAACAAGCCACACTGCTGATAACATCTCGAGGAAGGTCAAAAAGCATGTACCTGGGAAGCCTACAGGGACGATGGGTAACCATGGCTCTTTGTGCAGGCAGTGCGCACCACTGGTGACAAGTAAGCGTTTTGCTGTTGCGCTCTCTAAGGTGGCTATCCGAAGAAGGTGTCCGAAACTCTGAATTTCTGTTCCTAAGGTCGACGACAAACCAACTATGATCAATAGACTCATAGTGCAACAACTTTTGTTTAAACGTGTAAGATTGTGTCAAGCCTTCCATGGCTGAAAGAATGTGGGAGGACCAGCATTCAGGAACCCGGGGCAGGATTATATGTCAGCTTGCAAAACCTTTCTCATTGTGGAACTGTTGCATTGGGTAAGAGAACTGTAAATATGCATTGCAGCGCGAAACCAGTTGAATTGCAGAGGCTCCAGGCCACATTCTTGCACAACGCACCATGTAATTTGTTAGCAAGGTCATGGCTCATGACGAATTGCTTGACTCTGAAAGTACCAGCCATGAATGGTCGCAGAGCTGCGTCAGACGCAATATTCAGATTCATCTGTCTGTCGCACACCATACCAAGATATTTGAAGGTGTCTGAGTAGGGGAGCTGCACGCCATCAAAGAAAAGGGGAGGCAAAAAACTCCAGGCCTGCAATTACAGCACATCACCTCAAATTTTTGTGTGTTTACTGTCAAGGACTTTTTTTGAGCGTAGACTCTCAATTAGTTAAGCATAGTCTGTAGCTCATTGTGATCAAAAGATGTAAGGGAAAGATCATCGGCATACAGCAGGCGTGCATCACTGTAAAATTGATAATGCCCGTGATCACGCCCTGCACCCCCTCAGCCAGGCTGTCGACGTCATTTAGGTAGATTGACAAAAAGTAGGGGGGAGAGAGGGCACCTTTGCTTGACACCAAAACATGGTTGCACATTTGCTCTCTTGTCTCCATCCAGCATCGTGTATTCATCAGCGTGGTATAAGGAGTATGGACACAAGATGTTGAGGCATCTGACAATAATTTTAGTGATCCCACAACTTGTCTCTAGGAATCGAATCGTACGCTTGTTTGAAGTCAATAAACGAACACCTCTGCATCTTCTGAATTGCATCTTTGAGGTGCCGCAATATAGAGAGCCGCAATGGGTCTGTACACGCACCCTTCTGTTTAAATAGGATATAATGGCCTACAATACGAAGTAGACCACAGGGTGTCTCAAAAGAATACGAATTTGGAGAGGATGCTGTTTCGTGTTCCGCCGAGTGAATGCAACATTCAAACAAAATGAGCGCAAGGTTGCAGGACGTATGAACAAAGCGTAGGAAATATGTGCAACGAGTGCACCCACGGAAGAGTATGCAATGCAGGATGATGAAGTTGGTAATTGCCAAAGCCAGAACATCTATGCTGCCCTTTTCAACATGCCTTACTACACCCCTTACCCATTCTAAATGTCCTACTAATCTACCCTGATATAAATGCCCAGTGCCATGATATTAGTTTTCGGTTTTCTACCAAGAGGGTGTCAAGACGAATCATGGCACCAGCTTAAGCATGATTGTAGTTGTGAGATATAAGTCCGCCAAGCCGCCCCCGTGTGTTTCTTCTCTACGTAAAAAGGAGTAACGGCTCAAGCAATACAAGGAGATGACTATGAGACAAGTCTGAGAAAAGGGCGAGTTTGTTACAAGAGGACCATCTAAATTGGCCAAACAACCGAATAAACGTAAATCCGTTGCTCACATTATATGTTGTTGGCGTATTACATAGGTCAAGGAGAGACAGCAAACTCCCTACATTATAAATCCCAGGGGAAATCACATTGTCCATGCCACCGATTTAGCATGACAAGAGGAATAATTTGAGCGCCTCCACGCGGTGGTCCTTGGAAACACATGGGCATGCAACTTGGTGTGCATCTACCAGTACCCCAGTGTGTGGGGTGCATTAGAGGTGCTCCCAGCCGAGAGGAGCACCCAGCCAAGTCTTACAAGGTTTTACAGAAAAAGGCCTTCCGTCAGGAAATGCGGCTGCTAGCCTGCTCAAAAAAACAATAAGTTCATGGAGGAAAAAATCAAGCTTATTATTATTCTGGCTTAAAAAAGTAGGCACATCGTGGGCTGCTGATGGGGAAAACAGAGATGCATATTTCCTGCGGAGAGAAATCACGTTGGGATTGGCGCAGTGGAAATGGACATGCTGCTCATCTTTGATATTATCAGCGTCACACAGGTCACAGGTGGGGGACTTACTTTGATTCCATGTCGCTGTCTCAAAACGTAGGGTGTGAACACAAAGTCTGAAACGAGCAGTACTGCAAATGACATCACGAAGCAGGTTGTTCAAAAAAAGGATTTGGGAAGGATGTAAGGCGAATGAGTGACCAGAGCCCTTTTTGTATGAAGAGCACACCATTGGTGATAAGTAGAGCGTTTGCTGTTGTGTCCTTTCAGATGCGTGTCAGAGTAAGGTGTCCAGTACTCCAAGTGTCTCTCCCTGAGGTCTATGACAAAATGGCTGAGATCAATGGGTTCACAGTTTGCAGCTTCTGTTTGAAGATATACGATCAGTCGAGTCTTAGTCAGAAGGGAGTTACTAGGCAAGTGAGATGCACATGCATACTTTTGCACTTTTGCGGGGTGGCGCTCTCCAACCTGGCTTGCTTGGGGTCGGTTCTTTTCCTTATCCTAAAGCAGGCGCATGGGAGCGGAGTTTGCTGAGGTCTAGCGAGCAGCATACGAAAAGAACACACAAAAAAAAAAGTTAGTGTGGGTCAGGGGGATTGTGTGCCGTGGCATCTAGACCCACACCATGACTGTTGTTGCTAAGGTTGTATTGCAGTGCATATCGTGTTTTTATGAGTGTAGATGCATGTCTGATGGAGTGTTCATTCAGTTTGTGTGTCAGCTTTTTAGTTCAATGGCAATTCAGATTAAAATCTGCCAGAGATTTGTCTGTATAGTCTTTGTAGATAGTCCCCATTAATCCAACAAATATAATAAAGATCACGAGGAGCTCTTTAAAGATCACAAGACTTCCTATATCCTTGTCTAGGTAGGTTGGAGATAGGCACGTTGTGCTGTGCTTTTGCCTTTAAAAAGTGAGGATTAGGCCTAGTGTGTTTACAAAATTTAAACTCAATCAGGTGGAACCTCCCACTGGTTTGGAGTAAGTTTATTATCTTTAGCAAGCTGCTGAATTTCTGAGTTGCGGGTGGTTACTCAAGAAAAGCATACAGTACTAGGTAGAATTAAGATAGCATCGGGACGAGAAAAGGCTTTCAGAGCACGTGTTGTTGGGTTTGGTAGCAGCCAATAAGGCAGCATTTTGTTGGCAGTGTTTCTCAGATCTAGGCTCTGTTCTACCAGATAGCACGGCAGCTGCTATAGGGCTGGTTGAGTGATTTATTTTGAGACTGGCAACGGCCAACACAGGTGTTAGACACTTACCAAGTTAACTCTGGAGTTTCTGTGCCTGGCGCTTTTGCTTGTTTGAGGCTGGTATGCCAGCATTCTTGTTAATTGGGTACACATACATTGTGGTTCATCTTTCTAACTAGGCATTTTTTATATGCTGGTAAAGGAGTTTTGCAGAGTTTCGGTATCGATGTGGCTTTTTTTGCCTTAACTTAAGGCTTAAGTAAGGTTAGGTTACATCGCTATATATGCTTCTGGGGGGCATCTGAGCGAAAGCTTGCGAAAAAGTCCACGACCAAATCTTCTTGGTTTTTACTTCTGCGCAATTTTTTATTTCCTACCAGTTGCAGGATGGCCCAATATTTAACGGTCAGCTTGAATACACAAAAATGGTCAGCTAGAATACATTGTTCTATCTGATAAGCGGGGTGGGAGTAATTACAAAAACAATGCTAAGTATTCCTTAAGAATTATATCCAAGCAAAATACCTCAACCTCCTGGTAAGGCTTTCTTTTGTTGTACAGCTACGGGGCAACAATGCCTCCTTCACTGTGTATTTTCCTGCCTCTCTTCTTTCCCCTTCACCTCTTTTGTTCCAATGAAATACTTAACAACCCTTCGATTGATCAGCGCACCACTATATAGTTGGTATAAGGTATAGTTAGTATAGGGCATGTGCGTGCAATAATCTACCATGTTTGTGACACTTAGCACACATTTTTGGTTGCTTAAAAGGGTGTTACTGACAAAATTTGTGTTGGCATACTAGCTGTGTAGCTCAAAACAGGATCGTGGCAATGACACCTAACATGTGTCTGGGGGAGTCATGCTAAACTCCAGATTGCACTGCTCAATGAAATACTCTCCGAATTCTCTGGGTAAGCCTTGTTGTGGCATTTAACATCGCAATGAGACCTTGAGTCAGAACAACTAAAGGGGTACTTCGTACGTGCTGTTGCTGCTGCTGCTGCTACAGAGTCAAATATATCAAAGGGCATCCTTTATCCTCAACTATTCCCTCCATCAAAGCCATGTAACTGTCATTATGATTGCATTATGGAAGCAATTGGGAGCAAATGTTTATTGACGACCAAATAGTCCTGCAGGCTCGCCCGCAACCCGACTCTGGTATGCAGCCTCCTTAGCTCTTTCCATGCTCTCCTGTTCAGTTAGCACAACCCCACAAAAAAGATTACCAGTTGCGCACTTTCTTTTTTGAAATATGCCTGCAGAGCTGAGCAAGTGTGACCACGGAAACACGCATCCTATGCTCAACTCCAAAGATTGTTAAGAGCTTTTAACTTAGAGAGCCCCTTCCAATCTCTACCGACCACCGTGTTCTAATAGATGACAGAGACTGCAGGGCACACTCAACCATAGGGCTGTGAACCACACTTTTCTCTCTTTATAACTTCCCGCCGTATCTCTCCTTCAACTTTCCTTTCCCCCAAACACAATAGGCATCAACATGATCACTTTTCCACTTAAAGTTGCCCAAGCTTCCTGTTGGTCATTATTAGACCACATGGGTTCGGGTCACAATCTGTTGGAAGTTCCTTCCCCACGTACGCATGCCATCAAATAAGCAGAGCTTACAACGATCTGCTTCTGCAGCAAATCAATCTGGTTTTACCGCGAACACTAAAACATACTGCAATTCACGGAGGTATTATAAAGCCACGCGCACGCACCTTGCCCTTTTCAGAGATCTTTTCAGCAGCCTTGCTGGTCTTCTCAACAGCCTTATCAGAAGTCCTGCTGGCAGCATCCTGGCCTCTGTGCGTCAGGTCCCTGGTCTTGCCCTGCATCTTCTTGAATTTGCCGCCCAGGTCACCGCCCTGGTGCAAGTGATCAGCGCAGCAATTCATTGTGTGACTAGATGTGTGTAGGTGCTGCCTAAATCAGCTGAAATCCACTAACTTATTAGCTCCCTGTCATTCACTCTTCATCAATTAATGTTGGGAGGTCATTCGAATGTGTTCTTTCCAGCTCCTATCAAGACTGATCTAGGCCAACTCTCCTGATCCTCAGTTATCACTCTTCTTTTCATTTACCGTATCCGGTACCCATGTGGCCCATGTCGTTCTTCCTTTTCTGTCTTTCCAAAACGCGAGAAATGGGGAAGCAACAAATAGTTAGAACACTAAGCAGGCCGTAAAAATACGCCTTGCACCTTGCCTCCTTTAACGAAACGAAGGGAACGCCTATATTTGAGGCTGAGGGTAAGGTACCAAAAGAAAAACCATGCATACTTGAAGGGCTCAAAACAAAGCCCTATAAGCGTGCATGAGCCTTTTGTAGCCCTGTAACAAAGAAACACAACAGCTCCCAAAGGCATAAGGTTAGTTGCACCAAACTACACAAGTACACAATTGCAGATATGTGATAACAATTTCGACTATTGTCAGCTATCAGAAGCCAGCTAAACAACACACAACATCACAGCTGGCATTGCTTTATCCTGCAACAGATCTAGCACCAGCAAGTTACGCACGCATTCACCTGGTAGTTGTGGACATGCAGTGCATTCCTTCAAAGCGTACAATTAAATCGTGGAATTTTCCATCCGACTTGCGCAGAAACACCAAAAGATGTCAAGTCCAAGTCAATGAGCTAATACTAAACTCCCTAGATTTCATCACAACGGCCAAGGTGTCAATAAGAAAAGACAACCTGTTTTCTTCTGTGTATAAAGATACAGAACATGCCACAGTTGGCAAATGAACTTACCTGTTTTCTTCTGTGTATATAAAGATACACAAATGAACTCACCTGTTTTCTTCTGTGTATATAAAGATACACATGCCACAGTTGGCAAGTGAACGCGCAGCGGTCAGCTAACTTCGACCAAACTCACCTGGCGGTCGTAGTAGTACAAGCCTCCAAGGGTGGCCAGCCCAAGTGCCACACCCCCTGCAGCGTAGTAGGCGTTCTTCTTTTGCTCCTCTGTGGGCTTCACACCAATGGCCTTCTCAGCTTTGGTCGTGGCTTTCTTGGTGCCCTCTGTAGGGTGAAGAGGAGAGTGGCAAAAGAGAGAATTTTGGGTTACATAAGTACTGTGAGCTGGAGAGAGGTCATACTTTGGTGAGAAAATTTGGTATGATTCTTCCTTATCCTGAGCCCGCCCTCGGTCCTCTTTACAACTGCAGAGAAAGAGTTTTTGGTAAAAGGATACATAAGCTGGTTTTGCCTCTCCTGCCAAGGCTTGTGTGATGCAGCATGCCCACAAAAGAGTTTTCTACTTGAGCGTTAAGAGGTAAGACTATTAGGAAAACTGCAATTTTCTTGAGGTCAACTTTTTGTACAAAGATAAACACACCCCCTCTCCACAAAACAATACCGGTAAAGTGAGCCACACTCACACACACGCACACACACACACGCACACACACACACATTCAGAGCAACAAAGAAGGTAGCATTCCTTGTTAAATACTTTCGGAAGGATGACCACACACTCCGTCGAGCATTTTACAGCACCAATCTTTGTCAACTACATACCCCTCTGTGCAATAGAATTTCACAAACCTCACCACCACCACCTCCCTCTCAGTAGAGTCAGCCACAATGTTCATCACCTTTATACCCCACCGTGCACTAAAAATTCACCTCCCTCACCACCACAAACTCACTCTCAGTAGAGTCAGCCACAATGTGCAGGGCACGTCCCACTTTGTGAGCCCCGCCTTTCACATTCTCCACGATTGATTTGCCGGTCTTCTTGGAGGCCACCTTGGTGTCATGAGCAGCATCAGAGGCCTGCAGCACATGGATCACCTCGAACAGTTTTGTGAGTGCCTGCTCTAAGCCATTTTTGTGTTGATGTGAGAAAAAAAAGAGGCGCACTCAGGGAAAGGTACTCCACGCTCACACAGCTTGCCACCAAAAATACGAATATACATCCAAATCTCTACTAGCGTTATTATGCTACACCATGGTACAAGCAAGGACCACAACACAGACGCCTGTATGCTGAAATTGGACTGGGGAGCAAAGCAATGGCCGTTACAATGTTTAATAATGAGCCAAAGATAGATAAGTGTCAATTCACCTGTCTGTCCATTGCATTTAGTATTGCATATCTGCTGTGTGTTAGTCGCTTGTATGAGCTCAGTTTTTGCTCAGTTTTTCAACTTTGCTCGCATCAAACCTATGGCCGGCCATAACAAGAAATCACACAGAATTTAAGTGTTGAACTTAGGGGGAACGCGTACTTGGAAGTTGCTTTTGCAAAGGGCCCTAAACAGGCAACCAACAGAGTAACTAAAATGCAAGGAAAACATCTTCTTTAGTGGACTGTAATCTCTTTCCCCCTCAGTGCAAACAATGCCAGTCTTAGCAAAAGACGGTCCAAGGCTATTCCAGTGTTGAAAAACCAGTCATCTTTAAGGCCTGGTTCTTTCCATATGCAAACCTTAAAAGAGGAGAGAAACTTCCACCAAACAATATGGTATTGTCCTGCACATCAATGCAGCTGGCCAGAACCAGCACACCTAAACAGAACTGGCCCGGCCCTACATGACAGGCGGACGCCGTACCTTCTCAGGCAAACACTCCCCAAATATGCGGCCTCCCTGCAAAGCAAACAAGCACATAGGCAGCTCACAAGAAGAAATGACAACGTAGGCAGTGCAGTCACAAACTGGGCTGGAAAAGCATGTCTGGGTCTAAACCAGCAATGATTGCAGAAGGAGGGTTGAAATCTTAGGATGCATTTGGGGGATGCATCTGTGGGCGCATTGAAGTCTTCGTGGATAAGATGTGCTGTGCAACGCATGCAGCCCACAGGCACATACGTTGCACAGCACATTCTTGCATTGCATCGCTTTCATGTGGATTGGTGCAAGGTCCTGAATGTACCCATGATGAGAGGGACTCGTTTATGGATTTCAGGTTATGGGGCAATCAGGGTTACAAAGTATGCAAATTTGAGACAAGCCTGCATGTGCTGGAACCGGCAACTTCATTAGAGGTGGCTGTAACTTAAGCCAGATATATTTTTTTAGTGATTTAGAGACAAAACACATTTTGGGCAGCCCTCGCAATGTTAGCGACGTTAAGAGATCATAGATGTGTAAAGCAGCTTGCAAACATTTCCCAGCGTGTATTTGTGTGTGCAGCTAGATCAATGTAACAAAAAGGAGGAGCATGAACGACTTGGTGCAAAATCTTCACAAATCTACACCACGACAGAGTCGCTCACCTTGACAGAGGCCTTGTGCGCTGCACGTTCGGCACTGGCCGCCACATCACTGCCTTTCTCTTTCACATCCTCTGTTCCATGTTTGACCTGGAAGCGAAGATTGCATGCAAAATGCATGTTCCATTTTCTATTCTGTTGAGCTACTGGACAGACCTACAACTAGCCTAGGACAATTTCTTGAGGCAAATGTCGGGTCAAGACTCATCAGTTACAGAAAGAAAAGGAGGGCACATTCTCACAGTTACGTACACCTCTCTGGCATTGAAGGTGTGGGTGTATGGCAAGGACACAGGGCAATCTCTGGATACTATAAGAACAAATTGCAATAAGTGCACATGTTCATCCACACCAATTAATGCATTTGCAACTACTCACATCCTTCTGGGCGTGAGAGTAACCTCTCTCGGCCTTAGATGTGGTGTCGTAAAATTTGGTGTCTGCTTTGTCCTTGACATCTTCCACTTTGTGCTGCACCCCCCGAGCAGCATCAGAGCGCTTGGCATCCTGTAGGCGTAATCGGACGTATTACGGAAATAGAATGGAGTACAAAACGAACAGCGGTGGGCTTCTTGTTGCATTTGCTTTTGATCTGATGCTTAGTCCAGACAGTGATTTTATTTTATTTGATTTGATCAGATGCAAATGCAACAGGGGAAGCATATCACGCTTGCTGGTAGTGGTCATGCGTT
>Ga0307968_1000947_pt1:15000-22682 | contig 22682 bp, 26 predicted proteins | sample OrgLakmetagen650_FD_201834 | JGI IMG/M metagenome (GOLD analysis project Ga0307968, IMG submission 201834) | Saline water microbial communities from Organic Lake, Antarctica - #650 | ecosystem: Environmental > Aquatic > Non-marine Saline and Alkaline > Saline | place: Antarctica...
AAATGACCTCGCCACCCCCAGTATGAAAACCAGCCTGCTATCTAAGAAATGGCGTGAGGAGCGCAATTTTTGGATTGCTGCGGTGGCCTTCCTCTCGTGGTTAGTGAATGTACGGGAGAGGGAGGGACGCAGGGAAGAGAGTAGATGAAAATATGGGAGAGAGGAGCATATATGGGAAAAGTGTGAAAAACTGTGTTTCCCTTTATGTAACACATGGAGAGTGTGTTTTGTGTGACAATCTTATGTTTGTGCTTGCCAACTTTTTTTGCATGGTAAGTCTGTTACAATGGATCCAAAGTGTGAGTATTGCATATGGTGCTATCTACACCCAAAAGGATGATGCGGGGAGTAACGGAGGCACCTTGGAGAATGGTGCAGAAATCTTGAACAACTTTCTTTTTTACTTGGGCCCTGGCTAGATTCGAGCTTTAGTCCAAAATATGCGTGTGCTTTTGTAGTTTTGTAGTATTTTACTCTATCCAAACGATTTTAAAAAACTTGCTTTTGTAAAATCACACCTCTCCGATCACTTCGTACTACTTTGTTTAGCTGTGTATAAAGCCTGTTTATTGATTGATGTATGTGATGTTTATTGATTGATGTATAAAGCCTGTTTATTGATTATAAAGCCTGTTTATTGATTGATGCAGCAATCGATTTCATGGAAAGCCACCTTGCTGCCTGCATGGCAACCTATGTTCAAATCATCATTTCCACCAAATCTCTCTCTGCAGGGTTTTTGTGGGGCGGTCGTACGCGTTCTTAGTGGAGCTGGTTGGCTTAAAAGATCAGGTATGTATTGTTCGTGCGTGTGTGCATAGGCGTGTGTGTGCGTTGGTGTGTGTGCGCATGTGTGCATGCCTGCTTGTGACATCAATCGTACCAACTTCACACCTCTGCTCATTCTCCCTCTCCGCTTCTGATTGCCAACTTGTAGGTCAAAACTTTAACTATAAGTAAGCAGCAGATGCAGATTCGGCTTGACCAGCAGCAGCTGCAGCTGCAAGAGCAGGAGACGCAGCTGCACCGAGTGGGGCGGGGCAGTGTGCCTCCTCCAATTGCTGCTGAAGCCAGTGCCCCACCTTTACCACCACAGCAAGACCGTGCCCAGAAGAAAGGGTTGTAGCAAGAACTGGGGCAGGGAAGGGAAGGAGGAAGACCTCATAGAAGGAAAATTTGACATTTGCCAAGGCACCCTCAAAAGAACAGATAAATGTACGCAGGCAGTGAAAAACACTCCCCACATTATTCCATGAATGACAATATTCAAGGAGCCACTTTGTTATCGGGTACTCTAAAGCTTCCTATCACCAAACGTACGCCTTGTGTGTACGTGCACAAAGCTACCTCTTTTTATTCTTAAGGTTTACAATGTTTACAAAAAAGAGCCAAAAAGTCAACTGCTAGTCTGCTCATAAAAGCAGTTAGTTCATGGAGGTAAATATAAAGCTTGTTATTGTTCTGGCGTAAGAAAGTAGGTGCATCGTGGGCTGCTGTTGGGGGAAATAGAGATGCTTTTCTCTCCTGCGGAGAGAAATGCATCACGTGGGGAATGACGCAGTGGAAAAGGACATGCTGCTCATCTTGGATATTATCAGCGTCACGTCGATTGGATGGACGATCGGAAAATCTGCACCAGTGCTCCCAAGGACAACCTGATGATGTTAACTTATTACAACATGCTCCCCAGCATCAAAGTCCAGGATGTTCACAAAGGCAAACACGCTCCATGACTCAGAGGTATGAGACTCAAGATGCCAATGCAGAAGACTGCCATAATGGGGCAAGGGATGGTGCCACCTGGTTTTAATACTTGTCAGGCACACTTTCTAGGGATGGCAGCTGCCATGTCAAGAATGCTTGCAAGAAACGCCCATATTCCGCAAGGACACCACCTGAACCCCCCTCAGCAACCCAGGATAGCGATATACAAAACACTACACAAAGGAAATCACAAAGGCTAGCAGAGAGACAACAAACACTCGCGAGCGACAACAAACACTCGCCCCACAGGCAAATGAACAGCCGCCCAAGCCCAAGGGGAAAAAGCGCCAACGACCATCAGAATACAAATTACATAATGATGGCATATCGTACTGTGCAGTACAACCCCTTGACTCTGAAAATAGGGCAACCTCTCTTTGGGACTACAAATAGGTTTGCGTTGCGGGAACTTTCAATGACCCATCTGATGCTTTTAACTATATGTACCATAACCATCTGCAAGCTGCAAAAGTGGTAGACCATCGCCTGCACGTCAACAACAAACGCAGAGCAGATGAAACAGAAGCCGAAGACCAAGAGCAGTACCTCACACACTATGAGCCCTTGATAATTGAAAAATGGGCTCTTCGTCTGCTTAAAGCCGACAAAAACAGAACCATCATCAGCACGGAGCCTATTGCCCGCATAGATGTGGAAGATGCCGGCTGCGAGATCTGCTGTGACCCAGGAACACGTGAGGAACACAGAACAAGAAAATTTACCTACCACAGATATGTACCAATGCGGCGTATGCAACTGAACACTGGTCATGTCTAAAACAGCTCCAACGCTACAAGGAAGAGGACAGAGTTAACATAGATGCATAATCTGACTGGAGGTGTCCTGCCTGTCACGACCTCTCCCTAGACAAAAAAGAAGCCAGGCACATGCATTACAACACGAATTGCTCAAGGTAACCTGGAGCCCCACCTGGGAGCCAAAAGAACTACTGCACTCATGGGCAAGCTTTCAGCAAATGATTTAAATTTATGAAGCTAAGAAAAGTGCATCCCCCCTTGACGAAGAACTTGACAACCTAAAGAGGCAAGGTTTTTGCACATCAATAAATCATAGCAGATGGAAATCCACACAAGGCAAATATTTTAAAGTCAAAGGCCTGCTTCGATACGCAACCAAAAAATCCACATGTGGACATCACTCCCACGGGGCACTATGAAGTTTGGATCAGAATGGTGGACCTTGTCCGCCTGAAAGATGATATTGCGCAAAACAGATCGCCACTGATAAACTAAACACAAAAGGCTTCCCTCCCAAATCTGTATAAAGCCAGAGCGGCCTGCATTTATATGCCAGATGGCAAATGCACAGGCATGATGACTCCTGAGCGCTTCCACTTTTTAGGAGAATGGTTCCATGAAGCTCAGAAAAATGGACTACACAGAGATGTGTCTTCTCCTGTTTAATGCCTAGCCTCTGAAATTGCGGGTCTGCTTCAAGACTACCAAGCATGCCTCAAAACCCCTAAGGCAAGCCAAATAACACTAGAATCCTACTCCCGTATCCTACCCCAACACATCAGTGCAGCACAACAACAATGCGCCATGGTCTCAAAAGACAAAATGGCGTCTGCTCTGGAATTTTTATCTTGGGAACCTCCTCATATTGGAGCGAATGTCACCGTGATATTGTCTATGGTGCCAATTACAATGCATTTGCCACCAAGTTTACAGGTTTCTCAATCTGCCACCCAGTGCATGATGACACAAAAATGCTCAAGTGCGTGCAACACTCCCTACGATCTGCGATGTGTAGCGAGCTACCAACCGCCACCTTCTTATTTCTACCCAACTGGGAAAACAAGAGCATCAATGCCTACAGAGCATTGGTGCGAGATAACCCAAAATATTGCACCACGCTTGGCTTCATCCCTGAGGCAAAACTCAAATATGCAATGCCAACCTCGTGGAAGGGTGTACAACGTAATTTCTCCAACCACACCTGGAGCAAGGATATTATTGCTGTCTGGAACAAAGAAGCAAAACAGCGTTTAATGATGGCTCGCCAAATTGGCTGCAAACATTGCAAAGGAGCATCCCAGAAGCAGTTTGGGAAAAATATCAGTACCTCGCAAGAGAGGACACAGACCACATCACCAACCATGTTTGCCCCCAGTACTTCAAACCAAAAAGAGAGGACGTCACTGGCCAGGAAAGAGGCCAAAACGCTAACGTCCACCTCCAACCATGGGACGATAAGCAGTTCAAGTGCCCCAATTGGAAATTATGGGCCTACACTGACGGAAGCTGCATAGGCAAGGCCGGAAACTTTTTAGGCGCAGGGGTATACTGCCCTCAAACTAGAGCTGAATATTATGTGAAATTAAGAGGCGTGGGAATGACAAACAGCATCAATAGAGCTGAGCTCACAGGGATTGCAGCTGCGCTTACCAATAAGTATACCAAGATTGCAACGGACAGTGCATGCTCCTAAGCCAAATTAGAAAACAACTATTCTTCCCTGAAATGCAACGAGCCCATATGCACTCAAACCTGCTCGAACAAATTGTATCTATGATTTATGCTTCACCAGAACCTATATGCTTCTATGAAGTCAAAGCCCATAGTGGCATTGCCGGAAATGAATGTGCAGATGCAATTGCCAAACACTCTGCCTTACATGACGGAGGTCATGACATGCACTTTCAGCCTCCAGCTCCAGACGGCAATGCATACACACACCTCTACTGGCTTGCGGCTAATAAAGACATCGATAAGAATCCCAGCGGAAGAGGGGCAATTACACCTAGGCTTCGTGCACTCTCTGATCTAAAGGTTAAGCTGAAAGCAGAAATGTGCAAATCACACAGACTGGGGAGTGCCAATACAAACACAGGGTATTACAACTACTGGAAGGACCTTAGACCTTTGGTCAATAAACAAACCACAAATGCTTTCTGGAACAATAATAGTCTCAAATTCTACAAAAATCGAAATGTTATGAGGTACCGCACAAGTACAATTTTTAATCAAAAACACGGCTTCTCTTTCAATGCAAACTGCCCCATCTGCCCTGTGCACACTGATGGTGCGCTTCACATACTCTCAGGTTGCCAACACACTAAATTGAGGAACATGATTATCAAACGCCATAATACGGCAAGCGTGCTGATTGTCCAAGCCCTACAAAAGGGACCATGCGGTGCCAACCAAATTGCCTACACTGACGTAGGCAGCGCAGATAAACTATCAAAGCAAGACCTAGATCTGAGAAACACTGCCAACAAAACACTGCCCTCTTGGTTGCTTCCAAAACTAACAGCACATGCTTTACAAGCCTCTTCTCGTCCTGACGCTATCCTTTTTTTACCTAGCACTGTGTGCTCTTCTCGCGTAACCACCCACAACTTTAAATTTCAACAGCTTGCTAAAGACAAAAAACTGAATTTAAACCAGTGGGAGGTTCACCTGATTGAGTTTAAATTATGTGAAGACACTAGGCCTGATCCCCAACTCCAAAAAGCACAGCATGCTTGTGGCCAACCTAAACAGACAGGGATATAGGGAAATCAAGTTTCACGTGATCCTCGTTGGAGCTATGGGGACTGTCTACAAAGACTGTACAGACAAACCTCTGGAAGAACTTTATCTGGATTACCATAAGATTAAAAACCTGACACACAAACTGAATGAACACTCCATCAGACATGCATCTGCACTCATAAAAAAGGTATGCACTGCAAAATAATTCAAGCAACAACAGTCAAGGTTTATGTCTGGGTGCTACGGCACACAACCCCCCTGACCCACATTAACTTATTTTGAATTGTTTGCGCGGCCTGGTGTGGGCACCTAAGTAACCCCCTCCCTTAATCATGCTGGATGTGTCATCACTACCAGCGGAGTCTTTTCTTTTCCATTATCAGCGTCACACAGGTCACAGGTGGGGGAGTTACTTTGATTCAATGTCGCTGTCTCAAAACGTAGGGTGTGAACACGAAGTCTGAAGCGAGCTGTACTGCGAATGACATCACGAGGTAGGTTGATAAACATGTATTTGGGAAGGATGTAAGGCGAATGAGTGACCAGATCCCTTTTTGTAGGAAGAGCACACTATTGGTGATAAGTAGAGCGTTTGCTGTTGTGTTCTCTTAGATGCATGTCAGAATAAGGTGTCCAGTACTCCAAGTATCTCTCCCTGAGGTCTACGACAAAACGGCTGAGATCAGTGGACTCACAATTTTGCAGCTTCTGTTTGTAGATAACCGATTGTGTGAGACCATCCTTTGCAGAAGGATCATGGGCTGACCAGCACTCACTAGACTGTGCGCTTAGCTGTATGTAAGCATGTAAGACCTTTTTCATTGTGTAACTTTAGTCAAAGAATTGTACAGCCCCATTGCCGCGCGAAACCGATTGAACTGTAGGGGTTCCAATCCACACTCGCGCATGACACACCATGAAGGCGGGTCATCTCTGACCCTTAACATCCTTTCGACACTGCCAACAGCCATTTCTGTAGGAGACTGTCGCTCTCTTTGCCTTGTTGCAAGTAAGGAGTGTATTGAATCTGACTCGCATACATACCAGCAGGAATTGAGTCTTGAGAAGCCATATGAACGTGTGTAATTTGTTAGCAAGGTTATGTTTCTGAGCAAACTCTGAACGTGCCAGCCGTGAACGGGCGAAGTGCTGCGTCAGCCGCAGTATTCAGATTGATCTGCTTGTCGCACACCACCTTCATACATCATGTTTCCTCTAGCTTCTGTTTCTTTTGTTTAGCCAGGTTTAGTTTCAGGCTTTTTCCAAACTTCCGCTGAGATGCCCTTTGAGGCATATATAGTGATGTAACCTTACCTTACCTTACCTTGTCGCACACCATGCCCAAATATTTAAATGAGTCTGTGTAGGGAGCATTACACCGTCAAAGTACAGAGGGGGCAGGTTTTCAGAGCTAGAGTTACCTCTGACTTTTGTGGGTTGACAGTGAGAGACTTCCTTTCAACGTAAAATCTCATCTTGTTTAGCATGGTCTGCAAATCCGCATGTTCATCGAAAGAGAGTACAGTTTGTTTTAGACGCAGTACAGCTTGACGTTGTGTCCACACGCACCCTACGTTTTGAGACAGCAATATGGAATCATAGTAATTCCCCCACTTGTGACCTGTGTGGTACTGATGATGTCCAAGATGAGCAGCATGTCCTTTTCCACTGCGTCAATCCCCACGTGATTTCTCTCCGCAGAAATATGCACCTTTGTTTCCCCCAAAAGGAGCTAACTATGTGTTTACTTTCTTGAGCCAGAACAATCTAACAAGCTTTATTTTTTCCTCCATGAATTAATTGCGTTTTATGAGCAGGCTAGCAGTCGCACTTCTTGACTGAAGGCCTTTTTTTGTAAACCTTGTAAACCTTGTTCATTGAAAGGGAGGGAAAGGTCATCAGCAAACAGCGACAAGATGTCAGATCAAATAACGGTCACTGCAAAGTATAAGACTCAGCACAAAGATTGGTGCGCCTTCGGACCAAGAAAGGCCTCCAAGGTGGAAAAACCATCCAGCAGAGGAGTGAGTTCTTTGCATCGCTGGTCCCTAATGCTTCTACCAGTTGTCTGGCTCATGCCCTTGTGTGCTCTCTGCACACACATGTGTGTGTGTGTGTCTACTACTCTGTGTCTACTCAGCTTTGCGTCGCTGCCACACTGCTGCTCCTTCCCAGAGCTGGGACCCATGACTCAGGTAGAACTCTCGGCCTCATTGTTGTAACACCTTGATAATATAAACGAACAAATAGAATTGGAGACCTTACGCGGTACAGGGTCTTTTGAGGATCCCCTCTAATGGTACCTCTTAGAGTTCACATGTTGTCAATTGATTACCAAAACTTTCAAATCCAGAAGATAAAGGTTATCAATAAGACTGGCCATCCAGCTTATTGAACAAGACATAAAGAAACTCTCAA
>Ga0307968_1000948_pt1 | contig 22670 bp, 25 predicted proteins | sample OrgLakmetagen650_FD_201834 | JGI IMG/M metagenome (GOLD analysis project Ga0307968, IMG submission 201834) | Saline water microbial communities from Organic Lake, Antarctica - #650 | ecosystem: Environmental > Aquatic > Non-marine Saline and Alkaline > Saline | place: Antarctica: Organic Lake...
TCTCTCTCTCTCTCTCTCTCTCTCTCTCTCTCTCTCTCTCTCTCTCTCTCTCTCTCTCTCTCTCTCTCTCTCTCTCTCTCTCTCTCTCTCTCTCGTGTGTGTGTGTATGTATGTGTGTGTGTGTTTGTTGCATGCACGTGTATATGTGTATATTTGGTGTAGCATGTCATGCTGCATAGCTCCACTGCCAGCTACCAAGCATTTTGTTGCATTGCCAGGAATGTCCGGTAGCCTCTTCTGGACTCTCAAACTATTGACTTGCAAGTGCTTGCTGGCGCATTATATCCCTCCATTTGCATGATCATACAGTGAGGCGACTGCGACAGACAAAGATCCCGTCGCATCGACAGACGTCCTGACGAGCATATGCGTCAACCGAGATCGCGCTTTTTAGCGTGTCCACATCTTGCCCCCCCTACTATCTTTGTCAACTTTGGCTCTTTTTCTCCTCACGCTGTTTGGCCCACGCAATTCCCATGATTGCAGGAGTGCCCCTGAAGACACTCGCCTGAAGGATGTGTATTGGTTTTCTACCCCGCAAGAGGTGGGTTTTGCATTTGTTGGAGGGATCACCCTCGGGTTGCTTTACAATTCTTTGGCTAGTAGTAGGGACACGCACAGGTAGAACCGTGTGTGGGTATAAGTATGTGTGGTGCGTTGCTAAATGTCCTGTGCACCGCCTTAGCAATGTGTGATTTGGTCTGTGGTATGTCCAGGGTTGGGCAGAACCCTATATGTATGCCATATATGACCGTACATTTTACGACATCTCTGCAAAAAACACCGTATACACACACCGTATCTATATGGTTCTGGCCAACCCTACTCATATGAGATCGCTGGTTTTCATGCTTCTTTGCCACAAAGTGTGCGCAGCCAGAGATCGCAGCCCGTATGCTGCACTGTTGGATCCGTATCAAGGCTGCTTACGTGATGCTAGTATGTATGCCTTGACGTTTGTGCAGGCGGAGATTGCGTCACGTGTGCTGCGCCACTGGCTGCCTGAGGATGACGAGGTGCTGGACCCTGATGCCGTCAAGTTGGCAGAGAGGGTCTTGCAGGTAGGAAAGAAGCAGGGATGGGTCACACGGCATTTTTGTATAATACGCCGTACCGTATCTAACGCGTATTTTACTGTAATGAACGTCTCAAATGACCGTATGGCCCATCCCTGGGAAGAAGGGTGGGTGACAGCGCACCTGGGGCACGCTCAGCGTTGCCCTTGTGGCCGTCAAGTGGTAGGTACTGCAGCTGCAAGCGCTCAGCGTCGGTCCTTGCTGCTGTCGAGGTTGCAGAGAGGATGCTTCCGGCGTGAACGTCACATGTTATATTTACCGCCACCTGTTTTTCACTATGAGCTATGAGCATGGGTGTAGGTAAGGTATCAAATCTCCAGAAATGAGGCTCGTTGAGCCAAATAGAGGATGAGGCTTGTCTGGCACACCCTTAGTCACGAGTCGCATGCTGTAATGTTGGGTTTGGCCAAGTTGCAGACAAGGTAATGGTGTGCGCAATAGCGTTTGACGTTACACGCACAAATCCGCATCGTGCATTGATAAGGCACGCAAGACGATGCCCACTTCCTTGCCTCACATTTGCATATCGTACATTGACAGCGCAAGCAGAATGATGCCCACTTCATTGCCAGAGTGGTGCCTGCACCGGGATTTCTCTTTGCGGCATCACACTGCCCGCCGCTCACAGAGTTTCGCTGTGTTTGTCCCTTCACTGTGTTTGTGTACTGCAATTTGTGTGACTGTTTGTGTGACTGTGTTTGTCCCCTTCACTGTGTTTGTCCCTCCTCTTTCACTGTGTTTGTCCCCTCGCTTCTGCTGCAGGTCGGGCACGCCCACTTCCCGGACGACCCCTTCATGGTGCTGGCTATGGCAAACTTCCTCATATTTATTCAAAAGAGCAATCAGGTGAGAGAGATGAAGGGGGTGCAAGTTCGTTTGCTCTTTGTGCTGTTCAAGAATCACGGAGGCAGATTATAAGGTATCCAGCGAGCAGTGAATGGGTGGGGGGAGATGGTAGAGCATGATGCTCAGAGATATTGAGGTTTAAGCGGGGGTAGCTTAGTGACAAAGCTCAGAGGCCAAGCAGGGCCTATCCTGAGGGCCGATCACATCAATTGACCTGACAAGGTAGCTATAGAACTGATGATGGCAGTCTCTTCATGACGAGGTAGACACTTGGTGATGATCTCCTCAGGTCCCTTGGGTTCCCCTACAAATTCCAGGATTATTCAGTTCGGGGGTCAATAGTCTGGTAAACTTTCAGGCATTTAACAAACCTTGAAGATGCCTTTCTCGACCTATTATAAGTTTGTCGAACTTTAAGCCCCTTTTCTGAAGCATTGCATTGGGTCTGAAATTGTGGTCCAAAATGCAGGACACAACCTTAGATAGGCGGTGGACATTCTAATATTTTCTACTATATCGTATATATTTAAGACAAAAGTAGGATGTTTGGGATGAATATGACCTCAGAACCCAGCAACATCCTCCAGTTTCAAAACTGCTCATTGAACTTGCTCCCCCAAAAACAAACTGAACTACCCTGAAAAATGTAAAAGAACCGAACACTAATTTTCTTAGTAACCCTTGACATAAATACCCTAAAATCCAAAATTTGAACAAGTACAGCTTTAACACATTCCAGACTGGTTTAAACAAGCCACAGATGAATTAATGAACATAAAGCCACACTGGCAATGAGAAGAGGTTTTAAGGGATGGATAACGGGTGCGACGAAAGAAATAGCATTGCGACATCTCAAGGGCTAAGAAGAGAACATAATGTTTTGCAGCCAAGATGCATCTCATGGGGTGTGCTGACAGGGGTTGTTTAGACCCTGCATCTTGCATAGTGCTGGACCTGTTACATGTGTGCACGCACACGTACGTCCATAGGGTCGACCAGAACAGAGCATGCTGTACTCAAAACTAACGGCCATCTGTTGTAATACCTTGCTAAGGCTACTGCAAACAAACAGGGTCAGCCAGAGCACTATGCACCGTACGTGACCGCACATATGAAGCTTTTCCTGCTGAAATGCTTGTATATACCCCGTATCCAAATGGTTAGGTTTGGATTTAGGGTTTAGCCTACCTAGGCCTCAGGGTTTTAGCTTACCTACCTTCAGGTGTTAGCTGATCTAAACCCTGAAGTTTAGGGTTTAGCTGATCTAAACCCTTAACATACCTATATACTCTGTTCTTGTAGGTTTTGCTAGCCCTATATATGAGCACACATGCACATTTGTGCACACGCGCAGGTTGGGTCCTCTTTGCTACAGCACTGCTCAAAACTCGAGCAGGCCTCCCTGGCTGACCGCTTCATGGTGTTTGGGCGCATGGAGGTGTGTCCATACGTGTGTGTGCAGATTTGTGTCAAGTTTATGAACATGGACGTGTGTGTGTGCGTGTGTGTGTGTGCGTGTGTGTGTGCGCGTGTGTGTGTGTCTGTGTGTGTGTGTGCGTGTGTGTGTGTATGTGTGTGTGTGTCTGTGCGCGTGTTTGTGTATGTGTGTGTGTGCGCACGTGTGTGTGTGTGTGTATGTGTGTGTGTATGTGCGCGTGCACACACAAACACGTGGCTGTGCATCGCCAGTTGATCGTTTATTGCTAATTGTTGATGAAACTTTCTCATTGCAATTTGCCTTAATGATCACAGTAGGGTTTCTGCTTTCACAGACAGTAAACCAGCAGCTCCTCCCGTACCCATTCATGCCTTCCGTGTTACACACCCACCAGGCATACGGCGTGCACCTGACCTAATCTTGCTCAACTAGCACTCAACTGTTGAGTCCTGTGCTCGCACGCGGCACCTTAACACGTGCACCAGTCCACGTTTGCGCACAGATACTCTCACATCTACAGACTTGCACACAACACACAGTCACGGATGTGCACACAAAACGATCGTAAACAGGAGCCTTTTTCGCATGATCACATATGTGCACACAAAACACTCGCACAGGAGCAAAAGTTGAGGAGCAAGTCACAGGACCCCAGTGAGGGCAGCCTTGATCTGGTGGCCTACGTGGAGTTCCAGCGCAATTACAGGTGAATTGTGTGTGTGTGTGTGTGTACATACATACATACATACATACATACATACATACATACATACATACATACATACATACATACATACATACATACATACATACATACATACATACATACATACATACATACAAACATGCATACATACATATGTGCATACAAACATGCATACATACATACAAACATGCATACATACATATGTGCATACAAACATGCACACTCGCGTGTACATGCGTACAGGATGCTTGCGCGTGTTCAACGGCAGACGCTCATGACGGTGAGGGCTTTCTGGCAGGCCCTACTTCACGACAATGTGCAGTTCAGCACCATCATCAAAAGCCTTGAGGCCATGGACACCTCCGCAAAACGCACAGACAAGATCTTCAGGGTCATGCTGGACAGGTATGTGTGGTTCTTTGCTTTAGGTTGCAGCTGCAGTGTTTGGTAGACAAGTGCTCATTTGGTTGTGGCATACAGTGCATGTGTGGTGTGAGGTCACTGTGGCACACGAGCGTATGGTGCAATGTTGGGGGGCACTGAGATGGCCCTCCTAAGTTCCGGCACCCAGTGCGTTTTTGATTACGTCGTCGCCAACAGTCAAGCGTAAGAGGCAGTGTCGGGGATAAGCGCTTCCTAAGCTTGGCGGTCCGGTGTGTTTATTGTTGTGGTGGCATCCACTGTGTTTATGGTCGTCAGCAGTCAAGCACGCAGTTGAGCACCGGCCTCATTGTATCCCACGCAAGCGCCCGTATAATCAAACAGAATATTTACAGTTACAGTGATTTAGGCCAGTAAACTTGTATTTACGGCCATATTCAGAGCATATGTGGGATCTGGCCGACCCTATTCATGCTGCACCTTCCTGCTTGTTCCCTCCTACATCCTGCCCATCACCCGTCGGTGCTCCCTTTCTTGTTTTGTGGAGAGTGAGGTTCTCGGCTCTGGGCCCTACAGAGATGGTGCTGCTCCTCGCCCGGTGTACGTGTGATATTTTCTTCCTCCTGCAGGCACCTCAGCAACACGCACACCCTGCTTGTTCCGTTTCCACATGGAAAGGCCCTTTCTTCTCTTTCCCTTGCCATGTTGTCTCCTTCTTTCCCACCTTTTGTAGGTACCCCAGCAATTCACCCCTCCAACTCAACCCCGTATCACGTTATCCCTTTCATTCCCATTCATTAGGTACACCTGCAACCTGCAACACACCCCTCCTTACATTCCCACTCTCCAGGTACACCTACAACACACCCCTCCTTTATCTTGCCTGTACCACCTTGCCTCCTTCATTCCCGCCTTGTAGGTACCCCAGCAACGAGCACCTGTTCCGCATGTTTGCCCGCTTCCTGGAGCACGTGAGGAGCGACCCCTGGTCTGCACAGAAATATGCGTTGTGAGTACGATGAGTGCCACAGCCACTCATGGGTGTGGCTGCAGACGGGTGTGTCGTGCACAAAAGCATGCACTGTGAGCCTATTTGGTGCCACAGCCACCCAGGGGTATGGCTGCAAATCAAGCGCGCCGTGCACAAAAGCATGCGCTGTGTGTGCGCTTGGTGCCTGTCTGTGAGTACGGCTGGTGGCCTCCAAGGCCTGCATGTATGCATGAGAGCGTGCTCTCTTCCAGCTGCTCACAGCAACACCAGAGCAGCCGATGCTTTACTTGCTTCTTACCGCTATACATTTATTGCAGAGGGCACACACGTAGTGCCTTCCTTCCGAAATGGTGTCGGCCCGAAAGCGTGTATAGGGGGGCAAGACTAGTGAGCGGTACTAACCAATTGCCACATTTACTAGATGTTGCGTGGTTTGTGAGCTGTCCTCGACTTGCTCACAAGGATGCTCCACAAGAGTGCAATTGGGTGCAGCCTTCATGAAAAGGAAACGACACACACTTCTCCCTGTTCCCTGCCAATGTTCACAGGGTTGCTGAGAAGCTGGAAGAGGAGCAGGACCAAACCGGTGCAAGCCTGATGGCCCAAGATGATGACAAGAACCTGCTGGAGAACGTAAACGAGAAGATCCATGCGGTGCTCGTGATCAACGCAGCAGGTGAGCTTATGCAATTTATTGATGCTTGCATTGATGCATGCAGTGCTCGTGATTAATGCAGCAGGTGAGCGTATGCATGTCGTTGATTCACGGGCTGCTTTCCCTACATTTATCCATTGCCTTTGTCATTTTTCCTTTTTCCTATTTTTCATGCAATGCTCGCTCATCAACGCAGCAGGTAAGCTTTGCACTTTATTGAGGCTGCTCTGCTCAAGCTCTCAGCTCTTAGTCCTGAACAGAGTGTTCATGAGAAGTCCCATGCAGTTCACTTCTGCGATTCTTTTCCTCTTTGTCAGCCCAGCCAAGTATCACCCAAAAAGGGGGAATTAATGCCCCTTTCCTGAATTGCACATGTGAGGTCACCCATTGGTTTCTAGCATAAATGTAACACCTTTACATAAAAACCAGTGAGCTTGGGGTCAAGGGTGTGACCGGAGGGCTGGATTTGTGGCATTTTCCTGCCAAAAAGGTGGCATGGGTGTAGAAATGCGGGTTTTGTTCCCAGGTAAGTTTAGGCTCAAACCATTCCCATAAAAGCATAAAAAAGGGGTGTTGAAAATTTGCCCCTAAAGGACTTTGCGTGGGCCTGTTTGCTGGGCAAAAATGGTGCATTTCTGGAAACCCTGGATTCACGCTTTCTGGCCACCACTTGAGTGTCAGGGGCCCTTCAGTATGCTCTCAAGGCATGCCCTGTCAAGTGTTATAGCCTGGAATGCTGGGTTGGGTCGTGGTGGTCAGCAACAGCTGAGATTGTTTTTGAACATCAGGCATTGGTCAGACCCTCCGAGCACAGACTGATTTGACAAACAATGCCAGATGAACTATTCAGCAAAACAGAGCCACTCAAATTTACGTGGGAATCAGGGGGGCGAAAGTATATTTTAGTGGCCGGACATTGTGTATATGTTCATATAGTCCAGAAAAAAAGCGATCCCAAACGGTTCAGCGGTTGTTCCCTGATTGTAAATCACACTTCCTTGCCAAAAGGAGGTCTAAAACCAGACCTTCACACCAGGGCCCCGGACTTTCATCAAAATGTCCCCAATACTATGCAAACACTTTGGTAAGTTGATGGTACCGGGGAGGAGCTTTTGGAAACCCACTTTCTGATAGGGACTTCCACCCTGCCCACCTGGGCACCTCCCGCCACAAACTGAGTGTGCAGGGGTGCCTAGTTATGTATAATTTAAGTTCCTACATACTTAAATGTGTTTTTGTGCTTTGGGGCAAGAGCTTTTTACAGGGATGGCTGGCCTGACTTTTTGTAAACAAAGTGGCCTTAATTTTACCTACAAATTTGTACTGTACTGCACTTTTAGTACTGCAAGGCCTACTTTTTGTGAGGTGCCGAAATAGCTAGTATAATCATTTGCAGGCATTAACATATAGGTTTTGCAAGATCCTTCAAAAGTTGGAAAAAAGGAAGAAGTCAGGAAAATTCGTAAAGTCCGCAATTTCTTAGTATTTTGCTGGGCTTCCTCCTAGTGCATTCTCACTTCTTCTGTGTGCCTCTGGGCTGCTGCTGCTGCTGCTGCTGGATGGCTGCATGCAAACAAACCATGCTCCACCTTCAGGAGTGTGCAGCTCTGTGCTCGTGCTTCTCTCCTGGAGAAGTTTGAGCTCCCATTGGAGGCTGTGCATGGGTCTGCCCACAGTTCAAATGGGACAGGAAAGATTGCTGAAGCAGGTCTGCTTGTTGGACAGGGCAAGCGTATTAGGCCTCAGGTGCTCTCAAGGCAGAACGCCGTCTGCTTAAGGGGGTACAATGCAGTCATAATGATGATGCTTGCCCTGAAAACGACAGGGGTCCTTTGCAGAGCCCAGAGTTGTCCTCCCCGCTGGATAGTCAGAAAAAATTGCAAGGTCTGGAAAACTTGGTTTATTTCCGGCTTGAAATATTGTGAGGGACCTTATTGATTTATTCATATATCGTACCTTTTCGATATCACCCCGCATTAATATTGTTTTTTGCCTTGCGGGGTGAGTGCGGCAACATTTAATATATATATTATTTTATCCTGCGGGGTTGGCGCGGGATTGGTTTAGATAACGTTTTTGGTCGCTGCCAGTGATGAGCGAGAGGCCCACCAGGCCTCTCCTTGCCCCTCCCCCTCCCCCCGGGCCTCCCCCCGCCCCCCTCCCCGCCCCAATTCCATCTGCCAGTGCAACGCCTTGATGAGGATAAAGGGGTAGCTGTGTGGGAAGAAGGCGTAGGGGTTGAGGAAGCAGTGCTTGAGGCAGCCGAGCAGGTCAGAGCATCCCAGCAGCTAACAGATGAGCAGCTGGGGCAGCTGGTGCGCAAAACAAGGTCACGCACCAAGGCTGCTCGTACCCAAGCAGCACCATGCAAGCACAAGCACAGCACGCAACAGCAGCAGCGAGGAGAGCGAGTGCAATGAGGAGAGCGAGTGCAATGAGGACAACAACAGCAACAGCGATAGCGATGGCATCTGGGGGTTAAGAGAGCAGCAGAGGAAAAGGGAGCGGAATATAGGGGGGGCAGCAAAGGGGTAGCAGAACAGAGAGGATTGGTTGGAGATAGTAAACTGACTGGCCTTTTGCAAACAAGCATGAAACTGACTGGTGATTTTGTTTTTGACCTCTTGTGGCATTTAAACTGTCTGGTAAACTGAACTGGGTCAGAAACCCTGCGGGGTTGATGCGGGGAGGGGACAAAATAATTATTCTTGGGGTGCGGGAAATGTGCGAAATCCAATAAATTATTGGGGTGCGGGATGAGTCCACAAAGTTACGGTACTCGCAAAACAAGCCCAGTACGGTACGCCACTTTTTCTTTACATAATTGTAAAGGAGCACGTGCACACACACATACACTTACACACACGCATGCATGCAGATATGCGCACGTACTTAATACATTTTAGCTCACACCTTATCATAACCCCCCTGTCCACCTCTTCACCCACCCCCAGGCATCATGCTGGTGGCAAACAAGCAGGTCCAAAAGATGTTTGGCTACAAGAAGACGGAGATTGAGGGCAAAAACATATCCATGATGATGCCCCAGCCCTTCAGCCAACGCCATAACGGGTACCTCCGCAACTTTGTCAATACTGGTACGTCAGACTGAGCAGCACATTGAGGTCGACGCTGGTATGCTTGCAGCCTTCAGTTGACCTTACTTCATGTTCAGCACTAGTACTTGATCAGCACTAAGTACTTTCGCAGGCTTCCACAACTTCTAAGCACTACTCGCAGGCTTCCATCGTCTTCGTTGCAGCTGTTGCCATTAGTACACTTGTCTTTAGCAAAGGTCTTAGGCACCATTGTGTGTACTGGTTAGTTGTCTGTCTTGGTTTCCGTGCTGATGCTCCGCGAGGGTGGTTTCCGTGCGTGCGTCCGTGCGTGCGTTTGTGCGTGCTGATGCTCCGCGAGGGTGGCATTAATGAACGCCATGGCCAGTACCAGCTATTTGGGGTGCTTACCTTGGGTTGGCCAGAACCGTGCATGTAGTTGTGCAAACCTCAATGCACAACACTTCAAATGAATAGCTCTTGCACACCTGTACCTCGCTTGGCTGCAAAGCTCGTTTACCCCTCCCACGGTGCTTGTTAATACATAGCTCATTTGGCCACGCTTTGCTTCCTTACTCGCTCACACGTGCACACATGTATTGTGGGCCACGTAAGAAGCCACACATCTTGTCCGAGCAAGTGGGACCAGTATCGCGCATTATTGGCCACTAGGATTGGCCAGGACTGTATATAAACAGGCCTGTGCACTGTATGGTGTACAGTACAGTACGCTTTGTACTGTACGTACCATAATTTACAAAATCATGGCGTAAATATGATTTTGGAGGATCGTGATTTACCGTAATCACGGCAATTTCCTGTATGGTGTACGGTACGGTGCCAAGCTGGCACTGCCGGTGCGAAAATGGCCTCAAAAAGGCCTCTCCACTCCAAACACCTCCCATTTTTGCTTCCCGGTGTGCTCTCCTTATGTGCTGACGCCACACAATGCTTTCCTGAACGATCCTGAGGCTGGGTTGGGACTGCATCAGTTCAGGAGAGGGGCCCAGCATTGGCTTGCATGGAAACTCAAAGTCGGACGCAGGACTTGAATCCTGATCATGTGTTTTATTCATAAAAAATTGTTGTAAAAAGAAAACAATTGTTTAGGGCTGAAATTGGAGCCAAACGGCCAAATTACGGTCAAAATCGTACTGTACGGTGGGCACCGTCCTGTACGGTCTGACACCGTAATATTTGGTGGTTTAGCTGCCAGACTTACCGTATTTGGTGGTTTAGCTGCCAGACTTACCGTATAAACACCGTGCATATACACACGGTTCTGGCCAACCCTATGCATTTCCATGACCTGTATGCTGTTCCACGTTCAATATAATTGTAACCACGCTGCTTTCTTGTCGCAGGCAAGAAACGGATCCTGGACAGTGTACGTGAGGTGGTGGCGCTCCACAAAAGTAGAAGTGTGTTCCCCCTCCATCTGGCAGTCACCAGAGTGAGTTGTGTGGGCCTGTGGGTGGGTGCCTTGGTATGTGCGCGCATGTGTGTGCGCGCGTGTGTGTGTGTGTGTGTGTCTGTGCCCGTGCTTATATGTGTGCGCAAGTGTATGTCTGTGCCTGTGCCTATGTGTATGCCTTTGTTTGTGTGTGCGTGTGTGTGTGTGTGTGTGTGTGCGTGGGCGCCTGGTTCTGTGTGTGTATGTGTGTGCCTGTGTGACTGCAGTGGGCAGTGGGGAGTCCAATAGTGTGAATGAATACTCTATGGCGTCATCAATTCCCCGGCTGACCATTTTGGGAAATGATGCGGCCCAGACATTATCTATATTGCATGAATGGAATGGTTCCGCCCCATGCATGTGCAGGTGTTTGGTTTAGGTATGGATTCCATCTTCATGGATGAAACCACACTGCAAATACCTCCCAGCTCTTCAACACACACACACGTATACACACACAAACGCACGAGCTCCCCCTGTTTGTGCACAGGTGTCTGGCGTGGGCATGGATTCCATCTTCATGGGTGTCATGAAGCCATACACAGTGGAGGCTGGAATCATCCGTGTGTGGTGCACACCCGCAGGAGGTGCGCACACAAATGCAAAGCTGTTTGTGCCTGCGTTGCTGGCATCGCTACCAAGCGTTGTTTCTGTGTGTGTATGCATGTGTGCGCATGATTGTGTGAAATTGTGTGTGCGTTCGTGTGTGTCCTTGGCTGGTTTGGGCAATGGGTTAATATGCTAGGGTGCCCGGGTGGGCTTGGGTGCAGATGTGGGTATGCATACGCACATGCAACACAGATGGTTTTGGGATGCAATGTTGCCAGAGGTCTACCTATACCTACACACACACGCACACACACACTCACACACACGCACACACACGCACACGCATACACACATGCGTACAATAGGCGGTTCTGACCAACCTCATGCACAGAGGCCGCCACAGCTTTGACCCACGATAGTCACTGTGACCACAGCGGAATCAGCCTTTCTCATCTTGCAATATCGTTCGTACGCGCGCAGGTGTTATCTCGGTGGACGAGCGCTTCTTTGACAGTGAGTGCTTTTGTTGCAGGCCGGCAGTATACAATTCTTTACAGCGTGTGTCCTTTCTGTAGGCTCTTTACAACTCCCGTAAGCCCTGTCTGCTTGGTAGGCTCCTGTGTCTTTTTTGCTCTTTGTTGCTTTCTTATGCCTTTGTCTGTTTGTTAGATCCTTCAGCTCGTAAAGGCCTGTGTCTTCCTTGTTGGCTCTTTTTGCTGCCATCTTGTGCCTTTGTCTTTTTAATAGGCTCCTCGCAGCTAAGGCAAGTGTGTGCCTTGCCTATACTTGTGTACGCCTTTAAAAGGAATGGTCACTGTTTGTATTGTAGCTCCTGTAAGCGTTACCAAGTGTGCTCTCAATTTAGAGACATTTCCATGTCATTGGTGCTGCGGCCTTTAAACTGCCGTTGGTGCTGCGGCCTTTAAATTGCCGTTGGTGCTGCGGCCTTTAAACTATCATCTTCTCGGCTTTGCAGCAGTATAGGTGCTAGAACTGAATTGCACGCACCCCCATGTCTTGAGACAAACAAGAGCAAGCACAATTCCGGCGGAGACTCTGTTAATGTCCTCCAAAAGCATCCCTAATAATTGGAAAGTTCTGTATCATGTCCACAGGCTTTGGCAAGACCTACGGAGATGTGGCAGGCCGCCCCTTCTCGGCCCTGGTTCGTGACCAGGTGAGTATGCCTGTGTGTGTGTACTTTGTGTGTATATGTATCTATGTGTGCATATATGCGTGCGTGTACATGCTTGCTTGTGCTCCTGGTTCGTGACCAGGTGAGTATGCCTGTGTGTACTTTGTGTGTATATCTATGTTTGTGTGCTTATTTGTGTGTGTGTACATGCTTGCTTGCGTTTGCGTTTGTGTGTTACTGTGAGTGCGTATGGTTATTTTGCAAGTCAAAAGCCTGGCACAGTGAAAAGAACGCTCGCTACTCGCTACGTGTGTGTGTGAGCAGGGTTGTTCAGTTCGATTTTTTGGGAGCAAGGGTTTGATAAGGTTCGTGAAAGTCCTAGAACCCTCAAACTGTTCGAGCAGTTTGATGTGCAATTTCGGAAATTGAGGATTTTGCTGGTTTTTGTAGTCATACACGTCCAGAACATGCTTGTATTGTCTAGCTTGTATATGATATAATCAGTGCAGAAATAATCAGAACGTTCGACGGCCATCTAAGGCTCTTTCCTGCATTTTGGGCTGCAATTTTGGACCTAAAAATTCGAAAAATGGGCATTAAGTTCGACGAACCTTTAATAGCTAACGAACGGCATTTTTAGGGTTTGTTAAAATGCGTGAAAGTTCGCGAAGCCAAACTTTTGACCGAACCCCAAACTGAACAACCCTGTGTGTGAGTGTGCGCATGTAGTGTTTGTGTCTGCCGTCATGTCTGAAGCCAAGTGAGCGGGGGGGGGGTGCCTGTCTCATTTCTCGGCTGTGCTATTCCCTTTGGTTTAGTCGGTAGTTTAATCATCACACGAATGTTTTGGAATCCATCTCTTGAATGGCACTCAGCTGCTGGAGCTTATTCAAGCTGACCACAATTTGTCTAAGGGTTTTTGACACTGTTCACAGAGCACGCTGGCTTGCTGACATGTATACATAAATTATCTAGAATATTTATACACAGAGGTTAGCCAGAGTATATGTTATATGTGTGTATATACATGTGTGTATTTATATTCAAAGTCGGATGCAGTACTTAATTCCTGGTTCACAATTAGCATTTTATACTTGAACAATTGTTGCAAAAAGAAAACAAGTGTTTTGGGCCGAAATTGGAGCCAAACGGCCAATTTACACAAAAATCACACTGTACGGTGACCACCGTCCTGTATGGTTTGAGACCGTACTAGTCAACTCCAGCGTCTTTGTTCAGTACGGTACGCTGTATTACGGTACGGTACCGTAAGTACGGTCAAAATTGCTCTAGTACGGCGTGTTTGCACAAGCCTGATATATATACAGTCCTGGGCTCACCTTACGTACACATGATGCCGTTGCGCGGCCGTTCAAGCACAGCCTGAACATGCAGCACCTCAGGTCGCATCTGACAAACCTTACAAAGCATTGATAACAGCTGCGCATCAACCATCGACCATGCTCACGTGCACATAGGACGTCATCATGAAGCTGCTGGAGAGAGCCCAGATGGCTAGTGAGGAGGACTTTGCCGCGAAGAAAATCAAGGAGTCAGGGGTGTTCATGTTGCACCAGTACATGGAACCAGTGGAGGTGAGTCGTGCAAAAGCGCTAACCCTAACCCTAACCCTAACCCTAACCCTAACCCTAACCCTAACCCTAACCCTAAACCCTAACCCTAACCCTAAACCCTAACGCCCAAACACGCACGCACGCACCATATAGCCATAACAAGAAATGTGCTCACAGGCATCTTTGCCTGCGTGAAAAGAAGTATACGGCATTTGAGGCAACCAAAACACAGGTGGATGTGCAAGGAATCCTTTGTAGCACGCACTATCGCATACACTCACACACATGCAGTCACATACATACACACTCAAGCGCAGACATACACACATGCGCACGCACAGCGACATGATTATGCAGCCTGCTTGTTTCTGACATGAGGCCCTTGCACCTGACCTCCTCTTGTATTTAAATCGTAAGCACGTACTCATGCCCACAGGTTGATGTGCAAGTGGATCTGGGTGGCACTGACACACAGCGACTGCTTGCCTTCAACCTCAAGCTCACGCGCAACCAAGGCATGCTGCAAGTCGTCAACGAGGAGGGCCGTGTACTGTACATGAATCAGGACATGCGCAAGTGCCTGGGCGTGAAGGACATCTCGGTGAGTGTGGGAGGGGCTGTCAGTGATGTGCAAGAGGAAATGTGTGTATAATGTGAATCAAGATGTGTGCATGCTGCATGAATGCGTCAGGTTTTGTTGGGAGCAGCAGCAGGGACTGGGGTACCCCAGGTAGACTGGTTCTGCTTTGTGCTTCTCTGCTTGTGCTTCTCTGCACGTCCAATCCAATAATTCCAACAGACTGCTTCTACAAGTATGCAACAATAGAGCAACAAATGTGCAACAAAGCACATAGCAACATGCACTCGCACAACGTCTATGTGCTCACGTGCGTTCCCTTACACATTTGCACGTACACATTTGCACGTACACAACAGGTGTGCAAAGACAGACACACACACAAACGCACACGCACATTACATACACACATACGCACACGCACATTACACACACATATGCACACGCTCTATCTATACACATGTGCAGGCCATCAAGCATGCAAACCTTGCGAACCTCATGCCCGTGCCCTTCAACATGCTCCACAACAAATGGATGAAGGAGCCCAGCGCAAAGGTCCCCAAGCAGAGCTGCAGGTAATAAAGATGCACGGCAATCAGGATAATAAAGATGCACGGCAAACAGGATAATAAAGATGCACAGCAGCAATCAAGAAATCACACGCACACACACAGGATATGGTGCCAAGGTCCCAAACATGACTGCAGGCAAAGAGCGTCAGCTGAGCCCTGCTCACTGAACAATGCTTGTGGGGTTGATGAAAGGAGTGTTTTTGGCAGGGTCATTTCCGAACATTTGGGTATTTACAGCATTTGCATACAAATAAAAAATATGACAGAGCTTCTCGTTGCAATGCGGCGAGCTCAACAATGAGTTGTTTGCCAGCAAGTGGCAAGGTTCTAGGCAGGGACAGGGCAAGCACACTCCTGTGGTCTAACTGAACACATCCTATAAACATGCATGTGCTCGTGCTGCACGCGTTGCTGTGTCCTTGCAGGCACTGAGCAATCCTGCTTATGCTGGGTACCAGCACAGACCCATCTGCAGCACGCCAGACACGTGCTCTGTCTGGTTTGCTGTCCACTGTGCTTACTGTGCACTCTGTTATGTGTTGCGTACATTATCATTTATGCCCCGTGCACACAGGGCTTGCCCATGCCCAACAACATGCGTTGCTTGTAAACATTGATGCTTGCGCGCACGAACACAGCACACACACACACATACACACACAAACGCAAATTCACATAATTTCAGACACGCACTTTTGCACGCACACGCACGCTCACACGCACACATGCTGCATGTGTATGTTGTATCCACAGGTGCTCTGCCACGGTCATCATGCTAGACGCTCAGGGCAAATCCATGCCTGTCCGGCCAAAGATCATGACACGAGAGGTGAGGGTCTTGGGGCTTTGAGCCAAGTCAGCTACCCTCACCCCAACAAGAAAGTGTCTCACTCACTCTCTCACTCACTCACAATCTGTGCACAGCCACGCGTGTGTATCTGTATGTGTGCGTGCCTTGGACGACACACAGCTCCCATGCGCGCCTTTTGGGTCGTTTCGTTTCCATGTCAAAGTCCCTCTAAACTGTGCCAATAAGCTTTCCATCCAGTACTAAGCCCCTTTTACCTTTTTCAATGCAACATACTTGTTTATTTAACCTAGAACATTTCCCCATGGAAATCATATTTGCCGGAAATCTTACATTATGGGGTGCTGTGTGGGCCCAGTGCCTGTTTTGCACCCACTTTGGCAGGAAAAGGTGCGTTTCGGAACTTGCACCGATCTACCTCTGCTTCAGGATGTTGTGTAACAAAACTGCAACGTTGAGCTTATGGCAGGGGTACTGGGAAAGCCTGTGAGTGGTATAGGCATTCACACAAGGGACACAGGGGAAAACGACAGAGAAATATGTCGCTTCATACCTGCTGCGATTTCCAGCCTGTTTCTGTGCCCAGAGCCCAGAGCTGCAGTATCAAATTAAGCTCATTACAAAATCGAAATAGAGCCAAATGGCGGCCTGGTGGAGATTTGGTGATGAGCTTCTTACCAATACCTGCGGTGATTTCAGCTGGAGCGTTTTCTGCCCCATCTAACATCTCATTTTTGCACCAGAGTTGCGGGCAGACTTATCAAAAGCATTAAATTTACAGGGCGCAGTTTGGTGCAGTGTGTGAGCAATCGTGTCTGTGTTTGTACCATTTACATTCCCCAATATTCAAGTTGTAAGTCACTGGGTCTTTCTGCCTGCATTCTTTGCAGACATTTAATGAAACGTCAGCGACCAAACGCAACTCTCAGGTCCCGAAATGGTGGAGTGGTTGGGGGGATACGGCTTATACGTGGGTGTTGGTACTGTTCAGCTTGGATAGGGGAAGGGGAGGCGAGAGGACGACCAGCAGTACCTTGTGAAGTACAGCATATAGTTAGGGTTGGCCAGAACCATATATATATATACATATATATATATGTACTGTGCATGATTTCCTGCCAAAAACACCGTATGTACACCGTACATATATGGTTCTGGCCAACCCCACATATAGTGCTTGTACACCTCTAACTCCAGTTCTAGTAAGCTTCACAGCCACAGATCGTACACACAACCTTACATGCACGCATGCACGCACGCCCACAAACGCGCACACACTGGCAGGTGGACGAAGTCGTGCAGCACGCAGTACAAATCCAGCCCAGCTCCTTTGAACAAGGCCTGGACGAGCGTCGCCTCTCGTTTAAGATCAACACGGAAGGCTTGGTCTCGGAAGTAAATAGCACTGCCCCCACATCCCTGTTTGGCTTCAGGTGAGTGCCATCTCTATATCCTTGTGTGCCTGTAAAGTAACTCGACGGGCCACGTTGATTGTGTACAGGCATTCTCACCAGGGCTGTGCAATGACACCGTTATAGCAATTTTGCACCGTAATTATGGTACGGTTGACGGTCTGTACCGGCAGAGCGTCAAAATGACAATGTTCCAGAAATGACGGCGTCTTTTCCTTTATGAATACACCAATTGTTTGTTTATACAATTAATACACGTGCAACATTCAAAAGGATGAGGAGAAAAGAGCCGAAATTGTCATTTTGAGGTCAAAATGCCATTCTTTGGCCTCTTTGCGATTTTTCGACTGTACCCTCATCCTTACTGTCATGCATCGTCATGACGGTCCCCAAATTCCGAAATGACGGTCTGACAATGTCATTTATGGCGTCCACCGTCAGACCGTATTTTGACGGACCGTACCGTCACACCGTCATTGCACAGCATAATTCTCACGCAAGCACACGCACACACACACACACTCAAATACACTGCCATACACACGCAGATTAGACACACAAAACACTCACAACCTTGTACATACACACACGATATCACAAAAAAGAAACGTATGCATGCCATGCAGCCCCTCTGACATGATTGGTCGCAACGTGAGCAGCATCGTTGACGTGCTGTTTGCACAACAAGAGGAGCTGCCCAACGTCCTTGCCAAGATGGCTCAAAAGGTGTGTATAAGTATGTGCGAGATTGTGTTTTAGTTGAAGGCAGCACGTGCGTGAAGTTACTCCATGTGATTCAATATGTGCTGCCAGTGTTTTTCTTTTCGCGTCCCCTGCCGTATTAGCATATGAGTCCATGCTCAATGCTTGCCTGCCTTTGCACGCGCTTCTGTAGCTCCTACAAACAAGCACGTCTTTTATGTGAATGCTTGCGCATTTGGCACACACGCTTACGCACCTTTCTCAGCTCAACTTCAAGCCTGGCTGCAGCTGGCATGTGGGCGTGGACGTGTTCCGCCCCCAAATGCAACGCACATACGCAACAAGAGCTGTCACGCTTGTTCGCACCATGAATAATGAATAATGATGCAGGTCACCTCCAAGCCTGGCTACAGCTGGCGCGTGGGCGTGTTTCCCCCCGCCAAGGCGGCCCATGAGATGTCTGCACTGGAGCTCTTGGTGCAGGAGCGCAGCACCCGACCTGCGCTCATGGTGCTGGAGCTGCAGGAGGTGGATGAGGAGGACACCATTCCTGAGATCAGGCTGCACTTGTTCCGGGCAGACATGGTGGGTGTTCAGAGACACGAGGTGGAGGCGTGGCCGAATAAGGATAGAGGGAAGGGGAACTGGTCGCTGCACTTGTTCCGTGCGGACGTGGTGTGTGTGTCATTCATTGTGTCATTCATTGTGTCCATGTCAGGAAGGGTTAAGTCTAGTAAAGACTGCAAGAGAGTGTTAGACGGCGCTCATTCTGGGAGGACTTTGTGGATTTTGAGCACGTGAACGTAAAAAAGGATAGAGAGAAGCTGACATGGCTACTGCACTTGCTCCAAGCGGTTGGCCAAATGTGGTGGTGTTATGCACATTCAATTGTGGACAAAAGGAGTCCATCAAACAGGTGCCGTTCCTTCTGCATTTGTTTTCAGGTAGATATGGTATGGGCGCTAGGCAATGGCTGCTTCACAGATTTTATCTGTGGAGGGACAATTTATATGTATAATAACTGGGTCACACGAATACACACACACATACACACACTTATACACACGCACATACACATGGATACACACATACATACGCACACACGCACGTACACACGGATACACATGTACACACGAATGAATACACACATACACACAGTTACACTCCATCTCACTTAGTGATGTGCCATCTGTTCAGTATCACATCGCCTTTAATGGTGCGTGCTCGTGTTGCTGCAGATCACGGGCGTTATCCACATGGACCACAGAGGCACCATCACTAAGCCCTCCTGCTGTGTGCTACACCCAACTGGTGCGTGCATTGCCTATGAGTGCTCTGTATAGTGACAGCAGAGTACGGAGACAGGAATGTTCTGCTGTCCTCCACTTAACTGGTGCGTACATTGTCTACGCGTGCTCTGTCTACGAGTTCTCTGCAGTAGCGGCATAGTATGAAGACAATTATGTTTCTGGGGTGCAGGTGAACGTGAGTCTAGCAAGCTTATGTTTTTAAGTGTGAACGTGTGTATGTATTCCACGAATATGCCAGCACATGCTGGTCACGTGTTTGTGTATGCGTGTGCACCTTATTTCAGGGCTGCTGTTTGGGAGCTCCGTGCGCAGCATGATGCGCCAGCCCATCCATCGCTTCCTGCAACTTCCTGGCAAGGGCCCTGAGTCTCTGCTGCAGGACGCAAAGGTGCGTATGTGAGGTCTGTGTGTGTTTGTGAATGTGTGTGTATGTGTGTGTGCCATGTGCATTCAGGTAAGCACAAGTAATTGTTGCAGACCATGTAGGCGCGTAGATTTGTGGGTAGATCTGAGTGTACGTTTTTTGTCAATGTGTTGTATGTGTGTGCCATGTATATTCAGGCAAGCAAGCACAAGTAACTGCTGCAGACCACAAAGATGCGTAGATGTGTGAGTAGGTCTGAGTGCAAGTTTTTGAATGGCTGGAAATGTGAAGGCGTGTAGGTCGTGTGCCGTGTGGCAAGAGCCGTGAGTCAATCTGCATGCCATGTGTTTGAGCGGCTGAAATGCGTGCTGGGGTGCGTATGTGCACGTACATGTCTTATGTGTGTGTGTGTGTGCCCCCTGGCAAGGACCCCTAGGTCAACTGTAATGCTGCAGAAATTGAAGTGTGCGTGTATGCATGTGTGTATGCACTTACGTGTCTGTGTGTGTTTGCGTCCATCATGTGTTGTTGCATGAGGTCTCAGGCGCGTTCCCTCTTTACGGAAAAAGGCCGGCGCCTCTGTCACAAGCGCATCTGCTCTACAAGCATTGCACGTGCCACTGCCATTGACTGTACTCAGTGAGTTACGTGTGATGGTGCGTGCAGGTCAAGGGCGCCATGAAAAAGGGCACAATCGGCCGTAAAGTGGGACCGTTAAAGAGCATCAATGGTATACATGCAGACGGCTCGTCATTGAAACTCAAAGTCCTGGTGGGTGCCTTCTCTCTGGCCGTACAGAATGCTGTGGCAGTAGCGTGGTAATGAGTGTGCGTGTGCTGGTGGGGTGCCTCCTCTCTGGGCGCGCAGAATAACCGGTCCCTGCCTGTATGTCTGTCTGCCTGCCTGCCTGCCTGCCTGCCTGCCTGCCTGCCTGCCTGCCTGCCTGTCTGCCTGTCTGCCTGTCTGCCTGTCTGCCTGTCTGCCTGTCTGCCTGCCTGTCTGCCTGCCTGCCTGCCTGCCTGCTTGCCTGCCTGTCTGTCTGCCTGTCTGCCTGTCTGCCTGTCTGCCTGTCTGCCTGCCTGTCTGCCTGTATGTCTATGCCATTGTGCTACAGAACAAGGGTAGAGCAGGAGCAACCACAGGAAGGCAGCGCGGGTCCCTGCACCTGCATGCAGGCACACCTGCCACCCTCCCCTTATTTCAATCGCTTCTCGCTGCTGCTCTCTTCATTGGTGACTCCCTTTCACCCAATTCGCTAAGAGCAATTTTTCTGTCGCAGCCGGGGGCGTTTTGGATTGGTGTCCTCACATGGTAGACAAGGAATCAATGGCGTGTCTCGTTATCACCAGTGATCACGAAACCTCTGTCCTTGAAGCGTTTCCCAACACACAGGCGCAAACACAAAAACGTGTGTGCAGGCTGTTACGCAGTGTCATACATTGCCATCAACCAACCAACACCCTGGAGCTCAACACACAATGCCATCCATTTCTCTCAGGCGTCTTCTGGATTGTCAGTGCTGCAAGCCACCGATGTGTGATTGTACACACCTGGTCGCCCCCGTGAAAAATCACCCCCCTGCCAGCCAAATAGTCTCACTTAACTTTTCGCAAGCATATCTGTGCACCCACTCCACCATTCCGTGACCTAAGACATGCATTGGTTTTGTCGAATATACGGTCATATAAGGCGTATATATACGGTTCTGGCCAACCCTATTCACACCACTGCTCTTAAAGCACCGGAGCACGTACACACCAACATGTTGCCATCGCAAGCTGTGCTACAATCATGGACTGCCCATGACCAACGTGTCTGCGTGTGCTGTGAGCCACCGACACGCAAACAGTTGAACGCACCTCTGTTTTTAAAGCATGCTGTGGGCATAGGTGTTCTAGTGCAGGTACCCACATTGCTGCAAGTTGTGAGCGCCAACGCATAAGTGCAAAGGTTCACACACTCCGAATTATTGTTGCTGGCTGTGCGCATCTTTTCTTAGCTCATCAGTACTGTCTCTGTACACACCCCATGGCTGCCAGCACGAATACACACGCACCACTGGTCGTTACAATATGCTTGCAGTCGGTAGGTTAGCATGCACAGAAACGCACGGCGCACAGCACTGTGTCAGCACAGGCCACCGACTTTGATTACGGGCTGTGAGCGCCTCCTCCAAGCACATGAACACTGTGTGTGTGCGCACCACTGTTTTTGAATACAGGCTGTGAGCACTTCTTCCAAGCACATTGTGGCCAAGTGTAGCTTTGAGACCATGGAGGCCGGGGACCTGCAGCTATTCAAGTAAGCTTGCAACTCTTGCAACCCATGCTGCTGCCGTTTGTTGCCAGGAAACTGCACTCATCCAGTTCAAGTAAGCTAGCGCTCCTATCCACAGAAGCCAGCATGCCTGTGTCCACACACACACACACACACACACACACAAACACACACACAAAACCACGCATACACATACATACACACACACAACCACACGCACAACCCACACACACTCACACTCACCCACACGCACGCATGCACAACCACCCGTACACTTTCTTGCAGGGCTAGCCTGGAGGCCAGGGAAGGCAAGAACCGGCGTGCTAGCGTGCTGGCCTATGGGGCCAACCACCCCCCTGACTCCGGTGCACCTGATGCACCACCAGGTGAGCACACAGGCACCCACACGCTCACACTCACATACGTTGGCACGTTCCATAAACTTACTCAGCACCTGGCACGCACACAGGTTGCATGCCGCGTGATTCACTGTAGGCCACCCTCGCCACAACCTGCACCCACCTGCTGGTAGAATGAATTTGTACACGTTAGGTGATCAGAGCATACTCACGTTATGCTTGCACACACCTACCAGTTACCAGCACGCAAACACGACAAGCTCACGACCCTTTCTGTATGGTGTACCCACATACGCAAATGAGCATGTACATACACACACACACACACACACTCTTCTCCCCCCCCACCCTCCCCACACACAAGCATTTCACTGAGTATTCTCCCCCCCCCACCCTCCCCCCACACACAAGCATTTTACAGAGTATTCT
>Ga0307968_1000949_pt1 | contig 22657 bp, 15 predicted proteins | sample OrgLakmetagen650_FD_201834 | JGI IMG/M metagenome (GOLD analysis project Ga0307968, IMG submission 201834) | Saline water microbial communities from Organic Lake, Antarctica - #650 | ecosystem: Environmental > Aquatic > Non-marine Saline and Alkaline > Saline | place: Antarctica: Organic Lake...
GGGAGAGGGAGAGGGAGAGGGAGAGGGAGAGGGAGAGGGAGAGGGAGAGGGAGAGGGAGAGGGAGAGGGAGAGGGAGAGAGAGAGAGAGAGAATGTGTGTATGTATGCATATTTTTTGTTTTGCGTGCAATTGTGGACGTATAAACAATATTTTACATTGTTTTACTTGTATAATGTATAGGATGTGTCGGTGTGTTTGTCTGAAAGTTTGCTTGTGCCAGTGTATTCATTGGCTATGTACTATTATGTGTGAATGTGTGCAAGCACATGAGCATGTGTGTGTGTGTGTGTGTGCGTGTGTGTGTGTGTGTGTGTGTGTGTGTGCGCGCGCACAAGCACATGAGCATCGCTCGTCTGTACCTCTTCATCAACCGCTGACGGGCGCCCAGGGTTGAAGTTATTGGAAGAAATGCGGCAAGAAGAGAAAGGAGAGCCTCCCTCTGATACATCCGAGCCAGAGGCATAGGACAATCGATGCTTCCAACTTTTTGAGCCCTTTTTGCTAGTTGCGGTGGAATTTAATGACCTCAGACTCTGAAGGATCATTGCTCCGCCTTAATTGCGTAGGACAAGGGGTTGCTAGTTCCTCCTGTTGTGTGGGCATGCACATGCGTGTATGAGTTTGTATTTGTGTATGAGTGGGTGAGTGAGTGTGTATGTTTGCGTGTCTGTATATGTATATGTGTGTATGTGTTTGTGTGTGTGTATGTGGGTGTGTGTCTGTGTGTGTGTGTGTGTGTGTGTGTGTGTGTGTGTCTGTCTATGTGTGTGTGTCTGTATGTGTGTGTGTGTTGTGTGTGTATATGCGTGTGTGTGTGTGTGTGTGTGTGGGTGTGTGTGTGTGTGTGTGTGTGTGTGTGTGTGTGTGTGTGTGTGTGTGTGTGTGTGTGTGCAGGGTGAAGAGAAACATCCCCGTTTTTACGCTGGAGTACAATTGACAGCATTACTTGCCGGCCAATTGCCCTCGTGAGAGCCTGGGGCAGTCGGTCAAGCAGCTTTCATCATGATATTCTCACCTGTTAGAGATTCCTACAAAAATTTAAAATCGTGAGTAATCAGTTACCGTTAGCATACAACAGAAACTTCCCCACACATGCACATAATTTCGAGCTGCTAAGGATTGGTACAACGCAGTACTTTCACTGCAACCTAATGTTATCCTTTTGTTGCTCTACAATGATGACACGGTTTCATTCCGGCCCCTTTTTTCCCCCTACAACTTTTATTACAACTAATTGGGAAAACTTAAAATTTGAAGGTGGAGGAGCCCAAGGGCCCGTTTCCCAAAATTGCACATCTGGGTCGCTTACCGTTAGAATACACACAGAAACTTCCACAGAAGATGTTTTCGGGGTGTTGTTAAAAAAATTACGGGGTGTGTGCGCACGTGTGTGTGCTTGTTGTGTCAAACCGCAGGGCGTTGAAAGTGGTAATGTGGTAATACTTCGGCTGGCTGAAACAAGTTTCATATTTCATTAGAGCCCAGTCTTAAAACTTAGATTAGTGCCATTTAAATGGGGTCTCCCGGCCAATTCATTTCGGCCGCAAGTTCTTTGAGCAAGTCCTTTGAGCAAGGTACGGTAGGGGTTAGGGGATTAGCTCAGCCATATTTGCACATCTATAGGGGCTATGTACCTATAGGGGCTAGGGGTGTCCTCGACAAATTGGGCAATGGGCCAGAAAGGGCCCACACTTTTTGGGACCAAATCTGCTCTTTACATTAAGTTCTACATGAATATCAATTATGTAGTGAAAACAATCAGCCAGCCAGCCAAAGTGTTACCACATTTAGGGGGTCCGTCAAAGCTTGCTTGAAACCTGAAACCTTTGGGTATCCAGCTACATGCGGCAGTATGCTCGAGGGTAGGGTAGGCGATACAACGAGCGATAAAGTACTGATAGTCTATCGCTGGAACGGGACCAAAGGTGATGAGTATCCACATTCCCCCTGAGGCAAATTTGCCCTGTTCCTTTGCCACATCTCTACATGCACACTATTGCAGCAGTGGCAGATAGTGCTAGGGGTCGTAATAATTTCAAGCTGCTCAAAGGAGTGGAGAATTCTACCACTGGCATCAATATCTGCAGATTTACTGGGAGACGGAGGAATTAAAAAGCTTACGAAGCTTTGGCACGTTGCGCTGATCTTGCCGAAAAATCCGTGCGTAAGAAAGGTGAGGTTTGACTCAAGATTTCAGCCTTTTACATGAACAATGGCATACAAGTCAATTGTTTTGTAGTAGCAGCGCGTTGTTAAGGCATATATGTACTAGAGGTGTAAGATAGGAATTGCATTCCTATATGAACCGCTACATATTTTTATTTTAATTACGTCAAATAACATGATGGTACTAACTTGTTACAGTGATGAGGCGATCTCATCAGGAAGATGGGGTCCGGTTTATTGCCGGCATGAAGGTCTGGAAGGGAAGCTTCCCTCTTAAGAGGAGGCGAGCAGATCAGCGGGCAGCATTTGGCACAGCAGGTGCCGTGGGGGGAGCCTGGCAGCTGGCAGCGCAAGGATCGGAGCGGGTTGATGGTGGAGTTAAGGAAGTACGAGGAGTTCAGGGCGAGCTGGATGGCTGTGCGGTGGGGGGAGTCTGGCAGCCAGCAATGCAAGGATCAAAGCAGTTTGATGGTGGCGTGCTGGAAGGATGAGGTAGGAGTTCAGGGCGAGCTGGATGGCTGTGCGGTGGGATCTCCCCCTGGCAGCTTTTAGCGTCTGAATGCGAGCCAGAGGCGCGTGGAGTTTCTGGCGGCAGCAGCGGGTGGCAGCTGATTTCCTGCCTGTGTCGAAGGAGTATATGCACTGTAAAACGCTTTGCACACCCTACAACAGCTACTAGCACAAGGCCCTCAAGTTGGCGACTTCCAGCTAACATCCTGCAGCAGCATGGGAAACCCCACCACACAGCCTTCTCTCTTCAAAACGGTGCAGCAGCTCCTGCCAATTTACAAGCTTGGCCTGGTCACAGCAGCCTTCTTGGTTTTTGGTCGAGCCTGGAGCTGTGGTGCCAGGAGATCGTACGATCTTTGCTTAAAAAATATATTTACCTTGCCTAAATTTAGTCCAGCTAGCAAAGTATCCTGTATCTTTTGTTTCACTCATCTAAGTGTGACGCATTTCCATACTCACTGGCTTCATCCCCTGATCTTCTGCCTTGCTGACACAGTCCTGAAAATTTGAACAATCTTTTACTAGGGTACGGCTTCTGAGCGTGGTTGACCATATTCATGTTCAGTTTATATTAAAGGAACTAAAACTACAGAGGCAGTGAAAACCACTCACCACATTGATTAAGATAAAGAAAGCCACTTTGGTACCGAGTACCGTAAAACTCCTTTACCAGCATACAAAAAGGCCTAGCCAGAGAGTCCAACAGAGTACCAGAAAGAGAGAAGAAGTCACAAAGAGACAGGAGTACCAGGCTCAAACAAGCAAAAGCCTTTTATAAGATAAATTTGCGGACTTGTGAGGGAGGAGATTCTAGACCATGTACCCTTGTGATACCGTGTACAACACACAAAGACATGTTGCAACATACATCTGATCGAAAATTCAGAACAGAGTCAGATACAAACTCAAAACATGTGGAAATATATGCATACAGGTCATACTTAAGGATGCAAAAAAGAACTGAATGTTATTGTGGGACGTTCAGTCAACCATCTTGTCTTCCACAGATCAGCCTTCCAATTTGTAACAGACTCTATGATAAACGACTCTCAAGACGGTCACCGTATAAAAGCTGTAGATACGGGCCCAGGGCTGGCCTCATCCCAACACCTGCTTTCCTACATGTCTTGTTCATTCAAGCAGGGGTGTCTGAAGTTCCAATTTCACCCCACAGCACTGAAGGGTCTGGCCGGACTTTCGGGTGCGTGAGTTGATGTCACCAGGTTAGGCGTGCGTTTCAACGATGCTAACAGTTTTCCTGTGTGCGTCAGTCATTGACACATAGTATGGGGAACATATTTTTGGCCCATGCCAATTAAGTACATCTTGTTTTTGGAACACACATGCAGACTTATAGAATACAGGCGAGACAGATGCCACCACGCCTGTCCTACTAGTTCACATTTACCCTCCCCCACATTCTTGCCAGTTTGTAAACTACCTGATCAAGGCCATCTGTGCATTGATTTCTCCCTTGGTCGACTGGACCTCTTACAAGGTCCTGTCAGTGACAAACTGTGACAGCCCCTACTGTGAAAATTGCTTAGCTTTATTCTTATTACTCTGTCGACAAATCCATCAGGATCAATACTGACAGATATTTGCTATACCTTTGTTGTCCCTTTGTAACGAGTACTTCCCTGGTCACACTCTGCACAGGAAGGGAAGCCCAAGGGCATGCTGTCTGGCAACAACTATGATGGCACAACCTGGCCTTGTGCAGTCAGACACGGGAGAGCGATGCAGCAACCAGCTTAGGAAAAGGCGCCCTGTGCCTGTTGAAGAAGTACTGTTCTACGTGAGCACGTGGCAGCGTATCCGCGGAAGGCTGGGTGCGAGACGTGGACTTGCCTGCTGTACTCAACTGCCAGATGCGCAGCCTCAGCGCCTACCAGCACAGCTCTGCAAATGGAGGGGTCCTGGATACCTACAACCAGGCAAAAGCAGAAGGGAAGCAGCGAGCAGCAGCTTGCCGGCAAAGGGTGGCGGAAAGCAACGGCCATGCCAACAGTAGCAGCATAATTGGGGGCAACGTATTGGTCACCACAAAGCAGCAGTTTGTGTGCGTAAAGAGAGCGATGGATCTGCTGGCAGCAGCTGGCAGTGACGAGCAGCAAAGTCAAAAGATCATTGGTGGCCTTGTCGCGATGGTGCAGGGCACTGGAGATATAGCACTCAGCAAGTGCGTGATGGGCCAGGGCCTCTTTTAGAAAGCAGTAGCGCATGATGGAGGAGATGGCGAGGCTTTTGCAGATGGGAAGGCAGCCAGTTTAGGCAGTGCCCCGTCTACTGCGTCTTTTTCTCCAGCTTTCCGCACTGATATAGTTCTAGGTAGGGCTCTAAGCAATGGGCAGCAGGTGTGTGTGTTGTGGATACCATACAACAAGACCAGCTGGTAACGCGTGCCACACATAATTTGCTGCTCTATTATTAGGAATGTTTATTTGCTTTGCCATTTTTCCCGCAGAGTGCATACACTAGTATCATACTAGTATGCCTTACTTTTTGCCATATCCACACATGTGATCAACTTTAATTATTTATTTATGTGCAGGCAGCAGTGGCAGCAGAAGCTTCCCGCACCAGCAGCCGCCGCAGCAGCATGAACTTAAGCGTTATTGACTTGCAGTTCCATTTGATCATTTTCCTAGGGCCATATGGTTTCTAGATTGAACGTCTGTACCGACAGCAGATAGCTAATTTTATTAAGTGGCTGATGATACGTGACTTGGAGAGAGACCAAATGGGTGTGCTGAGCAATTTTTGGTTGATGAAGTGAGGAGAGTGGAGGGCGTATGCGCCTGTGTAGTGACAAGCAAGATGACGCGCAATTGTGCTAAAATGGCAGGGCTAGTGCTTGAGGTTTGCAGTCTAATGTCTTGACAAAAGAACACAGCAGTATGTCTTCAGATCGCACCAGCTTGCAGGAAGCTCTGTCAAATATGCAGGTTTAGGCAGGCCGGCACACTCAGCAGACAAAACGTTCAAAGGTTCCATGCTGCATCTGTCACACGATTGTTGGAAATGCCTCAGACATCGGTTATTAAAGTGCCTGCAAAACAACATTTTGTACAGTACCAGCAAGCCATTCCCATTGTTCATTTGATGAATTCAGTAAATTGAGATTGAAAATGCAGCTGCTGCCTAGAACAGCTTTCCACCCCTCCTTAGGCCCTCCATCCACTTTTGATCTCACACAAAGCCCTGCTTTTTCATGCCCTTCCCATCAATTCCACCTGTGCCTCTTCAAATTTGCAGAGCATGAGTTACGTGTCATACAGACGTATGGACGACCCCAGCTTTGATGCTGATGTAGTGGATGAGGAGGGCCTGACGCTAGTGTAAGTTGCTATGGTGTCTATGGTTGAGATGTAGCAACTTGGCCAGCAGACCCACGACACTTTGAAGTGTGGGAATTGCTATCTCGCCTGGCACTTTCCGAACTGGGGAAAATAATTTCAAACGGTTTCAAAAGGTCGGAAATATCCTCAAGTTATTTTGTGTAAAACTGCATGTTGCACGAAGGTTTGAGCTTGCTATGGTCAACCCTCCCTCAAATATACCCAGTAGATGGTCCTCCCTCCATCCTCCACGCACCTGTCCCCCCCTATATAAAAATGTCGAGCCTATTATGCTGCAGTGAGAGCGTACACCAGGACCAGTGTACATGCACATGTTGCAGTACCGAAGAGTCTGTTTGCGTTGAGCATCTAATTAGCACCATTGATCTGACCTAGCATATAATATTATTGTAATTTGTAATCCTTATGTACAGGTGCAAATTCCCCCCCTTGAAGAAAACCCTATGATTTAAGGAAAATGAGCCACTTTGGTACCGGGCACCGTAAAACTCCTGCACCAAAAGAAAATGAAGAAGATCGATAGGGATCAGGAGGGTTGCAGGCTTGAGCTGAAAGAACTGCTCCTAACGAGAGTTGATAAAAAGTACTGAGAAGTACGCGGTCCGGTGTGGACAAGTTAAGCAGCGTAGTTGACAGAATGTACACGAAGCTTGGAAGCAAGTCTGTCGCTTGAGTCTTTGAGATTCAAGACCCAACTCTTTTAAACAATGCTCCAGTGTGTGATAATTGTACATGGTGCCACCCACTCTTTAAAGGATGGTATGGAGGGTAACAAAGGCTCCTTGAATGATGGAGCAGAGGCCTTTGTGCTGTTCCTGCGCGGCGCTCAACTGGTTCTGCGGTCTAGTGTCATCACAGTACTTGATGTCGTTGAGGTGTAGTCTATGCCACATTGAAGTATGCTGAGACCTTTGGGTCGGTGCTGTCTAGGGAAGGTGGATCTGGTTCTGATGGCTGGTGGTGCTGCTGAGCTGCTCCCGGTTGTCTCCCCCAATTGCCCCCCGCCGCTCCGAAGTATACACCCCCCTCCATTGCTAGACAGCAATAAAACTTGTTTCACGATTACCCCAGTTATTACGCTCCAATATAAACTTATCTATCATGTACCAGACTAGCTAGAACTTCTGCCGGTATCATGTACCAGACGTGCCCTTTCCAGTACTATTGTCAACTCTCATCAGGAGCCGGTTTTAGGCCAAGCCTGCAACCCTCTTGATCCCGCCCCATTGATTCTTCCTTTCCTTTTCGCGGTGGAGGAGCTTTACGGTACTCGGTACCAAAGTTGCTCCTTTTCCTTAATTAATGTGGGGAGTGGCTTTCACTGCCTGCGTAGTTTTATCTTTTTTTCTAGAACCGCCCAGATGACCCTGTAAGTCAATCCATAGTACCCGCTATGAAACCAAGAGAGCAAAATTACATTTAGGATTTACTCTTCTCCTACCCAACAAGCAGAAAAGGCACAAGGATAACACGAGCCTCACTGATTCGAACACCGCAAAAACCTCCACACCATCCTGCTAGGAGCAGCAGGCACCATTTACAGCAGCCACACAAGAAACCCACTCCACAGCCTCGGAGTTACTGGTCTACACCACAGCACTCATGAAAAAATGAGCCTTTGTGCCATCAGATTCGCAACAAAAATCCATTGAGTTATTCAACTTAGACGCGGCATCGAACTCAATTCTTAAAATTCTCTAAGCATTATTCCTGGAGGTGTGCAGACCTCTGTCACCCAATCACCGTGATTGACATGATCCCCATTGAGAGCGCATCCCGTTTATACCTATTCTTCCAAAGGTAGGAGCGATATTGTGTGTCTCTGCATCCAGTGGGGGGTGAGGAAACAAAACATCCGTTCCTAGCTAATCCAGCCATGTTGGTGTGTACACTACGTGCAGCATCCATTCCTTACTTTTTTTTGCTTCTGTGGTGCTGCGGTGCATAGTGCCAAAGCGGCTACTTGTCCTTTATTAACGTGGGGAGTGTTTTTTGCTGCATGCATAGTTAACCAATTTTTTTGCTGTTGCTCATTTTCATCTATATTTGCCGGCGCTTCCTGACTGGCACCAAACGGCTTTCTCACACACCGAGAATCAGTGACAGTTAAAAATTGGAGGGGCACGTTCACAAAACCAGATACCTGCTCTCATTAATCCGATGTTCAAAACTGCTTGCAAAATAAATTGTGTTTGGAAGCCGCAAGACTTCCCTCTCGCTTTTTAGACAAAAACCTAAGGGCCTCCAGTTGCGCTTCTCCCCAGCACTACTCTTCATCCACTCCTGCAAAATGTGCAGTCCATACAAACTAAAGATTAAAGACTTTTTGTGTTTGAGTGACAGGTGAACTGAATGATCTTGTGCAGCAGGGAAGTGCGCAGGACACGAATAAGAGCTTTAAACCGGGAGCAGCGTTAAATAAAACGCAGGGTACCCATTTTAACAGGAGTCGCCATTTCTACATTTCCAATGAATCCACAATAGAGTCCGGGACAAAAACTACTCCCTTTCGATACAGGTTTATTGCCCGCTGAAATGATCCTAAGATTAAACCTGCATCAAATTTAGTTTACTTAGACATCATCCTGCAACTGTCTGCAGCAGCCTTATTTTTTATTATACAGCTGCAGCTAAGACAAGGCACACTAAGGTGCTGATCTAACCCCAGGAGTGCATACACACACATACACACACAGCAATGCATACACACATACACACAGGAGTGTATACGCATACACACAGGAATGCATACACAATTAAACACAAAGGAGTGCATACGCACGCAGGGGTGCACATGCACGCAAAGACCAAAACAGCCTGCTGTGTGATACGTGTTCACCCTTGGACTTCTTATCTATGGCACCAATACCCATTTGTGCTATAATAATATGTATGACCCAGATTGGAGTGCAAACAGTCGTCCTCGTCCACTCTCGCACACATGACAACAGCGACAGCCTCACGACTCACCACTCACCACCTAATAGCGGATACGAACGCAGAGGTCAGAGGACCCTAACACTACATGCAATATGTTGGCCAGGTAATTATGGGAAGTAGCTACCGAACAACCTATTACAGGAATTCACATTTTTAAACATACCGTACGTACCCAGAAAAGTTATATGCCTACCTAAAAACTGCAACCACTCACCCTGGAAATACGTATTTTCAGCTACCCCTCACCTACTCGTTGGGCCCCATTCTCACAGTATGAAGGGTCAAGGAGTAGCTTTCACAAACCAGCCAAACAATACTGCTGCAGGCCCAGTTAACCGCTTCCCTCCCTGGAAACACAAACTTCTTCACTCCTAATACAACGTTATAATTTAGAGCATCATCAAATCTCGCCCTGTGCTCCACAGCAGCAAAACACCGTTTCGTGCTTCACAAAGCAAACTTTTGCTGACAAAGGCTTCTTCCATGACTCAATCCAACATCTTTGATCATTGCCACTCTCATCCAAAGTGCTTAACTGCAGCAAACGCCAGCTCCGTCGAATTCTAGAGACAGGGCAGGGCACATTGGTACAACGCAACGAACCTGGGACATACAGCAGCTTCAAATCAAACACGACGGGCGAGCGGGCAGGCACACTGGGCCTCCCAGCTGCAGCCTTCAAGGGCAGAGGGAAGGACAGGCTTCCAGGGATGTAGAGACGGCGGAACCCCCCCGTCCTGTGCGTGTGTGTTGCAAATCGTGTGTGTGTGTAATACCGTACTGCGCTCTTAGTAATGCGAGGCCTAATTTTTGCGAGGTTCCCAAATAATTACAATTGTTAATTTGAGACCATTGAGCTTTTGCAAGGTTCTTCAAAATTTGGGGGAATTGCGAAATTTGTGTGGTTTTTTGTGGTGTTTCTGGGCTTCCCTCCCTTTTTTGGGAGCTTCTGCTTCTGCTGCTGCTGGAGGATGGCTGCCTCCTGCATGCAAGCACACCGTGATCCAGGAGCACCCGAGACAGCAGCAGCTCTGCCTTCATGCTTCTCTCCTGGAGAAGCTTAAACCCCCATAGGAGGCTGAGCTTGGGTCTGCCCAAAGTCCAAATGGGGCAGGAAAGATACTTGCTGGTCAGCAGCAGGTGTGTGCATTCTTGCCCAGGGCAACGTCAGCCTCAAGAGCTCCCAAGGCAGAACCACGTCCGTTTCTCAGGGTGCAACTCAGGCATAATGATGACGGTTGCCCCTGAAAACGATTCTGATCATTTGCGGAGCCTAGAATCGTCCCTCACAATTTGAGTATTTACCCCAATGTGGCCTATGTCAGGGCCTTTGGCTCTTTAAGCTGCACGTGCATGCGTATGCACGCGCGTGTGTGCGCACGTACGTGTGCGTGCATGCGCATGTTTGCGTGCGTGCGCGTACGTGTGTTGTGTGCGTGCGTGTGCATACAGTTGTGTACGTAAATGTGTGCGTGCGTCGTGTACTTGTGTGTGCGTGTTGTGTGTGTGCGCGTACGTGTGTGTGTGTGTGTGCGTGCAAATGTGAAGTGATAGAAGGCGCCCTTCCTCTTGGTGTCCTTCCTCCCCAAGAGAGGGCCAGCCCCCCTACCGCTTATGCCTGAAGCCAGCTTATGAGGCCTACCTCTGGTTTCCTCTTTTTTGCTGCTGCATCCCACTCTGCCTGTGCTGCCCTGTCCCGTGCAGCACGTCCTGCATGTACCTTGGCTGCTTTCCCCCTCTACTGCCTTCTTCTCACTCGCTGTCTGATTATTAGGCTTGAAGAAGTGTGGAACCCAGGGATGGGTCATACGGCGTAGGCGTATTATACGTCGTATCGTATTTATCACGTATTTAACCGTATTTTTCAAGTTGCTCCGTATAATACGATTTTGGGCACTTAACAAATTTTGCAGCCACAAGCCCCCCAGAAGCACTCCCAGGCCCTCTAGAGCCCCCCAGAGGCACTTCCAAGCCCTCTAGAGCCCTCCAGAGGAACTCCCAGCCCCTCAGAACGTAGCCTGATTACTTGTCTATTGCTACCACAACCCAGAAGGTAGTGCCTGTAGCGTAGATGAATTGTGCAACAGCTGCATCCACACAAGCCTTGTCACTGCCCTCTTGCTGCAGGTGTCCAATGACTGTGTAGATGCTGCTGCTGATGTGCTTGCTGTAGTCCTGTGCAGGTGCCTCTCTTTTCCTGCATGCTCCTCCCTCCGAGCGCTAGCGTCGGCAATTTCTCCCATGCGAGCGCTGCGACCACGCCCTGAGGATTCCTGCCGGGTCAGCTTTGCATGCTGCTACACCTGCGCTGGGCTGGGATTCTGCCTCGTGAAGTGCTCGCGGATGCGGGGGGCACCGCTGCTGAAATCTCAGAATTCTGGCATCCGGCATCTGGCATCGGCATCTCGTAAACCTGCCCCTTTGGTCCCATAACAACAACACGATGCCACTCATGGTCTTTAACAGGAGGCATTACAATGTTCTGGAGGCTGGGGGGACAATTCGGTGGTGGTTGGGGGGTGGTTGGTGCAAGCCCAGGGTACCCCCTAAAATAGCAAAAATACGTTTGCGTATTATACGCGTATGTCGTATTAATGGCGTATTAATCCGTATGGGACGTCTCAAAAGTCCGTATGACCCATCCCTGGTGGAACCCTAAGCTGTTTGTTTCCCTTGGGGGCCTTGAGGGACGGCTTGGGAGGCTTTACCGGCCTGTCCCCTACTCATGCTTAACAATAATTAATCAATCCTATTGCAAGCTTCGCGAGGCCCTTGTAACTTAGTTATTTAGGCTACTCTTGACACTCGGCGAGGGGGTCAGAAACGATCACGGTACGCGGTGATAAACCGCCTATACGGTAGATATGCAGGAAGCTGTAAACCTTGTGTACTGTACCGTACCGTATTCACCCCGAACTCAAATTTCATAAAATAAAAAGCAATTCTGGGCCTGGTCCCTTTCAAAAATTATTTTAGGCTATCCCTTCACCAATCCCGGTGGGGAGCTTAGCCCAGCGCTGGCACGTGTGTGCAAGTATATGTGTTGTAGTATGCGTTTGTGGTAGCGCATTCAAGCGCGCATGTCAGCTTGTGCATGCGTGCGTGTCTGTCTGTGCCTGTATGCCAGTGCGTGCATGTGGTTGCCTGTATTGCTTGTGTGTGTCAGGGGTTATAGTGGCAAGGGCAGCTGGAGCTCCGACTGGGTGGGGGGTCGGGAGGAAGGCAGGGACGGCGGAAGAGCTGTCTCTTCTCAGTTTGGCCACCCACTAAACTTTAAGTTTGCCAATCCCGAACCCCAGAGCCTCAAAATGAATATATATTAAACGATACCAGAACCACCCCGGAGGACAAAAAACGTTATATTCCCGGAATGATTTAGGTAAGGTACGGTATGCACTGTATATAAATTTATGGCAACCTTAATTGTGACACATGTGAACACTGGGCTCCACATGTGCATATGTCCTGTACCTCATGGGCCACCGGATTGAATTTAAGTTTTGCAAAGACACCACAACATGTCCTACACTACAAACAGCAAAACCCAGCACAACAGGCTTGCTGCCAATCTGAATAGAGGGGATAAAAAATGAGCCTATAAGCCGTCCTCATGGAATACACAGGAACAACGTACCCTCAGATCTTTCAGAGCTTGCATCATCCTATTTCAAGACTGTAAAGGTCTCAGTGGGACCCGTGCACTTTCATTTTCTTAACTGAGCATAGGCTAAAATATATCAATTTTTTTACAGACACACACGCACGCGCACGCACGCGCACGCACGCACGCATGCACGCACGCATGCACGCAAGCACAAACACACACAGACACACGCACACACTCGCTCAAACACACGCAATCTCGGTCACTTGCTGTACAAAGTATGAAATGCAAGCACATTTCGTCATCCAGGCCTAGATGAACCAGAAAAAGCTATGTGTAGTATTCATTCACGACACGCATTGAATTATTAAATTGAACTGACTGCCTTCCATCGCACTCACTGCATGGTCCGTAGGCCTTCGTCCAGGCCGGGGATAACCTGCCCTGCGCCCACCCGAATGTCGTAGGGCTTGCCCTTGTCAATGCTGCTATCAAACACGCGGCCCTTGTCTGTGTAGGCCACGTAGTCACACACGACTTGAAAGCCCACGGGGGGCGTGGCACCCTCGCCCTTCACAATGTCACGGTACTGTGTGCATGCAGTAGATGGTGGTACAAAGTTGGCCAGAAGCGTACATGTGTGGGTATAGGATGTTACCCAGGACTAAGCACTACTTAAAGGGATTTGGTCTTTTTAGTGCCCCAGAGTCAAACAGGTTGCAATTTTGCATTCAGACATTTCATGGTGAGGAGACAGACAGGCGTTGGTGAGCGTCATGCGTCACGTGTGTTTACACGAGCGCTGTTTGAATTTAAGTGTGCGTATGCGTGTGTTTTCGTGTGTGTGTGTGTGCGTGTGTGCGTGTGTGTGTGTGTGTGAAAGCATTTTGGGCAGGAGCCTGGACCAGCTGAGTCACTAGTACCTGGAGGCCTGAAGGCAAGGTCACCAGCTCGTACTTCTCCATAGACTTCTCGCACTCCTCTTCACACAACACCTGCGTGCACATAAGTGTGGAGCAAGTATACCTTGTTAATCCTTTGAGAGTTTAAGGTAATGTTGAAATTTTGGTGGAGATCCAGTCTGTAATTTCCCCGTCTATGATATGAAAGCATTCCTAGGAATGTCAGAATGTGTGTAATATTCGCTGTGTATATATGTGTGTGTGTGTCTGTGCGTGTGTGTGTATGTGTGTGTGTGTGTGAATGTGTGTGTGTGTGTGTGTGTGTGTGTGTGTGTGTGTGAGAGAGTGATTGTAAATATGTGAGTGTGTGTGTCTTTGTGAGTGATTGTGAATGTGTGTGTGAGTGTGTGTGTGTGTTTGTGTGTGTGTGTGTGTATGTGTGTGTGTGTGTGTGTGTGTGTGTGTGTGTGTGTGTGTGTGTGTGTGTGTGTGCGTGCACACGTTCATCCACACTCCACACAGAAAGCGCACCTTCTGCTTTTCGATGGGCAGAGATGCCTGTGCAGGCTGAAGAAAACTGCGCAGCAGAACGCAAATGTCAGGTGGATGAGCGGGAGAAATCAAGAGACTCTAATGTCCCCCTCGAGTCCAGCCACACCTTGATGATAGAGTCACTGTTGAAGCCACAGCACAGGCCAAGGCACTCCTCCTGTCTAAACTGACATCAGCTGGCTTTTGCACTGCCATGCATCTACAGGAAGACCGACTTTTCCCGGCAAATAAGATTCCTGTGTACGTATGTATCATACATGTATAGTATGTAGGATGCTAGGGTATACAACAGGAAGGAAGATCGCGACGACTGCTGACCTTGCTTTCTGCAGGTTCCTACGCTGTGCCTGCCGGAGGCTTTGTTCAGCGTCTGCATCCTGTGAACTTATTTATGGATGCTTATATATGACAATAAATATTATAGGTACATATGGATGTTTGAATTCAACTGGCCCGGTCTGTTGCTGCTCTCCTGATGGCCTGGACCCAGGCAGCCTTACCACTTGAGCTGGCTTCAAACACCCTTCAGCAACATCTGCCTCAAGCAAGCAGCCTCGAGGCAGCGCTTCGCTGTGATATTTGTAAAGATTTTTATACTGGACCAGTGACACTCACGTGTGGCCACAGCTTGTAAGTATGAGGCTGAAACTCCTCAGCTCTCTCTCTCTCTCTCTCTCTCTCTCTCTCTCTCTCTCTCTCTCTCTCTCTCTCACACACACACACACACACACACACACACAAACACACACAAAAAAACACACACACAAACACACACACACACACACACACGCACGCACGCACACACACACACACACACACACACACACACACACACACACGTGCACACAAATGCCACAAATGCACTCACAGTCACACGCACACACACACAGACAACCACAGACACACACACACACACACAAACACACGCACACACACGCGTCACATGCCACACAGCTGCTCGGCTTGCATACGCCAGAATTTGGATTACAAGGTCAGCACCAACAGCACCACGCTGTGCCCAACGTGCAGGAGTGCGGCCGATGGTAGGTTTTCCACCATTTATTCCATATCCACACATGTTGACCTGCACCCTTGAAACCCTATAAGCAGCTACATGTTTAGTCACGTACCCTGCTAATTAAGTACCTAAGCTCTTACACTTATTTCATAATATTCAAACTGACTCTTTTTTGTCTCACCCCTAATATTGTGTCTCAGCCAGCCAGCTGCGCCCCGCCGTCGCTCTGCGCGAGGCCACACATGCGTACAAGCTCCTTCTCCCCCCCCTCCAGCAATTACTCCTCCAGCACACTGAAGCAGCAGCACCTGGCACGGCCTCCTTGCCTGCAAGCAACCACAAAAAGCGGTCCTCCCCCACCAGTGCAAAGCACACCAATCAAGCAATAGGGAGCAGAAAGGCCGCCCGAGGCAGCAGCAGCACTGCAGCAGCAGCAGCAAAGGAGGAGGAGGAGGAGCCCACAATTGTTCTCGACCATGATGACAATGAGGAGGAAGCGGAAGGTGATGAGAAGAATCAAATGCCAGCGTCATCGCGTGGGGCCCGCAACGTCCAACAACAGCACCCTAGCATAAGAGGAGTGGGTGGGAGTGGCAGGAGCACGCACACGACCAGGGCAGCAGCAGCACAGAAGAGAGAGGGCTCAGGCCATGCGAGGGATGAGAGCGAGAGCGTGTGCCATATCAGTGGTGGTGATGGGGAGGATGAGGAAGATGAAGGAGAGAGCACAATCAGCACCCAGGTGTGTGTGTGTGCGCACGTATGTGTGGGTGGATGTATGTGTGTGTCACATCAATAAGCCTTGCTCTAATGGTAGCAGTATGCTCTCAACAAGGCCTTGTATCGATCCCTGTTGCACTCACTCGTGCAAGCGGCATCCACTCCAGGGCGCAGAGGACGAGGATTTCAGGCCCTCCCAAGAGGAGGAGGACGACGCAGAGGAGCAGCCTCACAAATGTCTCAAGCAGCAGCAGCAGCAGCAGCAGCAAAGACCCCGCTCAGACCACAACGCCATCCACCAACCCAATCGTTGCGACCAGCGTCCCCCCCTGCAGTTTAGCAGACCGGTGTTTAGCCTGGATAACAAGGGGGGGGCGCGGCCACGCTCGCAGCAGCTGCACCTGCATCAACACTCTGTAGTGGCCAACCCTGCTGCTCTGGATGCTTCGAAACGTGTGGCCTGCCCGGTAGGCTTGAAAAAGGGTGGTACTGAAGACTGAGATGGGCAGAAACAGAGAATTTCGCAAGCCTTAGACGGTCTTACGAATACCCTGACAGTGCAAACCTGTTACCTAAAAGCATGGGTATGCGCCTCATTTTCTTGTGTTTCGATCACTGTCTTGCGACAGTCAAAGATGCAGTGCTCAGACCGACCACCCCTCTTGTTCTGACAGCTGCGTAATCTGTGGTAATACAGAGTGCCTAAACTGACACCCCCTCTCCTGTCCTGGCAGGTGTGTGGCGCGTTGATTCGTGAGGAGTACATCAAGTAAGTGCGTGTGTCAAGCTAGGCAGCAAAAGGCTGAGTAAACTAGTTAACCCGGATGCTCAGCAAATTCAGATCCGTATCTCTGTTAGTTATGCGAGCGTAGTGCTATCTGTCTACCTGTCTGCCTGCTTGTCCGCTTGCCTGCCCGTCTGCCTGATCTCCAGCCGTTGTTGCAGGCCCTAACTGTCTGCCAAGTATGCTCAAATATCTGTCTTGTCGACGTAGCAACCACCTGGACGCCTGCATCCCTAAGACTGAGCACCAGCAGCAGCCCACTATCAGCCCCTTAGCAAAACCTCCTCTGCATGCACTTGCGCCTGTCGCTGCTCCTGCCAGCTTCCATGGCAATGAGTTTGGCAGCAATGGCGGAGCTGGCAGTGGTCGTGGCAGTAGTAGCAGCGGCCAGGCACAGCAGCAGCGGCAGCAGCGGCAGTGGAAGCCGCCCAAAGTGGAGGTGCCTGCAAAGCTTGGTGGGTATAGCATGAGTGTCTTTGACGTTGACCTTGGTGTTGCAAAGCTTTTCCCGCCCGAGGGTGCCGTGTGCAAGCGTGTGAGGAGGATTTGTTAACTTCGATGGCGTTTGCTTGCACAGTCACTAATATGCTTTGTGGGGTGTGTGTATGTGTGCGTGTGTGCGTGTGTGTGCGTGTGTGCGTGCGTGTGCACGTGTGTGTGAGTGTGTGTGTGACTATGTGTGTGTCCCAATCGCTCTGTGCCCCTCTGACTAACTTCCTGGCTGGTTGGCACTTGCAGTGCTGCACATGCTCAAGGATAAAGAGCTACGGGGCAAGCTGCAGTCCTTAGGGCTACCCTCCGATGGTCCGAGGAAGGTAGGCCTGCGCAGATCAGCAGCTGTCTATCTATGAATAGATTCAGTTTCTAGAACTCCTCTTTGTGACGACTTGATCTAGAAACGCCAAATCAGGGCCGGCGGTCTGTGGTATAAGAGAATACCTCAGGCAGTGAAACGCACTGAAGATACTTGTTACTTGAATGTTACTTGAATATTATCAGCTTTCGTTAGCGTGCGTCTTGACACTCCACGCATGCAGGAGAACCTTGCTCATAAGTATCTTTGTAAGTTTCATGTACTCCCTAGTGCTCCTTCACTTTCACAGTGCATTCCCCATGCATCGCCCCCATGTTGTGCACATGTGCAGGAGCTAGAAGAAAGGTATAGCTCCTACCGCCGCTTTCTACAAGCCAAGCTAGACGAGGGTTGTCGATCAACGCAGGGGGAGCTGCGCATGTCTTTCCTGAGGTACGGTGTAGGCATCAGCTCGATTTTTTTGTTTACCCTGAGTCCTCATTTGTCCATCCAGTCATTTTCACTTCGTCTAATTGTTCCCCACCATTTATTTTCTTTGGTTTGTTGTGGAGAAGGTGACGGTACTCAGATGGGGAGTGATAATTACTGCCTGCTTTTCCTGTTGTGCTTGGTGTCGATGTACCCAGAATTGAGGTCGTCGCAAGCTTTGTTTTGTTGTTATGTGCTGAAGTAATTTAACCTGGTTGTGATGGAGGATAATATATAATATGTGCATACTCATAGTTTGCTGATACCCCTCCCCACTATCCAACAAGACGGACCTACAAATTACAGAAAGGCTAAAAGGCTGTGCATCAGACTCCTGCGACACAGGCCCCGGCCGGTGCACCTCGGTAGCAAGCAGTGCACAGCTGCAGCGGTTGAAGCCTGTTTTAACCCTCTGTCCTTTTTTGCCTACAGGCAGCAGAAGCACCTGGCCTTGGCCCTGCGAAGCGCTGCCGCCCCTGCGACAAACACCCTCACCTCCCTGGCCACAAACGTGGGCGGTGGCAGGCTTGTGGGCAAGGGGCAGGGAGAGGTTGCTGGGGCCTCCTCGCATGCCAGCTTGATTGCGGGTACGGTGCATTGCTCGTCCTGGGTGTTGATCAATAGTGAAGCTGGTTAGAGGGACTAGCGAGAGGCCTTTGCTTTGCTCTTTTTATATTGGAGGGAACACATGTGTGTACGACATAGAAAACGCTAAAAGGCTTGCATATGCAACTGGCTGGCTTGCGGATGTTTGGTGGTGGATAATGCTCACCAGAGCTGCTTTTAAATGAATGTTGCAGAGACAAAGCGGCGGAAAGAGCAAGAACAGCAGCAGCAGGAGTGCCGAAGAAAGGAAGAGCAACAGCAGCAGCAAGGGTTGTGCGAGGAAGAGGGAGAGGGCCTTGATGCAGATGTGGATGTTGTGCGGGCTTCCGATGAGGAGGAGCAGCACCAGGGTTGGCCTCAAGATCAGGAGCAGCAGGCACAGGGTGAGGAGGGTCACGAGCACGTGCAGGTGGACGGAGTGGGACTGCAGCAAAGTCAGAAACTCAGTCATTTTGACCAGCCTCCTGTCTCGCAAAACCTGTTTTCTCAAAGTCTCCCCTCGCAGCAGCAATCCCAGCAGCAGCAGAAATTTAATGGTGGTGAGAGCCATGCTAATGTGATTGAGCAGACCCAGCAGCATTCCCTTCCCTTGCAGGCCATTACAAACAATCGTGTGTTTCTTTGACTCCTTAGCAAAATCCTTCAATATAAATACCTCAACATTCTGACTATCGGCCGTGATGTTCTGACTCACTTGTTTCTGCTATCGTCCTGACTTCTAAAGACTCTTTGAGCATCTCTCTTGGTCATAATGTACGTATGTAGTAAGGCAGCATGTGACATCTTTTTAGGGTGGAAAAAGTACTACCCATGTTAGAAAAAAGGAAAAGAACAAGAACACAGATAGTGTAAACGCTACCGGCATGGATTAGGAAAGGGTGTTGTTTTGTGTTCTGCACCACTCAATGGATGCAGAAACACACAACATCCCACATGGAGAAAATATAAGAGAAGATATCCAGTGGGGATCAGGTGGTTGGGAGGCAGAGGTTTTACAATGGTTACAATGTGGGGTGACCTTCAGCCAGGCAGAGATTTTACACTGCCAGGAGTATTGATCAGATATTTGTGGGGGTTGTGTTTAATGTCTCGTCTCATCTGCATAATTTTGGTTGTGGATCTGATGATTGCATGTAGGCTTATTTTTTTCATGGTTGCTTTGGCATGTAGACCAGTAACTCCGAGGCTGTGGAGTGGGTTCCTTGTGTGGCTGCTGTAAATGGTGCCTGTTGCTCCTAGCAGGATGGTTTGAAGGGATTTACGGTGTTTGAGTAAGCGAGGCATTAGCAGCTTACGTTGTTCTCATGCCTTTCCTGCTTGCTGAGTAGGGGAGGTGTCTACACAGTACTTAATATTGTTTAAATGAATATCGCGTTTGTTTGGTTGTATGTCTCTTGTTTTCATAGCCAGGGGGTATGTATTGGCAGCGCCATCTGCTAGGTTATCACAGGCGGCAACTCTTCTTGCTTTGGCAGACCTAGACGATACGTGTTTGTTGGGTTTGTTTGGGGTGTGGGTGCTGGGTCGGAGAAACTATGCTTGCATCTGGCTTGCTAAATTTCCACTTGTTGTGCATTGAGATTGGAATTATTAACCAGGTTGGGATCATTCCTATCTGTTTTCTTCTGAAGGGCGTATAAGGTAAAGTAAGGTAAGGTTACATCGTTATATATGCCTCTGGGGGGCATCTGAGCGGAAGCTTGGAAAAAGCCTGAAACTAAACCAAAAAGATTCTAGGGAAAATCAAGGGAAAAGGGCTAGACACTTAGCCACAAAAGAGGCCACACTATAAATACCTGGTTGGTTCAAAAAAGTCCTCAAACGAGCTGGGCTATCCTCATACTGAGGTGGGAAGGCCAGCTGGCGGTGCTGTGTGCAAGCGCTAACAAGATGTTCATGCGGACAGTCTAGCAAAATGTGTTCCTCATCCTGAACAGAGTGCCAGTCACGGGTCCTGAGCTCATAAGGCCCTCTATTCCTGTTATGAGCGACGCATTCTATGGACCAGAAAGTGATGGCGAGAAAGGCGAAGGCAAGAAGTGCACGGCTAAAATTCTTGGAAATATGCAAGCGGAGGTAGCACAGGCTTATAATTTCTTTTTCTTTCATCCCACCAGCCAGGAGCAATTCCCAAAGGTACACCAAAGGTACACAAAGGTATACCAAAATGTGTGTGATAAGTCCTCATAATTCTGCTGGAATGGTGATTATCATGTGGTGACAAATTATCAAGTTCTCTCCAGCTCCCAATGATATGTTCGCGCAAAGTGAGATCAAACTGATTCGCGAATCGTATGGCATTCAAAAATTGCTGAGATGCAGGGACATCATGGAATAATGCGTGCATAACCTGCCTGATAAGTCCATGTATCACTTTTATTTGCAATAAGAAGGTCAGCCCGCACAACTTTCTCAAGAACAGGATTATTTGAAGAGAGTAAACTGTTCCAGAATTGTATGATGCACCTGAACCAATAGAAAAAAATGGGTGTATAATGCCTTGTAGTATCTTTTTTTCACGACTGCCTACGTTGCTTGTGTTAGCAGGCATGCACCCTATATGCCTTGTTGGATCGCTTTTAATATTATTCGTCCAGCAACGTTGTGCCTGTCAATAATCATTTTATTGATAATGGGAATGACTGCATCCTGACAGCATGCGGCGGGTGCCGTCTAGCTTCTGGCAGATGGGGCAAATTGGTGGGCCTTCTTTTTGGTTGCACTGAGCGGCACGCTTTTGGTTATATATCAAATCTGTTTGGCAAAGCATGACATTCTTCTTTTCTCCAGAGGTGACACTTTGTCACGCCCAATTGTTGGCAGCGACGAATCATGTGACAGAGCAGTTGTGTTGGTTGACAGTTGAGAGTTTCTGTTTGTCTTGTTCAACAAGCTGGATGGCCAGTCTTATTGATAACCTTTATCTTCTGGACTTGATAGTTTTGGTAATCAATTGACAACATGTGAACTCTAAGAGGTACCATTAGAGAACATCCTCAAGAGACCCTGTACCGCCTAAGGTCTCCAATTCTATTTGTTCGTTCGTTTATACTAACGTGTAACCACAATGGGGCCGAGAGGTCTGTATGAGTCATTTGTCCCAGCTCCGGGAAGGAGCGAGCAGCAGTGTGGCAGCCACACAAAACTGAGTAGACACAGAGTAGTAGACACACATACATGTGGGCAGAGAGCGCAAGGGCATGAGCCAGAGAACTGGTAGAAGCAATAGGGACCACGCGATGCAAATAACTCACTCCTCTGCTGGATGGTTTTTCCACTTTGGAGGCCTTTCTTGGTCTGTAGGCGCAACCATTAATTGGCCTTTGTGCTGAGTCTTATACTTTGCTTGCAGTGACGGTAATTTGATATGACAGCTTGCATTTTTTCAAAATTAGTCTTTTGGAACCATCGGTCCGAAGGACCTCGGTTCCTTCTGGGCGGGGAATTACACAGGGGTTGGAAATTGACTAAAAGGGGTACTTAAGGGTTCGAGGGAGGTCCAGAATTAATGGCCGAGTCGGATTTGCGGAAGTCGGAAGTCCGGAGCCAGTTTCTGTCGCAGGTCACCCCGATGTGTAAAAATTAGAGCAAAGAGAAGCACAGTTTTTGGCGACCAGATTATTCACTGAATAATTTCTACGGACCAGCGTTAGATCAGATCGCGGAAAGAATTGCGAGTCCGTGCTTTTGGTTGCGGCAGAATGAAAGAGTAATAAGTCTTCTATCGCTCTGTGTGATCGCTATTGCATTTGGCGCTGGTGGAGGGGTGCCCGGAGAGGAGAGTGCACCGGTTCCTCCGCACATAGTGACTGGGCAGAATGACATTTGATTTAGTCTTCTATTGCTCTGTGTGATCGCAATTACGATTGGCGTTGATGAAGTGGGGTCAAGAGTTCCTGAGCACGTAAGAATCGAATGGAATGCATTTGTAATGAGTCTTTGTCACGGCTGTAAAGTTGCTATTGGGTTTGGCGTTACGCCCGCGGGATTTTCCACACATCGGCGGGACTGTGAGCACGCTTTCACCATTAGTAATAAAGCAGAAGCACGGCTGTAAAGTTTCGAGGCCAAGAGCACACTGTCCACACGATTACCACACACTTGGCTGGAGAACGGCGGGACCTGGGAGCCACGGCGGGCCCCATCGCTGGTGGGTATAGTGCACACAATGTACACAGCACACACTGAGCACAAGAGGAAGGCGGGTGGG
>Ga0307968_1000950_pt1 | contig 22653 bp, 25 predicted proteins | sample OrgLakmetagen650_FD_201834 | JGI IMG/M metagenome (GOLD analysis project Ga0307968, IMG submission 201834) | Saline water microbial communities from Organic Lake, Antarctica - #650 | ecosystem: Environmental > Aquatic > Non-marine Saline and Alkaline > Saline | place: Antarctica: Organic Lake...
GCACACACTTATACACGCACACACACACACACACACACACACACACACACACACACACCAGCACACACAATGGACACATGCACCTACACACACTTATACACAGGGATGGCTCATACGGCGTATTTGTATAATACGCCGTATGGTATTTAACACGTGTTTTACCGTATTGAACAAATTGGGCCGTATTATACGATTGCAAAATTTGCCGTTGTTTGCCGTTTTTTGGCCTTTTAAGGCAATTTTCGCTCCAGCTAACACGTAATATATTGGAAAAGAATTGGGAACGTTTCGGGTGATTTTGGGGCGAATCGGGTCCATTTTGGGTCGTAAATTGGCACTCCCAAATTGCATAAAATACGGTACCGTATTATACGCGTATTGCGTATTTAATGCGTTTTTTACCGTATTGAACGTCTTTGAGGTCCGTATGACCCATCCCTGCTGATACACGTGCACACACACAAACACATACGCACACACACGTATACACACATACAAACACACACACACACACCACAACACACAACACACACGCACATATACACACACACTTACAAACACACATGCACACACACATAACCACACACGCACACAATAGACGCACGCAGATACACGCACACACTTATATACACACACACACACTTACACACACACACCACACACACACACACACACACGCAGCCTGCCCCAGAGCCCGCAAGCCCTCGACCGAATTGGCTGCAAAGGGTACCCACATCTGCAGCCTCCCCTTCTCCCAGGTGTGTTATTGTTCATAATTCATTCCCAGGTGTGTTAGTGTTTATAATTCATTCGTGTGCCACTGTGGGTGTCAGCATGATATGCAAAACGGGCCAGACCCATTCTCGCATGTGTGCGTGTGTGCATGTGTACACATGTACAGTGCCTATACCTTTTGCTGTCACCATATTTCCACCAATAACCACATAATTCATAATTTGTACACGCTTTTCAATCTCACACTTCATCAACAAGGGTTGGCTGCGTGCGTACGTATGTACAGCGCTTTGCCCACAGCAGTGCACACACACAGGGTTGGCCAAAATCGTATCTATGCGGTGTGCACGATTTTTTTGGCTGGGAATTTACCAAATTTACGGTCATGTACGGTGCATATACACGGTTCTGGCCAACCCTGTTTAGTGTGTATGATATATGACACACACTCTGGGCCTAGGGTGCAAATTGTGCCGTACGTTTCGTGCATACACTTTGGGCCTAGGGTGCACATTGTGCCGTACGTTTCGTGCGTACACACTCTGGGCCTAGGGTGCAAGTTGTGCCGTACGTTTTGTGCATACACACTCTGGGCCTAGGGTGCAAATTGTGCAGTACGTTTCATGCATACACACTCTGGGCCTAGGGTGCACATTGTGCCGTACGTTTCATGCATACACACTTTGGGCCTAGGGTGCACTTTGTGCCGTACGTTTCGTGCATACACACTTTGGGCCTAGGGTGCAAATTGTGTCATACGTGCCATGCATACACACCCTAGAATGCACATTGAGTCGTACGTTTCATGCATACACACTCTGGGCCTAGCGTGCACATTGCGTCGTACGCTGAAGTGCAGCACCCTTGGTGGAGCACGATTCACGCGGTGGAAGTGGAGATGGGGTTGGTTGAACAGAGGGGATGCTGGAGTCTGTCCTTCAACCCAAAGAAATGTCCTGTAGTGTGTCATCACCTCTTGTGTACGAATATGTAGCATAGATTCGGACACTTATGTTGTTTTGTGCGTGTGTGTGTGCGTGTGTGTTTCGTTCATGGGTTGTTAGGTGTGAGTGGCATGCGTGCTTTGTTCCGTGGATGATCTGTAACACATACACACACACATACACACACATACACCACACACACACACACACACACACACAGGAACTAAGACATTTTTACTCCGTCCTGGACTTACGGCTGTGTTTTTTAAGTCGCACATTCACAGAATGGGAATGACAGCTTACTGCCCTAGACTCACAGCCACGGTCTGTGGGTCACACACTCACACATATGAATTGACACAACCGCCCTGCACTCACAGCCACAACCTTCAAGCCACATATTCACACATACGAATTTCATATTATGAAATGACACACCCGCACTGGACTCACAGCCACGGTCTATGAGTCACACACTCACACAGATGAAATGACACAACCGCCCTGCTGCTGCAGCTTTAACTCGCGCAAGGGTGGAGACAATGCATATGGCTTTGGCAGCAGAATACTGGAGGTGTGTGTATGTGTGTTGTTGATGATGACATTATGGTGATGGCTTTGGAATACTAGAGGTGTGTGTGTGTGAAATGTTGTGTGCGTTGTTGATGAAAATAGTGCCACCTCTTACCGCTTTGCAGTTTGGTGCACTTTATTGGCTTTATATACACCCAACAAACCCCCCCCTCACACACACACACACACACACGTACACACACATGCACACACACACACTCACACACACATATACAAACACACGCACACGCACACACACAAAACACGCACAAACTCACATACACAAACGCGCAAACTCATACACACACATACACACGCATACACACACCAGGAGGAGCCCTCCCCTATCTCTGGCCTGACCATCAAACCGCCATCAGCAGCAGCACAAGCACGGAGCATGGAAGAAGCTGAAGAGCATGCAATGACACCGCTGTCGAAACTGTACATCCAGGTACCTTGTTTGTATGTGCCTGTGTGGGTAGATGTGTATGTGTGCGTGTGTAGGTATGTGTGTGTGCACGTGCGTATGTGTGGGTGTGCGTGAGGAGTGGTTTTACTGATGAAGTAGCACAGACAAATGCTGCACACACACACTCACACACACACACACACACACACACACACACACACACACACACACACACACACACACACACAGAAAGCCCAGGAGGCCCGTGACCGCACTGCCCTTCTGCTGCAGAGCATCTCACGTACTTCTGCAGCAGCCCTCCCTCCCCCCTCTGCTTCAAAGTCACCTCGAATGGACAACATTCTTAACAACATCCAGGTGTGTGTGTGTGCCTGTGTGAATGTGTCTGTGAGTGCGTCTGCGAGTGTGCGTTCGTGTGTGCTGCTGCTTCATTTGCTTGTGCTTGTGCCAACAACACCCTCAGCAGCATCCAGTGTGTGTGCGTGTGTGTGAGGGTGAGGGTGAGGGTGTGTGTGGGTGAGGGTGAGGGTGTGTGTGAGGCTGACGGTGTGTGTGCATGTGTGTGTATGCGAATGTATATGATCCTGCTTCAAATCCCACACTGTGCATACGCTCTTCACTCAGCAACAGGCATCAAAGTAAGTGTGTGTGTATGTGTGTGTGTGTGTGTGTGCTTGGCTGTCTATATCGGTTGACCAGAATGGCCTACAGTTGAGGCTTTCTTTTCCTTAATTAATGTGGGGAGTGGTGCTGCCTGCAAAACTACCTGCAAAACTTCTGCAAAAAGAAAGAAAAGTCGTTCTTCTTTTCTTTGCTCATTTAGAGTTGGCCAGGACCGCGAGACCCCTTCGTACGATTGACCACATTTGCACCAGGATTTAGGTTCAGGGTGTTAATTGATAAAAAGGGTTTAGGGTTTCAAGTTTATATAAGGGGTGCTGTAAAGGCCATATAGGGTTCAGGATTAGAATTATTTGTTCCTACCTCAAAGAATGATCTCAAAGAGTTAAAGCCATAAATATGGACGTATGTTGTGTTGGGAGATTTTCATGTCTGAGGTGCTGTCCAACTGCCGTAAGGTTTAGGCTACCTCCAATGCTCATTTCAGTGTCAGTCAGCTGAGTGGCCTGAGCCATAATTATTGCAAAAGACTGGCACGCGCGCGCGCGCACGCACACACACACACACACACACATACACACACACGAATGCACAGAACGAGAGCTCAAAAGCAAGCCCAACGCCAAAGGCAGCAGCAGCAGCAGCAACAGCAGCACCCAATGCAACCCCTCCCTCTGTAAGCCGACCAATGAGTTACGCAAATGCAGCTGCAAAAGCGAATGGCCACTCACCAACTGCTGCACCATCACCGGTGGGTGGTGTGTGTGTATGTGTGCACGTATCTGTGTGTGTGAATGTGTGTGTGTATGTGTGATTGTGTTTGTGTGTGATTGTGTGTGTATGTGTGCATGTATCTGTGTGTGTGATTGTGTGTGTGCACGTATGTTTGTGATTGTGTTTGTGTGCAAGTGTGATTGTTTGTGTATGTATGTGTGCGCGTGTGTGTGCGTGTTTTTGTGTAATCATTAGTATTTACTGATGCGGCACAAGTGTGCAGGCTCAAACATTTTGTGCGCGCATCTGCTAAGGCTAACAGCCTCACTCACTGCACAGTACCGTCAATCCTGTGTGTATGTGTGTATGTGTGTGTATGTGTGTGTGTGAGTGTGTGTGTGCCTTTGTCAGTTGTGGGTAAATGCATGTCTTTATGTGTGTATGTGTGTGTATGCCTCTTGATGCAGTTGGTGGGTTGTTTTGCTTTGCAATGAGCTGCCTTGATCATGCAAAACCACAGCCCCAGAGGCTGTGCACAGCCCCAAGACAGTCCACCATTGTTTCTCATACACACAAATGGTCACCCCACTGCAATCATGCACACATACATACACACACACATACACACACACACATGGTCACCCCACTGCAAAATGTACACATAAACACACACACACACACATCGCAAGCTTAAGCTCGCCCCAACAGTGTGCCCACCACGCCCTCACGCACGGTAGCACACACACACACTCATTGTGCAGGCTCAAGTTTGCCCTCACGCACGCAAGCACACACACACACACTCGCACACTCATCGTGTGCGCACCCCGCCCTAACGCACACACACACACACACACACACACACACGCACACACACACGCACACACAAGCACACACTCACACACATGGTGCAGGTTCAAGCTCGCCCTAACAATGCGCGCACCTCGCCCTAACGCACGCAAGCACACACACACACACGCACACACACACACACATGGTGCAGGTCCAAGCTCGCCCTAACAGTGCACGCACCCCGCCCTAATGCACGCAAGCACACACACACACACGCACACACACGCACACACACACGCATACACACACCACACACACACACACACACACACACACACACACATGGTGCAGGTCCAAGCTCGCCCTAACAGTGCACGCACCCCGCCCTCACGCACGCAAGCAGCCAACGGTGGATGGAGGCCAGGTGCAGTGTCAGGAGGGGGGGGCGGGAGTGGGAGTAATAGCAGCAGTCCAAAAGCCCTGCACAGCCCCAAGACCGTCACGCCACGCAGGTGGGTCCAAACCTAGTGAGTGCCAAATAAACGGTTATGGCCAACCCTAGTGCCAAATAAATGGTGCTGGCCATATATATACATGCACAGCATGAATGCATAGAAGGTCGAACGTCAGAGTAGCCTTTGGGCCCATGCTGGGTCAAAAGGTGTTCGGCCTCGCACAGCCCCGACACTGCCACACCATGCAGGTGTGCGCATGTACGCACACGCGCGCACACACACACACACACACACACAGCACCAGCGCACAGAAAGCTTGCTAAGCATTGCCCTGCTCCATAAAGATGTAAGCACACGCGAGGGTGTAAGCAAGCACACGCGAGGGTGTAAGCACACGCAAGGATGTAAGCAAGCACACACGAGGGTGTTGTAAGCACACGCGAGGGTGTAAGGATGTAAGCACACACGAGGGTGTAAGGATGTAAGCGCACGCGAGGGTGTAAGGATGTAAGCACACGCGAGGGTGTAAGGATGTAAGCACACTCGAGGGTGTAAGGATGTAAGCCAACGCGAGGGTGTAAGGATGTAAGCGCACGCGAGGCTGTAAGGATGTAAGCACACGCGAGGCTGTAAGGATGTAAGCACACGCGAGGCTGTAAGGATGTAAGCACACGCGAGGGTGTAAGGTTGTAAGCGCACGCGAGGGTGTAAGGATGTAAGCGCACGCGAGGGTGTAAGGATGTAAGCACACGCGAGGGTGTAAGGATGTAAGCGCACGCGAGGGTGTTTTGTTATGCCTGCCATTAAGGGCCAGCAGTCAAGCAGCAGAAGGCATGCCACGGTGTTTTACGGCAGTTGGTCAGGTAATACATGCACGGTTGGCCAGAACCATATGTCTGCACCGTATACGATCGTACGGTGCTTTTCTTGCTAAAAATATTGTATGTGCACTGTGCATGCCTATGAAGTGTGTGTGGCCAACCCTAGGTATATACGCAGGGCTGTGTAATGATGGTCTGAACAGTACGGCTTGGCAGAATACGATGCTGAACATTTCTGACGGCGTCACTGCACAGCCCTGTACATAAATGATATTGAGCATGCGGGACATCTCTGACAGCGTTACTGCACAGCCCTGTTTATAAATAAAATTGAGCATGCGGACATCTCTGACGGCGTCACTGCACAGCCCTGTTTATAAATATTATTGAGCATGCAGGACATCTCTGACGGCGTCCCTGCACAGCCCTGTTTATAAATGATATTGAGCATGCGGGACATCTCTGACGGCGTTACTGCACAGCCCTGTTTATAAATAAAATTGAGCATGCGGACATCTCTGATGGCATTACTGCACAGCGCTGCACATAGATAATATTAAGTGTGCGGGACATGAGGGTCGTAATGACTATGGATGTATGAGAGTGCTGAGTCTGTCATATAATGTGAGTTGCTTTTTCCTTCGTCACGCCCATTGCATGCCAACGCATCGCTCAATTCTTACCCCTGTTCTGTATGCTACTAACGCGTCCCCCAGCATTCATTCTGCTGCCCACTCCATCATCTATCTTTAAGGTTGGCCAAAGCCATATATATACAATGCATACGTAAGGTATTATTGGCAGGGAAATCACCAATTATACGGTCACACACGATATATATTCAGTACTTTTGGCAGGGAAATCACCAATTATACGGTCATACACGGTGATATGTACGGTTTTGGCTAACCCTATCTATCTTGCGACGTGCACAGGGGCTCTAGGGGGGGGCCGTCAGCGCTGTGGAGATAGGGGGTGCTGATGCGATTTTGTGATCGTGCACACTGTATCGTGGAGATGGCATAGTAATAAAAGACGCGGCCATCACTGCGTGTGTAGTGTTGTGTTTATGCATAATACGTGTGTGTGTGTGTGTGCGTGCGTGTGCACATTTTGTACGTGTGGGGCGAAGGGAGGGGGGGCTTCATCTTTGAGTCACAGTCTGGAGGAGTTAAAGTTTGGTTTTTTTTTAAGTCACTCCACCTTGCACACGGAATTTGGGTCTGCTTGTATAACTGTCAAGCGTTGCGTTCAGTCAGCAAAGTATGCGTCTGCTTGGTTACATGTCAAGCGTTGCGTTCAGTCAGCAAAGTATGCGTCCAACGCCGACCTGGCAGAAGACACACATGTATGGCTCTGTCTGGCTACCCAGTGAGGACGTCAGGCATATGAGGGTAACTTGTGGCGCACTGGGTTGGTGCCTTCTTTCCCCCTAACCCTCTAAACCCTAGCCTATGAGATTGATTCCTCCTGAAGGCCCGCTGATCCTTAACAACAGCGTCAGATCTGTCCCTTATACTGTGTAACTCTGAAAGGGCCTACCTTTATTTGCCAGCCAAGCCCTCTCCCTTCCTTGACCTATGTGTTTCTTTGACCCATGTGTTTCCTTCACCTATGTGTTGCCTTCGTACGTGGGTGTGTGTTTGGCCTACGTGTGTCCAAGCTCTGGTGCGCAGACGAGCAGGCTGAGGACACAGAGGCTGTATTGGGCTGCTACACATATGTGCTGAGGTGCCGCACGTGTGTGTGTGCGTGTGTGTGTGTGCATGCAGTCTAAGTAGCAGGCACTCATTCGTGGAGGGTGTACAATACAGGACCCTGCTTTGTGTGTGGGAGGTTGTCACTGTGTTGCAACTCAAGCGCAAGGAGGGGGGAGAGTGCAAGGATGGGGGAGTGTGCCTCGAGCTTCAAAGCTTGAGCAGTTGTATTGCAGAGGGGAGCGATGGGGAAGAATGCTAATGCCAAAGTATGCGGTTCAAAACATGACGTGTGATCCACATTTTATTTGAATGGACTGAAGGCTTGTAAATGACTAATTCATTGTTTTTTGGCGGTCGTGTAAAAAGAACAAAGAATGGTCTTCGCTTTGCAAGCGCAAGGAATAGAAACAGAACAAACTCCTTTGCAGGCAGGTAAGAAGGGAGGGGACTAATTGAGCAGACCTGCCTCCACAAGATCGCATTTTCTTGATGGGAGCAGCTGCATCCACTGCTAGCACTGCAAGTATCAAGTACACCTTTTGTAGTTCATGCAAATAGACTAACTCGTGCTTTAAGATTATTTGCAGCTAGCTTGGTTGCCCTAAATGCTTTTCTCACGCCATATCGGGGGATGGTGACCACCAGACACTGATGCTTGCCTAGCTAGTGTGACACCATGATGGTGTAAACAAGTAAGGCAAAATTTAGTGGTAGGAATAAGCGCTGAATTATCGGCTTCCACCCAGTCAGATAAAGGATAAAGGAAAAGAAAAGAGGAAAACTACGCAAGGGTGATAACACCACAAGCATGGATTACGGAAACGGAGACGTTGCTGTCGGACAGCGGAGTACTCACGCTACCAGGCGGATTCGAACCCGCAACCCCGAAGAGTCTGGCCTGATTTCAGGGCAGCTACCCAGATAAAGGAAAGAAGCAATACGAATAAAGAAACCAAAAGCAAAAGTCAGCTAAGTGCTGTTTGAAACAAGAGTAGAAGAGAAATGCAAGAAGCCACCTGCAAATTAGGGATGCACAAGTTTGCCTTAATTAACGTGTGTACAACCTGTCACACAAACTGAGAACACATAACACAAGACAACCTACTAAGTTAGTAGGCAGACTCTCTCTCTCTCTCCCTCTCTCTCTCTATCTATCTATCTCTCTCTCTCTATCTATCTATCTATCTCTCTCTCTGTCTATCTATCTATCTATCTATCTATCTATCTATCTATCTATCTATCTATCTATCTCTCTCTCTCTCTCTCTCTCCCTCTTTGCACTAATTACCCATGCCTACAACCAGCTGCAAGCGCTTTCAAAGCCCTCACGTTCCCTTCACTAATAAGGCCTTCTCCTTCCCCACCTCACTGCATACGCTTGCTTCACGCCAAAGGGCCACAATGTCTTTTCACACAAGACGCTGTCATTCCTCCTAGTACTGCTGTAGTTTTCTGCTTGCTGCTGCGTGCTGCTGTGTGCTTCTGCTGTTGCCACGAAGTACGTAGTGTAGCCCCTAACCAACCTAGCAAACCCCCGCTAACCCATCCTGCCTCTGCTGCCGCAACTGGGAATTTGACTCGCAGCTGCTGTTAGCATTTCGATGTGCATGCACCCCAGCAACTGGAGTAGATGCACGCAAGGTGTACTCATACTTGCAGGGACCAGCGCAAGCAAGAAGGTGCTCAAATTAGTCCCCTCTTGCTTGAAGAATAGTGCAGAGATATCTGTGCGGTACCTTTCTGTCTTCAGCTGTTTCCATGATCCTCTCAAAACTTGATAACCTTCATTAAGTATCTCCGTGCTGTGCGTGTTTAGTACCACCTCTCTCTAGATCAATGCGATCTGGGGTAGTAGGTGGCTTTGCTGGTAGCTGAAAGTAGCACAGGTAAATGGTGGTGCTTCTGGCAGGAAGCTGGCGGTGATGCTAATAAAGAAGAGAACATTTATCTGAGTGGCCTCTTTTGTGGCTGAGTGCCTAGCCCTTTTTCCTTGATTTTTCTAGCACCTTTTTTGGTTTGGTTACAGGTCTTTTCCAAGCTTCCGCTGAGATGCCCCCCAGAGGCATATTTAGCGATGTAACCTTACCTTATCTATTATCTGAGACAATGTATGCAGCCGTAGTAGACACGTACACGCTATCGGCATGGATTAAGAAGAAGAAGGTTGTTTTTTGTTTTGCACCGCCCAATGGATGCAGAGTCCACTAGTTAGTTGGTGTGCTGAAGTTGTTGTGACAGAGACTTAGTCTGAGCGCATTAGGTTCCAAGTTAGGTTTAGGGTTAAGCGCGTGTGCATACTATAAAAGTGGAGGCAGCAGCGTGGCTTGAAGGTAGCCCCCTCGTTTGTGTGACCAGTGCCCTGATTAGGATAACATGATCAGAACGAGCAAGTGCACGACCTTGTGAGCTGAGAAAACGCACTCTGTTTGTTAGCACTTCATTTTGAGTAGTACTTCGTCGGCAGCCCAACCTTATTTGCTACATCAAGACAAAAACCCTATATGATTTCCTCTATATTCATTTTATATAGCAGAACAATAGACTATTCCCCTTTTTATCTGAGCTTATGGATAGAGGTTGTGGCTGGCCGAGAATCAGCAGCAGCCGAAAACAACTTGGCTGAATGTCTCCCCCTATTGTCACGATTAGTTTCGTTCAAACTTCGCCAGTTTCTTTGTTGTGCAGGCTTCTGTTCTTTGGGAATTCAAAGACACACAAGGATTAAAATACAGCATAGAAAATGAAAGGTTGATATAATGGGCCTATATGAATCGAATGCACGCTATTGATGAAGCCCTGATTCACAAAATACAATGCATGTCGCCCAAGAAAGACATAAGGACTATTCAAAAAACAATAAGCAAAAATCAAAGCATAATTCAGTGCAACAATGTTTCCATCATAAAAATGGCAGGCCAAATCATAGTGTTTGCATCCATTAGCTACAAGAAGGTTCTCACAGCCTACTCAATGACGTGAAGTAATGATAGTGTAGTAGGGATGACAGCCGTGTATCAATTCGTAGCAATGAAAAGGACAGGCCGATCAAGTTTTAAAATAAATGCAGACAAGTTCGACCACGGCCAGGATGTAGTGGTTGGGTGAGTTATGTATCACTTAATCTCTACATTACAGAAAAGGTCAGCATTCGCATGGACACAACAAAGCTTCCACGCTATTGTTGTTTCAACATACAAGGAGTCTCTTAGCCCTTGGGATGAGACCTTTTTTTTTTCTATTCCGGCTCGTATCCACCGAACTGCTGGAGGGGGATTTTTACACTTGTGCCGATACCAAGAGAGACAACACCAAGGGAGACACTAAACTGCCTAAAAGAGCCCTCCTAGAAGAGAAACAAGAAAAACATCTGGGCCGTTGACACCCATACCTGCCAACAAAAGCTGAGCTTGCCACACAAAAAGGGGCAGGAGAAACAGACACACTGGAACCACACAAAACAGGAAGGAACAGGCCAAGGGCAGCAAGTTGCTGAAGTCAAGGAGAGCAAGGGCTTAAACTAAGCTGCCAACTATCTAAGGCACAAGCATAAAAAGGATGGTTAGCACAGCACAAGCTGTGCCAAGAGAATACTAACTGACGTTCGGTTGCACTCGCCTCCAAGAACTAGAGTACTTCTGCGAGTACTCAGCAGTTTCTCGTTAACAACACGCAACAACTTCCTGATGCACTCCACAGCAAAGCCGGGGGCTGAAGTTGATTGTGGCATCATTATGCCTCTTTCTTATCTTTCTTTGCAGTCGCAAGTACTGCTTGGCGGTACAAAGTCCAACGCCAGCGATCCAGCAGAAAGGTAATCTGCGCATAGTGTAAGTGTGTGTGTGTGTGTGTGTGTGTGTGTGTTGTGTGACACAAAAGTTGCACTCACATCTTTTTTGCACAATAACAAGCAAAAGTTGATTGTATTGATTGTAATGATGACAGACACTATACTATTAATAGCATCCAAACATTGTTGATAGCATCTACACAAGCAATATTGATGGCATCTACAGATTCGTAGGATAACCTTTCACAGCAAAGAGTGAAATACAAATCTGCACAAGCACGGCCCAGTAAAATCTGGTTCGGCAATCGTTTCACACTTTTATTTAAGCAGCAGCACTTTGAAGCGCATAGTAGTAGCCCATATCATAGTGCACACACTCACATATGTTATAGGCTCACCATCCAACCACAGCTTGCACTACCAATGGCTTGAAGCCATGGAAAGACAAGCCCACAGTGTGCGTACACCATGGCAAACCCAAAGGCATGAAAACCCCGGAGTGGCAATAACCAAGCCATGCGCACCTGTGAAATGTTAAGGGCAAATTACAGGTTAGAAGTTACACTTATCACATGCACATCCCTATTGTTAAGGCTAGATTAAAGATTAGGAGTAAGTTTACCAGAACCGCAAATATACACCGCATATGACCATATATTTGATAATTCCCTGCCAGATACTCTGTATGTACACCGTATACACATGGTTCTGGCCAACCCTAGTTACGAGTATGAGATACACTCACATCGCTGCCTACCAATCAAGAGCAGGAATACGTTTGTACGTACAGGACTGAGAGGACAGCATCCAACGTAATTTACAATGATGTTCTTTCTGAGTAGGAATCACACAGATCTTCCCGCAAAAAAATCAGCGCCCAGATTGTTTGTAGGTAAAGGATTGAGAGGACAACATCCAACGTAGTTTACGGTGATGTTCTGAGTAGAAATCACACAAAGCTTCCCGCAAAAAAAACGCCCAGATTGTTTGTAGGTAAAGGACTGAGAGGACAACATCCAACGTAGTTTACGGTAATGTTCTGAGTAGGAATCACACAAATCCTCCAGCAAAAAAAAAGCGCCCAGATCGTTTCGAGCTAGAACATCTCAATAAACCAACTGGCCGCCACACTGTGTCAGCCCCTCCCTTTCTCAGACCACCTAACAGACGAAAACAGAATCTCAAACGTACGACTCGTTGAGTATCCCTGGCTATTATTACAAAGTAGCTGTAGGCACGCGCCTAGGATCCGGGTTCCTCATTCAACCACCCGTTTCCTTGCACGTATGCTATGGTAATGTACAAGAAATATATCAATATCTATATTGATAATTTTCTACTTTCATCAACGGGGCCTTGACCTGTCAGATGCAGTGACTCACACCTTTCAAGGTGCTGAACAAAAACAGCTCCAAAAGCACTTCAGAGCGAGTCTTGATGATGGTCAGGAAGAAAGACTGGGGCAAAGGAAGGAGTCTGGAGCCGCGTGCTATCATTGCACATGCTCTTGATGCAATGATGAGCATCGCCGTTACCTGCATGTACAATGAGGTGGGCAATGAGGTGAGCAATGAGGAGAGCAATGAGGTGAGCAATGAACTGAGCAATGAGGTGGGCAATGAGGTGAGCAATGAGGAGAGCAATGAGGAGAGCAACGATCTGAGCAACGATCTGAGCAATGAGTGAGCACTGAGGTGAGCAACGAGCTGAGCAACGATCTGAACAATGAGGTGGGCAATGAGGTGAGCAATGAGGTGAGCAATGAGCTGAGCAACGATCTGAGCAATGAGGTGAGCAATGAGGTGAGCAATGAGCTGAGCAATGAGGTGAGCAATGAGCTGAGAAATTAGGTGAGCAATGAGGTGAGCAATGAGGTGAGCAATGAGGTGAGCAACGAGCTGAGCAATGAGGTGAGCAATGAGGTGAGCAATGAGGTGAGCAATGAGGTGAGCAATGAGGAGAGCAATGAGGAGAGCAATGAGGAGAGCAATGAGGTGAGCAATGAGGTGAGCAATGAGGTGAGCAATGAACTGAGCAATGAGCTGAGCAATGAGCTGAGCAATGAGGTGAGCATCGATCTGAGCAACGAGCTGAGCAATGAAGTGGGCAATGAGGTGAGCAATGAGGTGAGCAATGAGGTGAGCAACGATCTGAGCAACGAGCTGAGCAATGAGTGAGCAATGAGGTGAGCAATTAGGTGAGCAATTAGGTGAGCAATGAGGTGAGGAATGAGGTGAGCAATGAGGTGAGCAATGAGGTGAGCAACGAGCTGAGCAATGAGGTGAGCAATGAGGTGGGCAATGAGGTGAGCAATGAGCTGAGCAACGAGCTGAGCAGTGAGGTGATCTGCAGGTACAATCGTGATTACCTGCAGGTACAATTAGGTGAGCAAAAGGTTCTCAAACGTCAGGAGTTGAGCCAAGACAAAAAGGCTCATTCTGAATCTGGTCAGGCAGTGATCTGTGGCTGTTGAGGTAGATGGTAGGTACTACAGGAAAACGCAAAGTGTAATCGAGAACGCAAAATAGGGTGCTCCAAAAGGATGACAGGGTGCCGATTAGAGCTAGTCAAGACGTGCGTGTTGTGTTGAGATGTGCATGTTGTGACATTCGTAGAAGGTGGGATTTAGAAACGGTGCTCAAGCACTTGGACTTGAGTAGTGCAGCGTCTAGGTTAGGGCTGAGATGATATATGCAGGTTCGATTGTTTACGACAAGCGCACATACAGTGTGTATACAATGTTTCTATTAGAAAAATACCATACATACGATTTTTAATGGAGTACACACACGATGCAAGCCAACAATGATGACATGCAAAGCACAGCCTGAAATGAGTGCCTTCATTGTGCTTCACGTGTAACATATTTCATTGTGCTCCACGTGTAACGTATCTGAGGGAAATCAATTCCAATACCAACTAGACCGCCATCTGAAATTGTATAGGGTTGGCCAGAACCATATATTTACAGTGTATATACCGTATTTTTGGCAGGGACATCACTGAATATACGGTCTTATACGGTGTATATATATATGCAGTTCTGGCCAACCCTACAAATGTAACAACAGGCGCCCGCACTACGTACCTCAAAGAACCAGGGGTTCCTTGTCAGTGCATGTATCAGATAGAAAATGAGGAACACTGCCAGCGTAACGAGGTCTGACATTTGATGGTCAGGTCTTCTGATGATCAGGTAGGACACCACACTCATGTAGACTGTCATGACAGCTGACAGAGCTCTTGACACAAAGGCGTACTGTGTGTGTTTGAGTGTGTGTGTGCGTGTAAGTGTGTGTGTGTATGACCGTGTTTGGAAGTGTGTGTATGATAATGTGTGTACTGTACGTACACGTACTCACCGCCCCCCTTCTAAACTACATATTTTGCTTAAAATATTGACCACCGCCCCTCCCATATCCCGTAACACCCCTGCAAAAACTGGAAGATTACGTAAAGTAAGCCTTTTACAACCAATGATTCAATCACCTCTCCCAAAATAAATTAATTAGGGGCGGTGATATTCTTTACGTACTATATGCCTTGCGTGTGTTTGTGTGTGTTTGTGTGTGTGTCTGTGTGTGTGCGTGTGTGCGTGTGTGTGCGTGTGCGTGTGCGTGTGTTTTTTTGTGTGTGTGACAGTAGGTACACACAGCTGATCAGCTACATGGGGGTTGTTTTAAAGGTTGCTGATGGGCTGCACAATCCTAACCCTTACGACCCCCCAAAAGGCAAGCATAAAGAGAGCTAGATCATCAAAGCGTTTTACAACCTGGCTTTGATTGGACGCCGGGGCTTGGCTCCGGCCAAGCCGCTACCAAAAAACCAGCATGTCAGGCTTTCTTGTCCTTCAATGACAGCATAAGAGGGGCCTCCACAATGTTTCCACGCGTGAGGAATTCACCATGCTTGCAGCAACAAGCCACCACCTGATCAACGTGGCCCAACTTTCCAACCACACCACTGCCTGACCAGAGAAAGCTGCAACCGTTTTTCAAAAGCACGTTGCCGCACTCAACACACCTGCATGTTCACCCATGTCCTATACTTGGCCTCCTCACCACTTGTGGTGGTGGTTGCCAGTTGGATATTGGCTGCTGCACTGGCAACTACGTCAGCAGATGCAGGCACTGGTGGGTTGAGCGACTCTGAGCTTGAGCTCTGCTCTGGGGGTGATGTGGCTGCTGCGCTGCTGGCATGGGGCTCAGCACAGACGAGCACGAAGGGGGGGGACAGAAGGCCCTCCATCAACATGCCTGACGGAGGAGACGGAAAGTATCACCGTTATTCCAAGAGCAGGAACATTGCACTACACCACGCACACGATTTATGTAAGTCAATCAGTGGACAAGGTAGCATGGAATGGGCAGGCCTCAAATCACACAGGGAAGTAATTTCAAGGGAGATCCTTAGAAGGGATACTACAAGGGGAATCGACACTTCACAGGAGCACATCAATCAGTTGGAAAGGGACGTAGGGTGGCCTGAACTAAGGGGGCAGCTGAGCGTACCACCAACAGCGTCTCAGGCACACCAATGCTAAAGAAGTTGAGAGATCAGGGCAGGTTGACATCAAGGCAGATTAGAGCAGGGATACCTGTCAGTGCGGTCAGTCCTTGCCGCCTGCTGTGGGCCAGCAGGTCTAGCCCGACGCCTGGCATCTGCTCAGCAGTAGAAGGATCTCCTTGACTCCCCTTGAGGGCCGCACTCTGGAAGTGAGTCCATGCTAGCAAGTTGTCGATGAACGCCAAGTCCTGCAAGCTGTCGATAGATGCCAAGTCCTGCCCCTGCACCTCCCTGCCGACCCAGGCCTTCAGCTCCTCCACCACAGGCGTGTGTGTGGGGGGGAGCAACATGGCATTGTAGCTGTACGCCAGGGTGCCAGATGCCCACAGCTCAAGCACAAGGACCTCACCAGCAAGGTGTGGTGAAGGTGCTGAAGCTGGGAGGCAAGGTGAAGGTGTGGTGAGGTGCTGAAGCTGGGGGTGATGTGGTGGGTGCTGAAGCTGGAGGGAAAGCTGGGGGGCAAGGTGAAGGTGTGGTGAGGTGCTGAAGCTGGAGGGCAAGGTGAAGGTGTGGTGAGGTGCTGAAGCTGGGGGTGATGTGGGCCTGCGTCACATTTGCATGAATGATCGTTCTATGAGTGGGTCAAGCACAATTTCACAGTCGCGTGCATGATGGCTGCTATTGAGTAGGGTCAAACGTAATTTCACACCACAGTCGTGACTTCTGTTTTCATGTCACGTATTGCCCTCGGCCAAACGGCGAAGCAACGATCCACAGTAGTAGTGGAAAGTACGCAGGATGCCAAAGAGGCAGGCCGCTTGCACAGATGAGAAAAGGCAAGATAGACGAAAGTAGCATCCAAGTAGAGAAAAGCAACGAGCAGCAGCCGCCCATGCAACACAAAAATAACCCAGCCATACGTTCTGAATTTCCATCTGTTGAACTGCAAGCTTAAATCACTCCCGTAGGCTTGCAGATAAAGGCGGGGTACCCAAGCACTCAGCACGGAGTCTGGTTTCAATAACACAGGAATCAATCTTGTGCAAACACATTACACGCACCTGGACTTATCGCTTCCCCTCTGCATTGTGGCGGACCTCATGGACGCGAGCCGGCAGAAAGTGGCCATTCATGCTGGCCAGCAGGCACAGGCTCTCTGCCTTGTCCTCTTGCTGCTCAGGGCTGTCGTTTTGGCCCTCCCATCCCCACAAGCGCAAGTCCAAGGGCGCACCTATCGCGGCCAGCAGTGTGACAACACAGTCTTGGGCCTCTGCTACTTGCTCGTCGTGCAGCTGCTGGTCATCAGTGCTGGCAAGTGCGAGTGGACGCTGCTGCTGCAACCCCTGCGTGTGCCCTCCCGGTCGGTGGCACACACACACTCCTGCACGAGAGGGAAGTGGTGTAGAGAAACATGATGCATGAGCATGGAGTGACAATAACAGGGTAGGCCAGCTGAGATCAAAGCTCTTCACAGTAGTTTGTACCTCAATTGGTCAGAACACCTGAGGCATATACATATACATTTACAGGGTTGGGTTACGGTTAGGGTTTAGGCCCAGCTGTGAATGTACTATTTGCACTTCTAGGGTGGCCGTATGACCAGAGATTATACTGTTGAAGTTTTCATGGTGTATATACGGTATTTTTGGCAGGGATTTAATCTAATATATGGTCATATACGGCATATATATATGTATGGTCCTGGCCAACCCTATTCATGAACTATGAAGGGCAAAGGAGGCGAATCTGCTGTTGCTGTGACCACTACGATTAAACCACAGATTGAACGAGGATAAGACTCACCTAACATGCATTCCCTTTTGCTTTTTCTCATCTGGGCACCATTGGTTTTGGCTAAGACTTGCCTAGCATGCCTTCCCTTTGGCTTCTGCTCATCTGGGCACCATTATATGAGGCTCTCCAATGACATGGCGATTGCAAACTAATTGCACGGGATGTACACAAATGCTTTACTAAAGACGAGGTTTAAGTTGAAGTGGAACATGTTCTCGAAGTTGAGGACATGATGGTTCAGGTCAACAACTTTTTAAATTCGCGCAGGTGCCCTGCATTATTTCTTTCATTCCTTTACTTGTGCCGTTCATACTTCCAGCAGATCAAAACTGTGAGCCTGCAATTGCTTTGTCATAAGTAAGAGCGCGCTTCATGCTAAGCGACGCTGCTCTGCTTGCTAAACTTCTGTTTGGGTGTGTAAGCGTGGTAATCGATTCAATTTCAGTTATCAAGATTTACTTTTTGGGATTATGTAACTGCGCCCTATGCCTGTTGCGATCAGGGTTGGCCAGAACCGTACTTATACACCGTTTATGACCGTATGTTTGTAAGGTTGGCCAAAACCGTGTATGACCGTACTTTTGGTGATGTCCTAGCCAAAATTTCCGTACAATTACTGTATAAATGTGTTTCTGGCCAACCCTATATATTTGGTGATTCCCATGCCAAATTACCGTATACAGGTGTACCTATATGGTTCTGGCCAACCCTGCTAGTTGCGATAGTACGGCTCAACATGTAAATGATGAATCCTATCTGACAGCTGTTCAGGCCTAAAGTAGACCAGTACGAGCAGTTTAACCCTTGGCTTATCACACCAAGCTTCAGCACGGAAAATCAACATGCAGCCAAAACTCACCCACTAATTGAACAGCAAAGCTTGACAGCCATGGCCTGGGTGACCCAAGGCGGGTGTGTAGTGCTGCATATCCGATGCCAAGTACGATGCGGAGGGGAATGAACAGGGACCAGCGGACCTGGGCGCAAGCATTCACGGGGAACAGGTCTTAGAGGAACAGAAAATATAAGTAGACGAAAAGGTACTAAGAAACATTACGCCTCTGTGGTGCACACTCACACTCGGAAACGGACCCGTTGTGGTGTAACACTTGTACTCGTTGCTCTCATACTTTACCATGGAAGGTGCACATGGAGGTGAGGACACAAGACAGGAAAGGTCAAGATCAAGAAAGGCGTGTCATATCAGAAGGGCAGGAAGTGGGAGGCCTACTGGGCGGCTTAAGGCCTCGCGTAATTTTGTAGGCAATTTGCGAGAAACTAGTTAAGGTGGAGCCAACGGCTTGAAAATCTGCACGGTTAGGGTTGGCCAGAATCATATGCAAACGGGTGTACATATGGTGTTTTTGCCAGGGAAATCACCAAATATACGGTCATATGTGGTGTATATATACGGCTCTGGCCAACCCTATTCATGGTCCTTATACTTACAGGCGACTCCATTGCAGGCATGAGGAAGGCTTCCATCAGATTATCAAGATGCGTCTTAGCCGGCCGCTCTTGCATCTGACGAGTCGCATCCCATCCAAGCGCGAGATCAATGGCACAAGAAATCATAGCCACCACTAAGCTGGCCTGCGGTGGAAAAGGCAGGACGAGTTGGCCTGGATACTGGGAAGGCAGAAGTATTGTCCCCAAAGCAAGCAGCCAGATTGCTGAAGCAAAGTGTAGCACGCTGGCTCATGCTCGTGCTCGTGCAAAGATCAGTTTGGCACAGACTTGTGCAAGTATGGTCGCAGGCCAGGAAGAAGGTGTGTATGTGTGAGTTTGTGTGTGAGTGTGCGTGATGTTGCATACAATCAGTGTGAGCGCTACTATTTGTGCATGCTTACAAGATACTACACTAACTCATACAATTGCAATACCAGTAAGCATCGTGCATCACCTAAACGGTGTTTAAACATGCATAATTGTACACTTTAAGATGTGTCATTCCGTACACGCGCTCAGGACACGCAGGCGCATAACACTTGCAGCTTACACTGGGGTCACTCTCCCTTTGCCTGGTACCTCCCCCACCTCTTGAAATTGTGGCTTGAACTTGGCAAGCAATCCAGCACAGGCATGCAGCCCAGTCACTAGAAGCCACAGTGCACATGCTGAAAGAGGAGGAGGTGGAGGGCCAAGCAAGCGACACCTTGCAGCTACCATGGAGAGGACCAGGAGGACGAAATAGGACTGGATGTTAAAATTCTGCGTGAAATTCTGCGCGGAACGGTCAGTAATTTGCCACCCATGTGATGCAAGCGCGTGCAAGCTTTGGCTTAGATGCGCCAAGCGGTACCTCCACATTCTTGCATCTAGAACTCTCACCTTGTCTATCGAACAGGCACAGTATGGGTTCTTGTTCAGCTGGATGGTCTGAAAAGACGGGCTTGAGGCTCGAGGACAAAATCGGGGCACCTTCCGTCAAAAATGCGCTGTGGGTTGCACTCTTCAAATAAGTAATAAGAACAGATATGTACTAAACTTTGGATTTAGACACTCCCTCAGCCCAAAACAATCTGTGAAGATGCAAGTGTGAATATAATTTAAGCGCATCCAGGAGCTCTGCATAGTTGGAGTAGGTTATTAGTTCATGCAGCGTTTCTGATGGCAGAGCAACACCAGCGAAGAGATCCTCAGCTTGCTAAGCAGTTGTGCACGCTGCCAGTTCCGCTGTGCTCCCGTCGTGGACCCATGAAGAATCTACCCATATCCTGACGATCAAGAATGCTTACCGCTGCTGCTTGTAACGACGCAGGTCGTAATAAATCAGATAAAATCAGATCAATCAGATGTACTCAGCATCCGTGCTTGCAACACATCCAAAACGCTTGATGTGCGTTACAATTCGATCTTGAAGATATTCAAAATTTGCGATGAGCCCGCACGACCATACATTCAAGTAGTTGCGCACAACCACCTACATCTGCTCGCTCTAATTGCATGTCTCTCAGATCTGCAAACACTCGCTTGCTCTACAGGCCTGTTTCTGAGCATTGCTGAGGCTTGTGACAACCAACAGCACACCCATGAGTATCACGCAATGTTAGTTTTTTTTGTGAGTCATTGTGACATTTGTGCACAGGACCACTATGAGATAAAATTGGACATGCAGAAACGTCGAAAGACCACAGGCTGGCAGTAGGAGGGGAAGAGTTTAGTTGAGCTTCATGGACAGCTTCCAATTGTGCGCTCCCAGATCTCCACTCCAGATTTTGGACATGTGCAAGTGTTGTTCACTGATCATTTAGGGATTCCTGCAAAAGCTTGGGAGTTTGTTTGGGGTGAGAAATGCTGCTCGAGCTGATGCAAGGATCATAGAGTTTTAGGCACTACCTGCATTACCACATGTATAAGGCACACCGTTGCAGGCTTTTTTGAAAAGTGAAAGGTCTTTGGCAGACAAGCAGCAAGCCAGAATTGAGTGCAACGGTGCAGGCAGTGGTATAGGCACAGGCAGTAGTGTTGCGAGCAAGGCAATCAGTGGTTGAAAAGCTGTGAAGTAAAGCTTGCCATATATTTTCCTGCAGTTTGTAGGCCAAGTTTTTTTTGACCCCAGGCTTGAGGCCATATTAAAAATAACAAGGGTTAAGTGAGGCAAGGAAAACAGACTGTGTTGGAGTATGGCCTGAGTATGCGTGTGCTGGTTAGTAAAGCTTCTGAGCTACCAGGCACCGTAGTGTGCGACGCTTTTTTGCGTGGATTAATTAAACCTGAGCTAGCTAGGCTGTGCACATGCAACGAGCACGGTATGGTGTGGGATGACTTGCAGTGCATCTCGCACGCAGTAGGCAAGGAGGCCATAGTAGCAGGCCCCAGGCCTGTGCACGCAGCTAGTTTTGCAGCAAGCTCAGGAAATAAGAGGAAGTTCAATGCTGTCAAGTGCTACAAGTGTGGCAACCAAGGGCACATCAGCAAGTCCTGCGCCTTGAGCGGCGAGAGGCTGGGAGATGTGCGAGAGACGAATGGGCTGCCGCGAGTAGCACCATCGCGTCCTAATGGCTTCCGTGGTAGAAGTCAGCATGCCAGAGGTCGGGGCTGAGAGTTTGCCCTTGGGGTTGTTGCACAGGACCCTCAAGGGGAACCAGTAGATAGTAGATAGGGGAAGAAGTAAAAGGGTCAGATACGTAGAGGATACTGCAGAGAGAGTGTACAGACAAATGATTTTAATAAACATTTTGTGGCTGGCACTGGCTATCCTGTAAAACCTTTACCCCCTCCCCCCTCTGTGCACAATGACTGGCCCAGGCTTCCAGGCCTGGGTGCAGCCCAACATGTCTCTGGTCTCACGCTCTTGTTTAAGGGCACACTGGCTGGAAAGCCTTGTACCATTCTCTTTGATACGGGTGCTAGTTTCTGTTTTCTGGACCAAGGATGGTTGCAGCAGCTACGCTGAGTCAAAGCGGAAGGAATTAGTGCAAGCAGAAGCTCTAGCAGAACCCATAAGCATTGCAACCGCGAACGGCGGACTAGTTCAGGCGCATTTTGAGGTCGGAGGCTTGGCTATGATTCAGCAAGCGAAGTTTGCTGTAAAAGCGAAGGTTTTAAATAAAACGCTTAAAGGCATTGATTTAATAGTGGGCATGAATTGCCTTAATGCTATGCAAGCAAACCTCAAGTGCGGTTGTTGAAGCAAGGTGCAGCAAGCTGGCTCATGCTCGTGCAAAAGGATCAGTATGGAATGACCAAGGCACGACGTGCGCAAGCATGGTCGCAGGCCAGGAAGAGGGTCTAGTAGCTCCAGAGGTGGTGGACAAGATAAAGGATGAGTTTAAGGA
>Ga0307968_1000954_pt1 | contig 22618 bp, 30 predicted proteins | sample OrgLakmetagen650_FD_201834 | JGI IMG/M metagenome (GOLD analysis project Ga0307968, IMG submission 201834) | Saline water microbial communities from Organic Lake, Antarctica - #650 | ecosystem: Environmental > Aquatic > Non-marine Saline and Alkaline > Saline | place: Antarctica: Organic Lake...
CAACTGAGGTGAGGAAAGGGAAGAGATCGCAACTGAGGTGAGGAAAGGGAAGAGATCGCAACTGAGGTGAGGAAAGGGAAGAGATCGCAACTGAGGTGAGGAAAGGGAAGAGATCGCAACTGAGGTGGGGAAAGGGATGAGAGGGGTTAGAGGGGTGTGCTTCTCTATCGGTACATTCGTGTAGGGTTGGCCCAAACCGTATATACATACGTTTATACGGTAGATGTACGGTATTTTAAACAGGGAAATTACCATACATACGGTCATATAAGGTGTATATATACGGTTCTGGCCAACCCTACATACATGCTGGCTGTGGAGCAGTGTAGCTTCTGAACAGGCTCGGTCTGAATCTTGTGCTGCAACCTCAAACATGTTGTTCCAATCTCCTGTCTCTGAAGCAGAAGCAGCCTCACCACCTTGATGGGTTTCTATGAGTGTGACGCGCCCAATCTACTGTATTCAGTCATTGTGTTTTTGGTTGGCATCAATAATGGTGAAGTGCGACAAAAGTCACAATAGCCTTTCCTTTCCTTCTCTTATCTGTCTTGTGTTGCCCCTAAGTGGCTGAGATGTTTGAGCATTTTATGGTCATTACAGCATGTTCGTCTTATGTTGAGTACCTGTCCTTCTCCTTTTCAATGCACAAAGGTGACAGAGCTGTCTGAGCAGCTCAAGGCTGCTTTAGTGGAGGCTGAATATATCAACGGCCAGGAGAAGATGTTCGGATGGGCCATGACCAAATATGGCAACGTCACCAAGGTGAGCAGGACCGTGCGTTCAGTCCCAGGATGATGTGCAACAACGCAGTGTGTGGTATATGCAAAGCATCAGAATGTGCAGCAGCGCAGTGTGTGATATTGCAAAACATTAGAAGGTGCAGCAGCGCAGTGTGTGATATTGTAAAACATTAGAAGGTGCAGCAGTGCAGTGTGTGATATTGTTAAACATTAAAAGGTGCAGCAACGCAGTGTGTGATAATTGCAAAACATTAGAAGGTGCAGCAGTGCAGTGTGTGATATTTGCAAAACATTAGAAGGTGCAGCAGTGCAGTGTGTGTTATTTTAAAACATTAGAAGGTGCAGCAGTGCAGTGTGTGTTATTTTAAAACATTAGAAGGTGCAGCAGCGCAGTGTGTGATATTGTAAAACATTAGAAGGTGCAGCAGCGCAGTGTGTGATATTGCAAAACATGAAAAGGTGCAGCAGCGCAGTGTGTGATATTGCTAAACATTAGAAGGTGCAGCAGTGCAGTGTGTGTTATTTAAAACATTAAAAGGTGCAGCAACACAGTGTGTGATATTGCAAAACATTAGGAGGTGCAGCAGCGCAGTGTGTGATAATTGAAAAGCGTATTAGTATTAGAAGGACATGCATTTGCACAACGTGGGGCAGTCGCACAGAGGTGAGGATGGTGCGTTTGGTTTGAGGAGGTGGTGAAAATGTACCATGCTCACCAAGCTGCAGCTTTGAATGTATTCCTTGACTCCTACGTCGGGTTTGCAGAACCATACATATATACGGTGTACATACAGTATTTTTGCAGGGAAATCACCGAAACAATGGTCATATACAGTGTATTCTATACGATTCTGGCCAACCCTAATCCTGTGTTACCCTTCCTCCTGGAATCCCGTGCGTGGCCAAAAGTGGACCACCATAAACCTGTCCACCTTGCCCTCACTCTTCCAATGGCTCACTCTTATGCACTCACTGATGTGAGCGCAGATGGCAAGCACCTTGGACCCCTATGTCACCATGTGGACCACCATCAGCCAGTTCTACGACAAGTTTGCGTTGTGGATGAATGGGCCATTCTACAAGCTGCACCCTGAGGAAGTGGAGGGGGAGACAAACGATGCTTTCAGGTGGGTGTGGTGTGGGGCACTTTTGTGCATGCACGTATGAGTGCATGTGTGTGTATGTGTGTACGCGTGTGCGTTTGATTCTATGTGTGTGTGTTTGTGTGTGTGTGTGTGTGTGCGCGTGTGTGTTTGTGTGTGTTTGTGTTTGTGTGTTTGTGTGTGTGTGTGTGCATTCGTGTGTGTGTGTTTGCGTGTGTGTATGTATGTGAGTGCGTGTGTTATGTTTGTGCGTATGTACGTTGTGTGTTTGTGTGTTTGAGATCAAAGGACTGCCCTCTGAATGGTACAAAGAAAGGAGGTATCAGATGTCTTCTGATATATATTCTTGCTCGTGCCAAAAAAGTAGTAGGTGCTTCAGAGAGTCTGCTGCACACGGCATTTCCAATACGTGCATGATGTCCATGTTGCTTAACTGCATTCCTTACATCACCTTCTCTGTACTGTACCTTAACTGTACTGTAACTGTAGCTAGACTGTAACTCTAGCTTAACTGTAATGTAGCCTAACTGCACTTAACCCCTTACACCATTTTCTCTGTACTGTAGCTTAACTGTACTGTAACTGTAGCTTAACTGTAATGTAGCTCAACTGCACTTAATCCCTTACACCATCTTCGATGTGTTACACTTGCAACCTGTTTGGAACTTTCTGTTGTGCAAATGCTGCCTTACATGGAACGCTGATGTCCCCCCTTGCAGCTTTGTTGTCCACTACTTGTAAGCAACATGAAAATTCAAGAGCCTTTAATCACCTTTGCCCTTTCTATCCTATTATTTAACCTGTTATCAACCAGGTACACACAATCACTATTTGTAAGCAACATGAAAATTCAAGAGCCTATAATCGCCTTAGCCCCTTCTATTTTATTATCAACCTATTACCAACCAAGTACACACGATCCCTGTCTGCTTTGAAAGCTGACTTCCCACCGTTGCACCCAATCCTCATCACCTTCCCACCACCATTTTCTTTGCTATTCCCCCTTTGCAACCCAGCTCCACCTTTTCTTTGCTATTCCCCCTTAGCTACCCAGCTCCACCTTTTCTTTGCTATACCCCCTTTGTGACCCAGCTCCACCTTTTCTTTGCTATTCCCCCTTTGTGACGCAGCTCCGCCTTTTCTTTGCTATTCCCCCTTTGCGACCTAGCTCCACCTTTTCTTTGCTATACCCCCTTTGCGACCTAGCTCCACCTTTTCTTTGCTATACCCCCTTTGCGACCCAGCTACACCCCCATCCTACGTGCAGGCGCCTGTTCAAGCTCACCAAGTTCTTCAGTGGTGCAGGAGGGGGCGAGCTACGTGCTGCCCCCCTGGCGGTAGCAGAGGAGGGAAAGCACAAGGTCCAGGCCTTCTTGGAGCACCTGCCTCTCATCAACGCCATTTGCAACCCAGGCCTCCAAGAGCGGCACTGGGTGGTGAGCTATTACAGCTGCTATACCTATAGTTCTCATAGTTTTGGCTACAGTTTTTCATTCAGCCTCAAAGTTTCAGGGGTTAAGGCCATAGTTTTAGGGGTTAGGGTTAGGGTTAGGGTTAGGGTTAGGGTTAGGGTTAGGGTTAGGGTTAGGGTTAGGATTAGGGGGTTAGGGGACCAAAACTATGAGGTTGGATTTGAAACTTTAGGTACTGTAACACAAAACTATGCAAACTTTGATTATAGCGGCTATTTCTCGTGGTGAGTTGGTGATGGTCAGGGCTGTGAGCATTGTGGTGGGTGTTGAGTGGGTGGGTGGTCAGGGTTGCAAGCAGTGTGCGGATGGTGCATGGTCAGGGTTATGAGAGGGTGGTCGAATGCTGGGCCTCTTGAGGGTTAGGCACTGTGTGTATGTGTGTGTGCGTGTGTGTGTATGTGTGTGTGTGCATGTGTGTGTGCATGTGTGTGTGTGTGTGTGTGTGTGTGTGTGTGTGTGTGTGTGTGTGTGTGTGTGTGTGTGTGTGTGTGTGCGTGCGTGTGTGCGTGCGTGCGTGCGTTTGTGTGTGTGTGTGCGTGCGTGCATGTGTTTGTTTGTTTGTTTTTTTGTATGTGTGTGTTTGTGTGTGCGCACGCGTGTTTTGTACCCTTTTTGAAGCACCTACCCTCACCAACCCCATCATTCATACACACACGACTGACGCACGTTGCTACCCACACCTCCACCCACTTAACTCTTGCACACATCTCGCCTGATGTACATTGAGACAGACACAACTATGCACACATGCTCACTTGCATCGTCATGTGACGTGATGTATGGCATGACGTGATGCATGGCATGACGTGATGCATGGCATGACGTGATGTATGGCATGACGTGATGTATGGCATGACGTGATGTATGGCATGACGTGATGCATGGCATGACGTGATGTATGGCATGACGTGATGCATGGCATGACGTGATGCATGGCATGATGTGATGCATGGCATGACGTGATGTATGGCATGACGTGATGCATGGCATGACGTGATGTATGGCATGACGTGATGTATGGCATGACGTGATGCATGGCATGATGTCCTTCCCAGGCACTCGCTGACATTGTTGGCTTTGAGATCAAGCGTGATGAGGTAACCAGCCTTCGGCGGCTGCTTGACCATGACATCGCTTCACATCTGGAGAAGGTGTCGGAGGTGTCTGACCAAGCTAGCAGGTGTGTGCGTGTGTACATATATGTTAACATTGTGTCTGACCAGGCTAGTGGTTGTGTCTGTGCATGTATATGTGTGTGTGCGTGCGTGACAAGGGAAAGGCTGATAAAATGGTCATTATCAAAATTAAAGTGCAACTTTTTCACTAGCAAACTGATACAAAAGCCGCGTCCATTTTGGTAATTGTTATAATTTGTTCTGTCGGCTCCCCTTCTCTCTGGATATCAGATATCATTTCCTACATCAGTACCTGCTTATGTTTTGTGTGAGGTCTCAAATGAAACATGTGTCTTATAACCCTGCCAGCCTTCTACGTACCTTGAATCATACATAAAGCAACTTTCCATTTTCCTTGGGCGAGTTTATACCAAATAGTTAATTCTTTGGGAATGTTTAGAGCATTCAATCACGCATTTACGTTGCGCTGTTGTGGTAACATGACCAAACACTCCATCATGCTCAAGACACACCATTCCTAGCAAAACTGTCTGTTTATGTAGCATCCATGTGATGTATCAAATTTCAGAATGAGTGTCGTGCCAAATGCATTTGCTCATTGCTGTAAGGAGCTGCCTACTGATGTCATTTGTATGAATGTTGTTATTTGTGAAAGTGTTGTTAATTGTATGGTGTTGATATGATGGTAATATGATGTATGGTGTTAATATGATGTTAATGGTATGGAGTTTTTTTAATAATACGATTGTTTCTATGCTGCAGGGAGTGGTCCATTGAGAAGGCCATGTAATGGTATGCAGTTTGTTAATTTGTATGATTGTTTCTATGCTGCAGGGAGTGGTCCATTGAGAAGGCCATGTAATGGTATGCAGTTTTTTCATTTGTATGATTGTTTCTATGCTGCAGGGAGTGGTCCATTGAGAAGGCCATGTAATGGTATGCAGTTTTTTCATTTGTATGATTGTTTCTATGCTGCAGGGAGTGGTCCATTGAGAAGGCCATGGATAAGATGACTGGGGACTGGGATGGCATGACCTTTGAATTGGGGTCCTGGAAGGAAACAGGTGCGCATGCAACCAAGCAGGTGGTAAACAAACCCCACAGCCTTTTGCACTTATCCCTTGAAGGCATGGATGTGGTGAAGAGGTGCGACGTCTACACCTTTTTATTTTTTTGACAGTGCTGCATATTCAAGAAGTCCTGTGCTGCTGCACCCTGTGGCATTAGGTATGGCAAAAAACAACTGCTGTCAACGATCGTAACACACAACTGCTGTCAACTATCGCAACACGCAACTGCTGTCAACTACCGACACACACACACACACACACACACACACACACACACACACACACACACAATTGCTGTCAACTACCGCAACACACAACTTGTGGCATATACCGCACTGTACCTTTGCAGGCACCTTCATCCTCAAGGGTGGGCCTGTAGAGGATGCTCAGATTTTGCTGGATGACCAAATTGTCAAGAGCCAGGTAAGCTGCATGCGTTGCAATTGGCAGCACAGTGGCCAGGAAGAGGTACTGGCTGAAGAGGCCCACCAGACTAAACCAAATTGTTTCAAGCAATATTCTCTGACCGTTTTCTTGCGCAGCTCTTACACGTGCCACCATATCAAGGTTGACATTTGTGGGTCGATTTGTCAGGGATTTCTTTTCCGTTGCAGACCTTCTTGAGTTTGTTCAGGCTCTCGCAGCCAATCATGATGGCCTTATTGCGTTGTACCGCCAATCTTACACATTTGATTTTGCAAAAAACCTGCCATCACTTCACGTCCCTTTTCATGAAATCACGTCCCTTTTCTTTCTCCTCTTGCTTCGTCCCTCCTTTGCCGTTACTCCTGACAGACTCTGTTCAGTTTTGGCTGACTTGTTCCATGTTGACAAATTGAGCTGTTACTTCTCTGCTCTAAAGGGCTAGCTGCTGAGATGAAACTGACCCTTACTTCTTTCTTCTTGCAAACAACACTTATTATCTCCTCTTTTTTTGTTACACCCTTGCTGCCTGTGATTTGCATCTGTCATGGTGCGGTTTTTCTTGTCTTTGCCTGTGGTTTGCCTGTGATGTGCCTGTCATGGTGTGCTTTTTCATGGTGCACCTGACATGGTGTGCTTTTTCTTGTCTTTGCCTGTGATTTGCCCGTGATTTGCCTGTCATGGTGTGCTTTTTCATGGTGCACCTGCCATGGTGTACTTTTTCTTGTCTTTGTCTGTGATTTGCCTGTCATGGTGTGCTGTTTCATGGTGCACCTGCCATGGTGCGCTTTTTCTTGTCTTTACCTGTGATTTGCCTGTGATTTGCCTGTCATGGTGTGCTTTTTCATGGTGCACCTGCCATGGTGCACTTTTTCTTGTCTTTTCTCTCTGCCATACATCCAGCCCTTCCGCCACGCATCTTCTTCACACAGCGTCGTGTACTGCTCATTTGTCACAGGCCATGTCCTCCTCTCCTTTTGCCCTGCCTTTTATGGACCGCTTGGGGCCGTGGGAGAAGAAGCTGGTCCGGTTTCAGGTAAGCTGCTTCTTGGTCTGGCCATAGCAACCCTTTGCTGCCTGCTGGTTTATGAATTGCTTAAGGCTTTTTGAGAAAGAAGCTGTTCTGGTTTAGGGCACGCTGCAACTTGACCTGGTCACGGTTGCGCTTTTGGCATTGCTCCGAGTAGGTCTGCGTGGGGCCTTGGGAAACGGGCAGGGTTGATTTCTGGTAGGCCTCACACGGCTTGAATCTAGTTGGCCTGGTGTCGGTCATCGTGGCATGCTGCAGTATCTTAACCTTTGGCTTGGTTTGCTTGGGACCATGCAACATATGCTGGTGTTCTGCCTGGTAGGCCTTACGCTGCTTAAACTTGCCACAGCGGCATGCTGTAGTGTTTGGGTTTACGACTTGTTTAAATTCTGACTTGCTTTGGGCCGTGGAAAGAAGTTGAGCTGGATCCAGGTAGTCATAAAGTGCTTTGCTATGTAGCTCACGCCCGTCAAATCAAGTAGGATGCTCCTACAGCCACTTCCGGGCTTCATAAGGCTAACCACAATTCTGACTGTGCCAGTCTGAGATCAGAATTCTTGGTATCTTTTTGTAAGTACAATTGTTGTCACTTTATAAAAGTAATTGTTGTCACTTATAAAAGGCTGTCCTGGTCCTCAAACACTTAGCTTCAACACGAGGCCCCTGTGGATTTATTTATTACGTAAAACCCTAAACCCTAACCTCCTGGTCCTCAAACACTTCGCTTCAACACGAGGCTCCTGTGGATTTACTTATTATTTTAAACCCTAATCCCTAACCTCCTGGTCCTCAAACACTTCGCTTCAACATGAGGCGCGTTTGAGTTTTGAGTGCTCGGTGATGTTTAAAGCGCGCACGGAATGTAAAGCATTTTTCGCACCTGCGTGCGCAAATTGCCACACAACATTCTCTCGCACACGCACCGTCGTGCAATCCACAGGGGATTTATAATATTATTAAAATTCTAAAACCCTGAACCCTAACCTCCTGGTCCTCAAACACTTCGCTTCAACGCGAGGCCCCTGTGGATAATAACCTACACCTTAAAAAACCTAACTGAAACCCTAACCCTAATCCTAGACCATAAACCCTAAATCAAACCCCACTTTAACACGAGGCCCCTGTGGATGGTTAGAAAGACGTGCAATAGCATGAGTACACCGACAATGTTACTCAAGTTGCTGCACACACGTACCATGGAAAGACATTTAAGTGCAGTGGCATGGGTACACCGACCACGTTACTCAAGCTGCAGCACGCACATACAAAGGAAAGACACCTAAGAGCAGTGGCATGGGTACACCGACCACGTTACTTAAGTTGCTGCACGCACATGTTACATGTTACACATGAACAAACGCATGCGCACACACACACACGCACACGCACACGTGCACGCACACGCACATGTTACACGTAAACAAACACATGCACACGCACACGCACACGCACGCGCACACGCACACGCACATGTTACACATGCACACAGGACATCATCGAGCAGTGGCTGAAGTGCCAAAGCAAGTGGCTGTACCTTGAGCCCATTTTTGGCGCAGATGAGATCATGAAGCAGATTCCACGAGAAGGACAAGTGCGTATACTGTGTGTGCGTGTGTATGTATGTGTGTGTGTGTGTATGTGTGTGTATGTATGTTTGTTGCCTGTGTGAGCAGTGTAATGCTTCCCCCTGCCGCTTAGGCACATGCATTAAAAGGTCATGGCTGCAGCTTGCTCTTTTGCATTGCATACACGTATGTTTGTGACATACAGCCGTTATATTAGTGTGCACCGCCAATGTTTTTCAACCCCTCAGGGAGTGTCGCAAACATTTTAACAACTAAAGGAGTGCCGCAAACATTCTAACAAATTAATGCTTGCAAACATCGCATTTGTGTAAAGTTACAGGTTTCCTCACCACCCAGGGATTAAATCCTTGTCAAACCATCCTTATAATACATTTATGCTGCAAAAACACGGTTTTCCTACCTTCTTTTGCTCTTGCCTTTTTCCATATGCATGAAAAGGCCTTGCTCGCTTGATCAAGGAAGGAGCAAGTATTCTGCGCATAGGCTTGCATTGCGTTTAATTATCAGGTTTTGCCCCCCTTTCATTGCTGGCATTTAATGGTTTGTCAGTTGGGTTTTCTTACGCATCGATTACGCGGCAGCAAGGTATTTCATAAAGGTATTAAGCATATGTGCCCATGTTGTTGTACATGTCTGCAAGAACATCCATATTCCAGAAAAAAATGTAGGTCAAATGTTAATTCGTTGGGCCTGTGCAACTCAGAACGCTATGAGTTTCCTCAACCTCTGCGACCCACCTGCTTACTACAGCAGCTGTTCCGAGATAGCAAGTTGCCTGTGACACGTATCTATCATGACAGCAATAAGCGTTACCTAACATATCCCTGTGCACGATCAAACCCTGATAGCAATCGATTTAATTTGGAAAACAATCGTGCTTGACAGGCCTTCCGCGACATGGACAACATCTGGCGCCGCATCATGGAGCGTGTGCATGCCTCCCCGCTGATGACGGATGTGGCAGACACACCTGGTTTGCTGGAGGAGCTTCAAAAATGCAATCGCTCCCTGGACATTGTGGAGAAGGTGTGTGTGTGTGTGTGTGTGTGTGTGTGTGTGTGTGTGTGTGTGTGTGTGTATGTATGTATGTATGTGTGTGTGTCTGTATGTGTGTGTGTGTGTGTGTTTGTGTGTGTGTGTGTGTGTGTGTGTGTGATGAACATGTGTAAAGGTTGTTTGGTACAGACAAATTGAGGCAAATCAAGCTAAACGTGATGTTTGGCAACCCCCTGGAAGTTGTAGGGGGTGTGTGCATTTATTTGTGTGTGGTTTCTTACACCATTTGAAGGGTAATTTTATAATATACAGCACACAACATGCGGCAGTGTAATTGAAGGAATTCTTGTCAGTTACATACACGAGTTTTTTGCCCTTTTAAATTTTGCAGCGTTGTTGCCTCACATTGACATTGATATGCATACAGGGCCTGAACGACTTCCTGGACACCAAGAAGATGGCCTTTCCCCGCTTCTTCTTCCTATCCAATGACGAGCTGCTTGAAATCCTGTCTGAAGCAAAGGACCCACTGCGTGTGCAGCCCTTCGTCAAAAAGTGGGTGCTCCTCATGCACTTTTTGTGCATGTAGTTGAGATATGCTGTGATGCAATGCATATATGTGTGTGTTGTTCAATTGAGTGGATTTGTTGCAGTTTCAGTTTGTGGTCATTGCTCCTTCATCAGCGCAAATATGTGTGCTTCATACGTACTGTTACTTGGAAAAAAGATGAATTATGTTGGAATGATGTATGCAATAAAATTTGCCGGTCCTGCCTATGCAGGAAAAGCTGATATATCTAGGGTTAGCCAGAACCGTATATATACGTGTATACACACCGTATATCTGGTGATTTTTCAGCCAAAATTATGTATACCGTATATATATGGTTCTGGCCAACCCTAGATATATCCCTCACGCGGACGGAATCTCCTGGGGTGCTCCTTGCTTGTTATGCTTGCAAGCCTGCCTGCTTTATAATGCAGGTTCCATGTCCCTGAATAGCCCTTGGCAACCAACTCATTCAGTCTGAAGACCCCTTCAGAGGTCACATGGGTTTGCGTGACTGTGTTGGTGTATGCAGATGCTTCGAGTCAGTGCGTGAGCTCATTTTTGAGAGTGAAGGGGAGATCACTGGCATGTTCAGCGTGGAGGGCGAGAAGATTCCTTTCATGGACTCTGTCAACCCTGCTGCCTCAGGTATGCAGTTCCATATTTTCTGAGCAGTTTCAGTGCCACACAACATGCTGTGCTGCTTCTGTGCTGCAGCTTCTGTCCATGACCGATGCATGCGTCGTAACTTCAGCTACTATCTTTCTTACAGCCACCTGATTGGTGTGGCCTCTGCAGACGTGCAATCCAGCCTGTGTTGATGTGCCTGTGTGACTGCCACCTTATTTTTATGTCTAGCTGTGTGCCTCTTTGAGGACACACTGCTCTACTCTAGAATACTCAGTGTGCATGCGCGTGTGCATGTGCTCTTGAGTACTCGGTGTGCATGTGCGTGTGCATGTGCTCTTGAATACTCAGTGTGCATGCGCGTGTGCATGTGCTCTTGAATACTCAGTGTGCATGCGCGTGTGCATGTGCTCTTGAATACTCAATGTGCATGCGCGTGTGCATGTGCTCTTGAATACTCAATGTGCATGCGCGTGTGCATGTGCTCTTGAATACTCGGTGTGCATGTGCTGTATCACAATGTGCAATACTGCGATGCTTTTTGTTGCAGGTGCTGTGGAGGTGTGGCTGCTGGAGGTGGAGAGTGCAATGAAGCGCACACTTCACAAGGTGATTTTTTTAATAAACTCTTCAGTGTGCATACTTCACAAGGTAAAAATTGTAATCAACTCGTCAGTGTGCATACTTCACAAAGTGACCGGTTTTATTGAACTCCGCGTCATCAAGCAAGCGTACATCCGCATGTTTACTGTTCACCAGTTGTTGACTGCACTCCTGAGAAGGTATACGGTGACGTTTTTGGCAGACACACCACCCATTCACTGTGGAGAATCTGCCAGAAAACTCACCATACACTTCTCTCATGTGGCAGTGTAGCTGCTGCGGCACGTCTCCTTTAAACAAATTTTTTAAACAACCACTGGATCAAACCTGCAGACAGGTTGGTTCACACACGTTCCTTAAAAATAGCACTACAAACGGATTGGATCTACTGGAGCTATGACGCGTGCAACTCTGATCTACTGGCACAGACACGAATGCCACACACGTATCTAAATTATATACATCGTCACCACACCCATGCCTGATCTACCAACACCGTCACCACACCCATTGCCTGATCTACCAACACCGTCACCGCACATATACCTGAACCATAACCAACAGTCTACACACCCATGCCTGATCTACCAACACCATCACCACACCCATGCCTGATCTACCAACACCCATCACCACACCCACACCCATACCTGAACCATAACCAACAGTCTACACACCCATGCCTGATTTACCAACACCACCACCACACCCATGCCTGATCTACCAACACCCATCGCCGCACCCATACATGAACCATAACCAACAGTCTACACACCCATGCCTGATCTACCAACACCATCATTACACCCATGCCTGATCTACCAACACCCATCACCGCACCCATATCTGAACCACAACCAACAGGCTACACACCCATGCCTGATCTACCAACACCATCACCACACCCATGCCTGATCTACCAACACCCATCACCACACCCACACCCATACCTGAAGCATAACCAATAGTCTACACACCCATGCCTGATTTACCAACACCACCACCACACCCATGCCTGATCTACCAACACCCATCGCCGCACCCATACCTGAACCATAACCAACAGTCTACACACCCATGCCTGATCTACCAACACCATCACTACACCCATGCCTGATCTACCAACACCCATCACCGCACCCATACCTGAACCACAACCAACAGGCTACACACCCATGCCTGATCTACCAACACCATCACCACACCCATGCCTGATCTACCAACACCGTCTACACACCCATGCTTGATCTCACCAGGTGGCAGGAGAGTCGCTTGAAGCGTACACAAAAGGCCCACGTTCAAAGTGGATTCTCAACTGGCCTGGACAGCTGGTGCTCAACTGCTCGCAAGTAAGTGAGGCCATTCACAATCCTTTATAATATGCCTGCCAATATGTGCTGGCTCCAGGGTGATTGTGCATATTTGTTTGGTGTGGATCCTCGACAGGCCTGGACAGCTGGTGCTAAATTGCTCGCAAGTAAGGCCAATTGCGAGCCTGTGTAATATACCTGCCAAGATGTGCTGGCTTCGGTATGATTGTGCATATTTGTTTGGTGTGGATCCTCAACTGGCCCTGCCGGCTGGTTCTTAACTGCTCGCAAGTGAGGCCGTACGCAAACCTGTGTGATTTTACAAATTATAGGAACTGCTTACGTGTGCCTGTGCATTTGTGTCATAGTTTGAGATGGCGCTGCAATGACATATACTCTCTAGGATGAAGGGTTTCGGACACGACAAATTATTCAGAATAGCACACAGTTGTTGAGCCAAGAGTGTTCAAAATTGTGTTTAGTGTTTGAGGTGTGGGCTCGCGTATTTGTTTTACCCAGTGAGCAGTGAGTGTCCCACAGACCAGTGGAACATGTTCATGCCATTCATAAGCACACATACACACGCGGCGCACACACACACACACACACACACACACACACACACAAACACACACACACACACACACACACACACACACACACACACACACACACACACACACACACACACACACACACACACGCACACACACATAAATATTTCAGACACAGTAAGTGTTACGTTAACGTGTGAGGCCGCGATGGCCATATGAGTATGATGCTTGGCAAGGAGCACCTTAGAAAGTGTACAGAGAAGCTGTGGTATGGATGTACCTGAGAAAGCGTACGTAGAAGCTGTGGTATGGATGCTAAAAATGCATACGTATAATGTGCTATGGATGCACTTAAAAAAGCACATGTAGAAGCTGTGGCATGGATGCACCTAAAAAGGAATACGTAGAAGCTGTGGCATGGATGCACCTAAAAAGGCATGCGTAGAATGTGGTATGGATGCACTTTATAAAGCACATGTAGAAGCTGTGGTATGGATGCACCTAAAAAGGCATGCGTAGAACGTGGCATGGATGCACCTAAAAAGGCATACGTAGAATGTGGTAAGGATGCACCTAAAAAGGCATACGTAGAATGTGGTAAGGATGCACCTAAAAAGGCATACGTAGAAGCTGTGGTATGGTTGCATCTAAGGAAGCATACATAGGAACTGTGTGCTCACACATGCAACACGCGCATGCACACTCCTCAGGTGTTCTGGACACGTGAGGTCACGATGGCCATTGAGACTGCGGGGGCTGACGGTTTAAAGGCATACAGTGCAAAGTGTACCTCAGAGCTGAACAAGATTGTGGGCCTTGTGCGAGGCCAGCTCACATCCTTGGAGCGTGCCACGTGCGGCTCCTTGGTGGTGATTGACGTGCATGCTCGTGATGTCGTGGTGGACATGACAGAGAAGGGCGTGAGCGACATTCGAGACTTCAACTGGTGGGTGTGAGCAAGTTCCAGGACTTCAACTGATGGGTGAAACCGACGTTAGAGATTGTAATTGGTGGGTGTGAGCGAGTTTTAAGACCGCATCTGGTGGGTGTAACCAACGTTTGAGACTGCAACTGGTGGGTGTGAGCAACATTCAAGGCTTCATCTGGTGGGTGTGAGCAAGTTTCGAGGCTTAAATTGGTGGAGGGTGAGGAAGAAGGCTTTGTACACGTGGGAGGGGGGTAGTTGTCTTAGCTTGATATATTGGGTAGTTGACATGTGGGTGGGTGGTGACTTACTTTCATTTGGTGGGTAAGTGTGGTATTTCACCGGTGCATGCGTGAGAGGCATCGTCGAATTGAGGTGTCAATTTCAATGTTTAGAGAATGAGGCTAAGGGGGTCATAGCACATGAATGTAGAAGGAATGAACTGCACTGAAGAAGCAAGTGTGGTGAAGAGTAAAGCTTCCTGACGTAAGGAAGAAAATATACTGTGTGGTGTGAATCCAGATGCTGCCATTAGGTCTTTGGAAATATTGTGTTAGCAGAGATGACCGCTTGCACTGTGAGGAGGTTGTTATTTTGTAATTCGGTCCATCCGACCAGAGCACATCTGCTTCAACTATGTGTGGTGTGTGCAGGGAGAGTCAGATGCGCTACCACTGGGAGTTCCACGATGCCCCTCCAAGTGGCGTGCACCCACAGGCGAGTGGATATGATTACATGTTGTACATCGGAGGGTATTTAAATAGTCCATGTGCAAGCATGATCACTGTTACGTCGCCTTTCCAAGCATGTGAACTGTCCAAAGCAACGCAGCAGTGTTGAGACGCAATATTTATTATTACGTGCTATACATTTGTTATTATTACGTGCTAGGATGAGAGTCTGGCAGCAGGCTGTTTGTTTAGGTCAAGGAAAGGAAAGCCATCCTCTTTGAAGCTTTTTGTAGCAATGAAGCGGGGGGTTTACAGGCAAACACTGATGAACCGCCTCAGATTACAACGCTGCTGTTGACACATAATGATGTACAATGCTGCTGTTTACATGTGGTGATGTACAACGCTGCTGTTTACATGTAGTAATGTACAACGCTGCTGTTTACATGTAGTGATGTATAACGCTGCTGCTTACATGTAGTGATGTATAACGCTGCTGTTTACATGTAGTGATGTACAACGCTGCTGTTTACATGTAGTGATGTATAACGCTGCTGTTTACATGTAGCTGTGTACATGTAGTGATCAGGCATTCCCCTCCTGCCCCCTGCGCATTGTACCGACTCTCACACGCGTTGCTTGCGAGTACAGGGGGCACTGGTGGTAACAAATCACCGTAACGACTGTCGCACGGGTAAAGGAGACACTGGTGCTAACGCGCATCGTACCGACTCTCACACACGCTTCTTACAAGTACAGGAGGCAGTGGTGGTAACAACTCACCGTAACGATACTCGCACGTATACAAGAGATACTGGTGTTAACGCGCATCGTAACGACTCTCACACGCGTTGCTTGCAAGTACAGGAGGCACTGGTGGTAACGAATCACCGTAACGACTGTCGCACGGGTACAGGAGACACTGGTGTTATCGCGCATTGTATTGACTTTGGCTGAGATCAAACACGCTGCTTGCAAGTTCAGGAGACACTGGTGGTAACGACTCACCGTAACGACTGTCGCACGGATACAGGAGGCACTGGTGGTAACACGCATTGTAACCACTTTGACTGAGATCAAGCACGCTGCTTGCAATTTCAGGAAACACTGGTGGTACGCATGATCAATGCGGAGGCGCTCTACGGCTATGAGTATCTGGGCAACTCAGGGCGGTTGGTCATCACACCGCTCACGGTAGGCAGGCAACTCTTTAGTATCCAAAAACCACACAAACAAGCTTTCAGATGGAAATGTGAATAGGCTTCGCTCTATGGCTGTGTGTACTTCAGTAAATCAGTTGGTCGGTTGTCTCGCTGCTCACGATTAGTGGCGTCCTTTCAATAAAGAAAGGAGCATAAAAAAGTTGAAGCAGTTCTTGTTCACCCTTTTGCTCCTGTTGGGACAAACACTGTTTTACCCTTTAGCTCCTGTTGGCTGTTGGGACAAACACTTGTTCACCCTTGTTGGGACAAACACTTGTTCATCGTTCTTGGGATACTTGTTCACCCTTGTTGGGACAAGCACTTGTTCACCTTTTGCGCCTGTTGGCTGTTGGGACAAACACTTGTTCACCCTTCTTGGGACACTTGTTCACCCTTTTGCTCCTGTCGGGACAAACACTGTTGTACCCTTTTGCTCCTGTTGGCTGTTGGGACAAACACTTGTTCACCCTTTTCGGGACACACTCGTTCACCCTTCTCGGGACAAACACTTGTTCACCCTTGTTGGGACAAACACTATTTTACCCTTTTGCTCCTTTTGGGACAAACATTGTTTTACAACCTTTGGCAGGTCCCTCTTTCAGCTGCTGTTCGTGTTCACATTCACACGAGGCCAGGAAACGCCTGTCACCTTGTATTGTGGTTTAGGAAATGCAAATTTCAAATATCTGACAACAGCTGTCATCAGCCACTCAGCTCAACTTTCTTAATTGCAAGGTCATCGTGTGTGCCCCTCAAAAGTTAATGCCACTGCATGGCACTCATTCGCGCCCTGTATCCCTGAAACTCTTGAAACCTCCTCTCTCCCTATGCTTGCCGTTTGCAAACCTACTCACCCTCAATGTTTGCAAACCTACTCACTCTCAATGTCTGCAAACCTACTCACTCTCAATGTTTGCAAACCTACTCACCCTCAATGTTTGCAAACCTACTCACCCTCAATGTTTGCAAACCTACTCACTCTCAATGTCTGCAAACCTACTCACTCTCAATGTTTGCAAACCTACTCACTCTCAATGTTTGCAAACCTACTCACTCTCAATGTTTGCAAACCTACTCACTCTCAATGTTTGCAAACCTACTCACTCTCAATGTTTGCAAACCTACTCACTCCCAATGTTTGCAAACCTACTCACTCTCAATGTTTGTAAACCTTCTCACTCTCAATGTTCGCAAACCTACTCACTCTCAATGTTTTTAATTTGCACACAGGATCGCTGCTATCGGACGCTGATGGGTGCCATCCATATGAACCTTGGCGGCGCTCCTGCTGGACCTGCTGGTATGCTGCATGTCTTTCATGTCGTTTTTTGTGCAACATTCATGTCTTTGCTACAGATGGAACCGAAAGCCACCACATAGAAGCTGCATAGAAGCTGTATGTCTTTCATGTCGTTTTTTGTGCAACATTCATGTCTTTGCTACAGATGGAACCGAAAGCCACCACATAGAAGCTGCATAGAAGCTGCATGTCTTTCATGTCGTTTTTTGGCGCACCATTCATGTCTTTGCTACAGATGGAACCGAAAGCCACCACATAGAAGCTGCATAGAAGCTGCATGTCTTTCATGTCGTTTTTTGCGCAACATTCATGTCTTTGCTACAGATGGAACCGAAAGCCACCACATAGAAGAGATAGAAATGTGTAGGGTTGGCCAGAACCCTATATATACAGTGTATACACGGTATTTTGGGCAGGGAAATCGCCAAATATATGGTCATATACGGTTCATAATTAAGGTTATGGCCATCCCTAGAAATGTGCCTTTGACAGGAGTTCCTGTCCTGCTGAATCTTCTCGTTGTACACTTGCAGTACGCGTGCTTTCCTGTGCGCAATTTCATATACCGTACAGACCATTGACCAGTGCGAGGTTTTGAAGAAACCAATTATCTAACCCCAATGTTTAAATAGCTTTAGCAGCATGCTTGTTTGTGTCACGCCATTCCCTGCTCGAGTTGTTGAGCTTGGTGCGCATACATCCATGCATTTTTATGACAACGCAATTGAATGTACAAGTCTAAGTCATGCATTTTTATGACATTGCAATTGAATGTACTTATTGAAGTTAAATTCCCAAAACAACCACAAAACACCTGGTAAAGTGGAATGTACATCATGAAAATGGTGATCGATGCATCCGCGCCCATGCAGCACAATGTCCTGACACTTCTCTTATCGTCAATCATTGGTAGGGTTGGCCAGAACCGTATATATACACCGTATATGACCCTTTTTTTCTGTGATTTCCCTGCCAAAATTACCATGGTTCTGGCCAACCCTAAACATTGGTTTATACTCATACCTTCTGATGTGCACCATCCTGCACAAGCATGTGATCATATGATCCACTGTTACTTTTGGAGTTGTGCTGTGGATGCAGGAACCGGCAAGACAGAGACCACCAAGGACCTGTCTAAGGCCCTGGCCATTCAGTGTGTGGTGTTCAACTGCTCGGATGGTTGGTGTTGTGCTGTGTGTGAATGCAGGAACCGGCAAAACAGAGACCACCAAGGACCTGTCCAAGGCCCTGGCCATTCAGTGTGTGGTGTTCAACTGCTCGGATGGCCTCGACTACAGGGCCATGGTGAGAAGGATGGTCGCAGGCCGGAAGCAAATGCTTTGCATCCTCAGTGTACATTTAAACCCTGTGTCGCTAATGTGTGTGTGTGTGTGTAGACCCTGTGTCGCTAATGTGTGTGTATGTATAGATCCCGTGTTGCTAATGTGTGTGGGTGTATAGACCCTGTGTTGCTGATTTTAATTCTTGTTGATCGTTGCAGAGCCTTTTGAAGCAGAAAGCAATCCCAATGCACCTTTGTCCCAGATCAATCACACCTTTGCTCATATCATCTCTACTCTGCATAACAGAGGCTCAATTGCACCTTTGTTTCCTATCAATTACACCTGTGATCCTATCATCTCTACTCTGCATAACGTAGGCCCAATTACAACCGTGTCCCTTTCATATGCGTGTTGCATGCACTTATGGACACGCACCTCTCTGATTCTCTAAGTAGCACGCTTCTGCTCTTTCAAGACACAATAACACCCGTGCTTTGCTTGACTTGCCCACTTGCGTGACCACTTTTATTGCTTGCTCTAGGGCAAGTTCTTCAAGGGTCTAGCATGCAGTGGTGCATGGGCGTGCTTTGATGAGTTCAACCGCATTGAGCTGGAAGTGCTGTCTGTGGTGGCGCAACAGGTATGTGTGTGTGTGTGGTGTGTGTGTGTGTGTGTGTGTGTGTGTGTGTAGCAAAGTTTTCGAGTCACCAACACGTCAAAGTTCAAGAGCTATGTACTGCAATGCACCTATTTAGTCCTAGTGCATGCTTGTTTACATGCTTGCCTGTTAGCGAGTCGGAAATCCGCGTCTTCACTTACACCAACACCCACCCCAGAAAACACACCTATGCTCACACGCCCACTCACCCATGCTCACACTCACACAAACACTTCGACTTATAGGTCCAGACCATCATCCGTGCCAAGGCCGCCCACGTAAAGACTTTCCAGTTTGAAGGCGTTGAGATAAACCTCAACCCCACGTGCAACACCTTCATCACGATGAACCCTGGATACGCAGGGCGCTCAGAGCTACCCGACAATCTCAAGGTGAGAGGCCTCAAGGAAACTTGTACTGTTTGTCATTTCTGGCCTTGTCGGTCTCCTTTAAATTTTCTTCTTGTTGTTGGCTTTGCAACCGCCCTGCAATGTTGTTATTCCCTCTTGTTCTTCTGATTCGCTACGTCCACCAACAGCTGCACTAGTCACTGCAAATGGTCTCTCTAGCTCTCGTTATCTCCTTTTGCTGCTTATTTGTTGATGTGTTTTGTACCGACAAGCATGTTTTTCGGCCTTGCAATGCAGGCGCTTTTCCGAGATGTTGCCATGGTAAGTGTTGGAGCAAATTTCATGCGTCAATCCCTTGGCTGTTTAATTTTTCTTTCACTTCCACACATTGGTGCCTATTCCCCGCATAGAAGAGAAAGAGGCAGAACTGTATATTAATAGTGGTTGTGTTGTTTGAGGCAATGCCTTTCATTGCTTGTCCCTGCATGTGTTGATTGGTCATTTATAACCCTCCCATCGTTAAGACGTTTCCTGTCTACCACAATTACAATTACACTCCTACTTTTGCATAATTGTCTAATTACAAAGAAAAACACAAACAGATTGCATACCCATGTCAGACGACTTTCTTAGACAGTGCCATACTTGGTCACGCTTTGTGAGCCCTTGCTACCACCTTTCAGTTAAAACACCTTGATTCCAAGCAAATTCGTGCAAATGGTGTGCAAATGGTGTGCAAATGGCGTGCTTATGGTGTGCAAATGGCGTGCTTGACTTGGCGACGTTGCAGGCCATGCTGCGATGCTGTGCATGACGTCGGAGACCATGCTGCCATGTTTGTGTATAGCTACGACTACTTGGACTCAAACAAACACACACAAATGCCCTGCCCAGATGGTTCCTGACTATGCCATGATTGCGGAAATCATGCTGTATAGCTACGACTACTTGGACTCAAGCAAACACACACAAATGCCCTTCCCAGATGGTTCCTGACTATGCCATGATTGCGGAAATCATGCTGTATAGCTACGGCTACTTGGAGGCGCGTTCCATGGCACGCAAGCTAGTGCAGACCTACCGGCTCTGCTCGGAGCAGCTGTCCAGCCAGGTGAGTGTGAATCACAGAGTTTGCAGATACAGCCATCATCTGTCAAAACATGCGACTGCTAGGCAACTGCTCAGAGCAGCCGTTCAGCCAGGTGAGTGTGAATAACAGAGGATACAGATAAAGCCATCAGTCAAAACGTGTGACTGCTAGGCGACTGCTCAGAGCAGCCGTCCAGCCAGGTGAGTGTGAATCACAGAGTTTGCAGATACAGCCGTCATCTGTCAAAACGTGCGACTGCTAGGCGACTGCTCTAAGCTGATGCTGTAAGCTTTTGTCTTGCTGGGTGTATTCAGGTCAATGTCCATTTGAAACAGGGATCCAAAGGACTGAAATCCTGCATGATTTGAACCACTGAATTTGTGTAGGCTTGTCGGATGAAATGTCAATGCTACATGGTATATGCGTATATGCGTTATGAGATCCCTGCACACACTCTACTGATTTCTGCTAACTGAATACATTAACTGAATACAATAACTGAATACATTAAGTTAACTGATTAATTAACTGTATACAATAAGTTAAATACATTAAATGAAAACGCCCTGTGGATGCAACATGCCTGCCTTGTGTCCTGGAACCTCACTCCCTGCTGCTGACACAATCTGCCTTGTGCAGGATCGCTACGATTCTGACACGATCTGCCTTTTGCAGGATCTCTACAAGTTGCTGACACAACCTGCCTTTTGCAGGATCACTACGATTCTGATACGACCTGCCTGTTGCAGGATCTCTACAAGTTGCTGACACAATCTGCTTTTTGCAGGATCACTACGATTCTGACACGATCTGCCTTTTTCAGGATCTCTTCAAGTTGCTGACACAACCTGCCTTTTGCAGGATCACTACGATTCTGATACGATCTGCCTTTTGCAGGATCTCTACAAGTTGCTGACACAATCTGCTTTTTGCAGGATCACTACGATTCTGACACGATCTGCCTTTTGCAGGATCTCTACAAGTTGCTGACACAACCTGCCTTTTGCAGGATCACTACGATTACGGCATGAGGGCTGTGATGTCTGTGTTGCGTGCTGCTGGCAACCTGAAGCGCACCTTTACTACGTCCGCTGAGGATGTGCTGATGTTGAGGGCTATCAACGACGTTAACCTGCCCAAGTTTTTGGATCAGGTGGGTTGCACTGCTGGGTAGGGGAAGCAGACAGTGCATAAATGTGTTCACCAGCCTCGTTGACAAGCACGTTCCGTGATTTTTGTTTTTACATATGCATGATGTGCAAATGTCACATACAAGGCATTCGCTTGCTCGCCAATGTTGCCTCAGTGGGCAAGAAGGGACAATCTAAGAAGCATGTACTTGTGTGCCCTGCTAAGGACCGCCTCTTTATCCGTGCTCGTAGCTTTGGCCCCTGTATACAGCATGTGTTTTAATATACTTATAGATTTTTTCTTGCCTTTTTGAGGTATTCCTCTGGATTGACACACATGTCCTTAACAATTTTTTTGCCGCCCATTAACATGCCTCATAGTCAAGGCAAGGGTCTGTCTTCCGCTATTATGTGCATCATGTGCCCCTTTGCACAAATATGCTCATTTTTTTCTCCACGTATTGATTCACCTCAATACCTCATGACTGTGGCTGTCTTCTGATTCTCTGTACAGCATGTGCCCCTTTACACAAACATCATCTGTTTTTTTCTTCTCGTATTGATTCGCCTCATACTTAACGACCGTACCTGTGTTCCGTTACTTTGCACAGCATGTGCCCCTTTGCACAAACATGATCAGTTTTCCTTCGCGTATTGATTCGCCTCATACTTCATGACCGTGCCTGTGTTCCGTTACTTTGCACAGCATGTGCCCCTTTGCACAAACATGATCAGTTTTCCTTCGCGTATTGATTCGCCTCATACTTCATGACCGTGCCTGTGTTCCGTTACTTTGCACAGCATGTGCC
>Ga0307968_1000955_pt1 | contig 22603 bp, 32 predicted proteins | sample OrgLakmetagen650_FD_201834 | JGI IMG/M metagenome (GOLD analysis project Ga0307968, IMG submission 201834) | Saline water microbial communities from Organic Lake, Antarctica - #650 | ecosystem: Environmental > Aquatic > Non-marine Saline and Alkaline > Saline | place: Antarctica: Organic Lake...
GCAGCCTCACTCAAGCAAATAGCATGTCCTTCCAAGAGAGTAATGACCCCTCTTTCTTGAACACACACACACACCTGCCAAAAGCCTGCCCTTCCTCAAGCAAACAAATGAACTTCCAGTGCACAAGTGAACGCACGTGAATGCATTCTAGCAAGAGCTGTTCCCTCACCTGTGTTCAGAGGTGCACCACGCTCAGTTGTGGGCTGTGGCTGCGCATCTTGGCCTCCTCTCGCTCCACTGCCCGAGGCCCCAGCATCTGCGCATGCAGGAAAGAGTGTGCGTTTTTCAAATCAGACACAGATCTGCAGCCTCACGCAAGTAAATAGCATGTCCTTCCAAGAGAGTAATGACCCCTCTTTCTTGAACACACACACACACACCTGCCAAAAGCTTGCCCTTCCTCACGCAAACAAATGAACTTCCAGTGCACAAGCGAACGCACGTGAATGCAATCCAGCAAGAGCTGTACCCTCACCTATGTTAAGAGGTGCACCACGCTCAGTTGTGGGCTGTGGCTGCGCATCTTGGCCTCCTCTCGCTCCACTGCCCGAGGCCCCAGCATCTGCGCATGCAGGAAAAAGTGTGCGTGTTTCAAATCAGACACAGATCTGCAGCCTCACTCAAGCAAATAGCATGTCCTTCCAAGAGAGTAATGACCCCTCTTTCTTGAACACACACACACACCTGCCAAAAGCCTGCCCTTCCTCAAGCAAACAAATGAACTTCCAGTGCACAAGCGAACGCACGTGAATGCATTCTAGCAAGAGCTGTTCCCTCACCTGTGTTCAGAGGTGCACCACGCTCAGTTGTGGGCTGTGGCTGCGCATCTTGGCCTCCTCCCGCTCCATTGCCCAAGGCCCCTGCATTTGCGCAAGCAGAAAAGTGTATGTGTGTGTGTGTGTTTCACATCACACACAGATCTGCAGCCTCTCGTCAATAAATACATATCCTACGTCCTTCCAAGAGGAAGTGTGCTCTTCATTCTTTAACACACGCCTGCCAAAAGCCTGCCGGGCCCTTCATTCCTCACGCAAACAAATCAACTTCTAGTACACAAGCGTATTTCACGTGAGTGCATACCAATAAGAGCTATTTCCTCTCTATGTGTACGCAACTAATGAAGGCACTTGATGACTTAGCAAGATTCTTTTATGCCATCTAGTATCCCACCTCTCTGAGCCTTCTTCTCGCGAAGCTTTTGTGTCCTGTATTCCCTCGCACGCCGTGCCCCATCTTGAAGCTCTGGATTTTGCTCCATTCCCTGCTGAGTGCTATGGCGCTCCTCTCTCTGTCCATGGAAGCGCTCCACCAAAGCAGCCAAGCCAGAATAGAAGCGCTGAGTCTGGGCTTGAGTCTGGGTTTGAGGACCCGTGCCTCCCTGACCTGTCCCTGCTGCCCCTTGCTCCCCCATCCCTCCCAATCCATCTGTCTTCTCATCCCCATGAGGGACCACATACAAGCTCTCAAACACATCTTTCAGCTGACCAACCTCCCCCGCTGATATCTTACCCACACGGTGAGCGATCCTCGCCAACTGCAAAAAGTCGACTTGGCCCCGCTTGTAAGCAGCGTACGATGTGAGCTCTGCTTGTGCATCTTCAGTCCGGACAGGATCAGACAGCCGGTTGATGAGGTCTCTCAGCAAGGCCTGCGCAGCCACGAAAAGCCGCACACCCATTAAAATGCATACAGATATCACGCAAAATGGGTGAAGGCTTCTCAGCTGGCTGCACGGCACAAGTTGTTAGGTGGTATGACTGGCTTTGAGACACACACAGCCAAATTTGTTGCCCCCATGATTGTTAGTGTGCTCAGTTTGGTGGACATCCGTGCACCCCCGTTTCCCCCCCTCTCCCCCCCCCAACCAAATGTGATGCGCAGGATGACACATGTGGAGGTGTCCACTGACTCTGAGATGCATACAGCTGAATTTGTTACCCCCATAAACTTCTGTGTGCAAAGTTTGGTGCAAATCTGCACACCTGCCCATTTTGGCCCTAAAATCTGGCCCAATAAGTGGGCTTCTCAGCCCATGCCTACAGCCAAATTCAGGGGTGGATGGAGTGGGTGCAAAGAGTGAAAATTACAGTGCTCAGAGCACCTGCTGACTTTGAGACACACACAGCCAAATTCGTTGCCCCCGTGATTGTTTGTGTGCTCAGTTTGGTGGACATCCGTGCCCTTCCCATTTTCGCCCCGTGTGGGCATACCTGCCCAGGGTTACACTGCCACACAAGGCCAGTGTGTGTGTTTGTGTGTGTGTGTGTGTGTGTGTGTGTGTGTGTGTCTCAATGTTGCAGTTGTGTATTTGTATTTTCGAAGTGAGCACTCAGCATGCCTTTTGAATGTTGATGTGCGCTTCATTTGCGTGCAAACACTGCACATGTGGGCCAAAGGAATGCTAGCTGACGTGGGGATTGTTTGGTGCACGCAGTACTTGAGTGCAGGCAGAGAGGGCATGCTCGCACATCAGCGCAAGCGTGTAACGGAGACATGGAGACATGGAGATCCAGCTGTCAGCATGTGTATAGCTTTCACTGATGCATGCACACCCACACCCACACTGATACTTATACCCATCCCAACACTTGCACGCACCAGGACTATTGGGGAGCACATGTTCCACGGCCAGCCAAAGTGCAGTGGACTGATGCTCTGCCAGGCGCACACCCTGGCCGTTCTCTAGGTACAAAAAGCCCAATGGTGACCCCCCAGCCATCTCTGAGATCTCTTTGCAGAGAGTGAAGATCATCTGACGCTTAGCATGGAGGGCCTTGGAGGCAGCTGCACCTGTCTGATTTCCTCGCAGGGCTTCCAGACTCTGCACATGATGTTGATTCATTTTTATATTTATTTCCGATTTGGGTTTTCAGTGGGGCCTGCTGCACTGGGAGTTCGCTGTGTGAGACTTGGGGCCCCGGAAATATTCGTCTGCCGCACGGAGGGGACTGAGGTGTGTGTTCCAAGGAGGCTGCCTGAGTCTCACGTTATTCTGTAGAAGCTGCGAGGTTGATCCCTTTCCCTGCCATTCATACACCCCCATCTTGCAGGAAACAGGGTAAACTTCATACCAGCAGGGCTAACTGGTCAGCGCCATCAATCACACACACGCAATGCAAGCATCAACAACATAAACGCAATCAACCGGCATCAAGCACATGCAAGCACATGCACATCACAACCAATGCAAGCATCACATGCACGCGCACACACACGCACACACACACACACACGCACGCATGCACGCACGCACGCACGCACGCACACACGCACGCACGCTCGCACGCACGCTCGCACGCACGCACGCACGCACGCACACACACACACACACACACACACACACACACACACACACACACGCACACACACACACACACGCACATGCGCACACACACACACACACACACGCACGCGCACACACACACACACACACACGCACACACATTTACACACACACATTTACACACACACACACACGCACGCACGAACGCATGCCCTTTATGCACTTACTCCAGGCAGCTGCCACACCATGAGCTACCTGAGCTTCTACATTGACTCCAGTCGCCTGATTGAAGGGCAGGAGCTCGGCCGGGGTGGCTTTGGCCGGGTACTGAGTGGGCGCTACGTATCATCTACTGGAGAGGAGCATGAGGTATGAGGTGCTCACAGCCACTCTGCTTCACTTACAGACCATCATCCAACCACCGATTTGTTGTTCACATGCACTTGCTCGAGCTCTTTTGCAACACTTGTCAACTCTCAACTCCTGCGCAGGTGGCCATCAAACAGATGCAGCTCCTGCAGCAGACAGCCCCACGTGCGGACCCACGCAGGGAGACACCAGAGGAGGTGTTCATGCGCGAAGTCTGCACGACCATTCAAATCTCTCGGGAGTGTGCGCACGTCGTGCAGTGCTTTGGGTGGAGTAAGGCAAAGGACGGGCAGCTGTGCTTGATCATGAGGCGCTACAAGCAAACCATGAGCGAGCTGATCGGTGATGACTATTGTAAGTCACCTGTGTGCACACTCTATGGCTGCGTTGATGTGTGACGTGCACGCTGTGTGTCTGCGTTGATGCCTATCGTGAGTCACCTGTGTGCACGCTTTATGGCTGCGTTGATGTGTGACGTGCACGCTGTGTCTGCGTTGGTGCCTATTGTGAGTCACCTGTGTGCACGCTTTATGGCTGCGTTGATGTGTGACGTGCACGCTGTGTCTGCGTTGGTGCCTATTGTGAGTCACCTGTGTGCACACTCTATGGCTGCATTGATGTGTGACGCGCATGCTGTGTGTCTGCGTTGATGCCTACTGTGAGTCACCTGTGTGCACGCTGTGACTGTTCTCAGTTGGGTGACCTTTTTTTAATGCACGATTTTGTTTTGGTCTGCATAGGTAGTCTTCTTTTCATTTCTTTACTGTGAGTCACCTGTATGCGTGCTGTGTGGCTGCGTTTGGAAAAGAGCGATGTACTGAGATCTGAGATGCATGGTTTTTTTTTACACTGCATGCGATCGCCTTCCATAATCTGTGTGAGCAGGTCTGCTCCCTCTCTCTCTGATGCAGATGCTGGCTTGTAGGTTGCTGTGTCGAGCACTGAACATCACAAGAAGTTGTGGATGCGTGCAGATGCATGACAACATGTGTACATGTGTACACAATGCCAGCAGAGCAGAACATCACACCCACAGAAGGCAGGTTCCATGATGAGTGCATGCCCTCACGATGTTGCGCACACTGCAGATGATGAAAAGATACCCATTCCCCTGATTTTGCGGCTTGGTTTGGAGGTTGCACAAGGGCTGCAGGAGCTGCACCAGAGGGGCTTCCTTTACGAGGATTTGAAGCCTGCAAAGTGAGTGTGCAGTGCGGTTCTTGGTTGCCTAGACAGACAAGCAAGAAAGGGAGGTGGGCAGAGGTTGCTGCTTGGTATGTGTGTGTGTGCGTTAAAATCAGGTGTGTTTCTGAGTCTGGTGTCATACTGGAGTATTTAAAAGAAGCCTAGCCACGCCATGCACACTGCTTCCGAGCAGCTGCTCTTCCATGTGAAATGTCACACCTGCTCTCGAGCTCACCTCACACATTGCTTATATTTTACTCGCGCACGAATTGCACGCAAGCTCGCCTCACATTGCTTGCCTCACACATTGCTTGCTCTCATATTTGGGACAAGCTCATGCACACAAGTCGCATTCCTTGCGCATTGCTTGCACAGGCACTTACTCTTCAGATGGCAATCGCAACAAACTGTTAACACTTGCTGCTTTGCATGCACAATGCGTGTGGACGCACACATGCTCTCAAGCTTGCCAACAAATTGCTTGCCTTGACTATTGTTTGCACCTAATTGCCTGCTTGCAGCGTGCTCATTGATGGGAGCGGCAAAGCTGTCCTGGCAGATTTTGGTCTGTCCAAGCCCCTGAATACGAGCAGCCTCATCTCCCAGACTGACATTGCAGGGAGCGTCTATTTCATGTAGGTTTTGGATAGATGTGTAAATGCCGCAGTGTTGCAGCTCGTTTTTATTGTGGATTTTGAACATGATGTGATACCTTGAAATATGCCAACATTGCATGCTTGCAACCTTGTACACACATTTTCCTCACTCAGACACATCCCTACCCCCCTGCCTGACCTCAGTCTCACTTTTGCTTCCACTTTCACAAACGCATTTGCACACACGCACAAACACATGCAAAGACACGCATACACACCAGCGCAGATTGGTGCAATGCAAAACCATCTCTGAACGCAGGTCGCCCGAGAAGATTGCGAGCACAACCAGGATCGGCAAGCCAGCAGACATTTGGAGCTTTGGTATTACCATGCTGCAGCTGCTTGAATCCGACCTTATGGCACCCTATGGCACGGGCAAAGCATATGTCAATCTGATCCATGACGTGAGTAACACCAGACAGCTCGTGCATCATCTTGATGAGGAGTTGCTCTCAGCCCCTGCTTGTTTGCTTTGACTAGCTTCTTCAAAAGAATGGTGAGCACAACATTGCTGCGTTGCAGGCTTCCAAGGCACTGCATGGCTTTTCTAAACGATGCACACTCTTTTGCTCCAACCCTTGCCAAATGATCACCTGCTGTGCTGTGCAGTTGGTGGTGATGAAGAGTGGCCCCCAAGTGCCTGACATTCCGGAAAGCCCACGGCTGAGGGATCTGATCACTGCCTGCCTGAGCTTGGACAGTGCTGCAAGGCCAAGGGCTGATGAAGTTGTGAAGGTGTGTGACCTTGTGTGTGTGTCTCAGTTTTGTGTGATGCTGTGTGTCCGCATGTTTGCAAAGGTTGGGAACGTGGCTAGGTATGAGGATTTTGGAGGTAGGTGCTGCAGGCTCTTAGAAAACAAGTCATGCACCTAATATTTGAATGTGGTGCCTGGTGCTGTGCGTCTCACGTTGCAGACTCTGCAAGCCATCCAGCAATCTCTGAGCCCCTCCGTCCACTCTTTACGTACAGCTGCCTGCACAGCCTCAGAGGTGAGGCCTGCATTTTGTGTGTACATCCTGAATCCTGGTACACATGTTGGTGAATGACGCTGTGCATGATGAATGGACATTTTGCGAGCCTAAACATGAAGTGAATTTAATCAATTCCCCAACTCCCCTTCTCAAGTTCTTGCAAGTGTCTTGGCACGACCCAAACCTTCACTGCTTCCTCTGAACGTCTTTAAACCCTCTAGTCTATCCTTCCCCACAATGCAGGCAGTGCGTGCCCAGCTGGAACGAGCAAATGTGGGAGGAGGGTCTCTGGCGAGCGTGGCTGCCAAGGTTGCAGCAACCCTTGATCTGTACAGTGCATGCACCAAGGGGGACGCTGTGAAAGCCAGGGCTGCAATCAATGCTGGGGCAGACATCAAGTACAAGCACATCAAGGTGAGTACTGAGAGGGCAGGACTGTTGGAAAGGATGATGATCTCAAGGATGATAAAAAGGGCATAAGTCGCTGTGTGAGGCTCTCCTAGGATTGACAAGGCTCAACACTTTTTTGCATGGCCTCTAGGAAAGCCAATGTGCAAATCCCCAAGCAGCACCACACGTCTTATTCTAAAGTAAATGTGACTGGCATTTTGGCGTACAAGAGCTTGAGTTATATAGAGGCCCGTCCCAGTCCCCATGCGCACCAATGAATGGCGGAGGAAATGTAGAAGAATGGGAATTGTCAATGCCTTTGCTATTTTTACTTGCAGGCACATCCCTTTTTTGCGAACAAACTTGCTGGCCAGACCCAGGGCTTGACAGACCCTGAGATTCGATGTAGGGCTAGGATTTAGGTCAGGGTCGGCACCATTTTGCTGCCCACCGTGTTAAAAGCACACTTGAGCTGCACTCACAGAGTGGCCGCTGTTGTGAGGACCTCACAAGTGCTGACGCACAGAAAGAGTAGGAGGTTGCTGCTGCCTTACCCACTTCACCACTCATAAATTGACACAAATCATTGATCAACTACCTAACCCAAATCAGTGGTTGCACGCACCGACGCACATATCATTGATTGCATGCACCCACACTCAGGGTGGCCTGACTGCACTCAACCGAGCATGCCTTGGAGGCCATAGGGAGTGTGTGCGGTTGCTCCTGGCAAATGGCGCTGACGTGAATGCATACTCAAGGGTGGGTCACTGTGTGGTATTCATCTTCTTCCTCATCACACTTGAATCATGAGGATCTGTGGTCGGTTGTATTGTCAAGGGTGTGGCGGCGGCCAGGCATGCTTTGACACTAGACTCTGCCGCTGAGCTATTGACTCATCAATTTTTGCAGACTGACAGGTGGAAAGGTAAAACCCTAGTGGTATCCTTGCCCCTTCTCACTTGTACCATGATTGAGTCAGCTTAGATTGCTCTCATGTCTTAATACAAAAGAATCGCTCAATTCATGAATTTCAACCAATGCTGCGTGTGCATAGGGTGACCCGCTGTACCATGCTTGTGAGGGAGGGGACACTGAGTGCGTGAGCCTCCTGCTGTCGAATGGCGCGGACGTGAATGCATCCCAGGTGGGAAAACAAAACTACCATTGCGCAAGAACGTTTCATTGTCTCTCCCCCTTCAATTGCAATGTTCATGCTTGTGCACCAATAGACTCACAAATTTTGTTTGACGCTAAACTGCTTCGGTGCAATGTGGACCGTGGAACCGCAGGAGGTCTCCAGTTCAAATCGGACTGGGGGCAACGGTGGGGAACACTTTGCTGTCCCTTCCCTTAATGCACGCTTTGGGATTCCGATTGCGTAGGATTTTCATTTTCATTTTCACAAATGTTGCTAGCAGTAAGCAGTAGTCTTGCTGTTCCCCATCCGTTCCTTTTTATTTCCTCCCTCTTGATCTTTTCCGCTCCAGATTCCCTGCTTTTTGCCACAGCAACCTCACGGACTTATCCCCCAGCATATTATATGCTTACCTGTCTGTGCTTCTTTTCTGATCCTCGTTGTGTAAAAAGCCCTAGTTGCGTATAAACTCAGCCACGCTGACCCTTCATTTTTGCCCCTCTGGTTGGTCTTTCATTGACCAGTGACTCCAGATACCCTCACCACTCGCCACTCCGAACAACAACCTCTCACATATTGGCTGCTGCCCTGCTCCATTTGCCTGTGTAGGGCTACGGTGATCCGCTCTCAGCAGCCTGTGGGAAAGGCCACACTGAGTGTGCAAGGCTTATCCTAGCTCGGGGCGCGACTGTGAATCCAGAATCGGTGGGTTGTGCTTACTCATTGTAGACACAACTTCTTGAATCATCGCTTTCAGGAATTCTAAATTCAAGTCCTTTCAACAAAGACGCTGTTGGAGCCTCTTGCACATCTGCAAAGTTCCCCTGTTTTGGTAACGCTCTGATTAAGAAAGAAAAGAAAAGACTTCGCAGACCAAAACGGCCGTGTGCATTAAGGGAAGGTCACCCAACTGAGAACAGTCAGGCCCTCACAGCTCTTATTGAAGCGCTGATGCCCTCCACCAATTACAGGACTATGGCCCACTTTTGGCAGCTTGCTACGGAGGCCATGCAAAGTGTGTGGAGCTTATTTTGCGAAATGGCGCAGAAGTGAACGGAAACGGAGTGAGTTGCTTCTATTTATCCTCTTTATCTTACACATTGTCATTTTGAACCAAGCCAGAGCCATGCTTTCCTCCTGCCACTCTTCCTTTTTCTTCTTCCACCTTGTCAGAATTAGTGCCAGGGGATTGCTATCTAATGCAGTGCATACCACAAGGACCTTGGAATCTACCCTTTGGAGTGCCTTTTACATGATGTATTGTTCCTGGAAAGAATTACTAACTCCTCTGCTGCCTTCCCAAATGAATGCTTGTGCATAACAGTATACTACTCAACACAGTGTATGGGGCAGGCTATGCAGAATGTGTTCTCCCAAATGCTTGCTTGCACTTGCAGTACGGCTTTCCACTCCACACAGCGTGTGAGGCAGGACATGCAGAGTGCGTGAAGGTGCTCTTGGCCGCAGGAGCGAATGTGAATGTAAAAGACTCGGTGGGTCACTGCGTAGTGTCTGTCATCATCTGTGTTTGAAGTTTCCAGGCTGTGACCTCTGACATTCTGTTTTGGGAATGTACGATTCGGTCGCGGAGATTGCTTCCATTAAAGCTTGGTTGTGTGCTTATAAGTTCATTTCTTGAGGCTGTGTTCAAAGCAGCGGGTCTCTGAGTTTAGAGACGCTCATTGCTGAATGTCAATTGCCTTCAGGAAGAAACGACGCCACTCGAAATGGCGTTCTACGGAGGTCACTTGGAGTGTGCCTGGTTGTTGCTGGCATGCAATGTCAACGTGAACCAGGATGTATGGGTGGGTCTCTCTGTTTCTCTCTTAATCTCTCTCTCACACTCTCACTCTCTCTCTCTCTCTCTCTCTCTCTCTCTCTCTCTCTCTCTCAATCCTGCTTTGCTTCTGCTGAAATATACATTACACGATTTCAGAAGCAGGCTCATTAGTTAGACACACAGCCGCTTTCAGTGCATGGGTCTGAGGCATGTCTTATCTAGAAAAAAGGTCATATTTACAAGGCAAGGTACAGCTGCATCTGCCATTCATTGGTTGTTTTCTGCAATAAATGCGCAGGGTGGCACCATTCTTCACCATGCATGCAAAAGAGGCCCAGCAGAATTTGTGCGGTTGCTCATCGCAAACAGAGCAAATGTGAACGCGGAGAACGAGGTGTGTCCTTGGCACATGGTTTTGACTTTGTCTGTCACCAATCGTGCTACTTGCTCTGTTACCTATTTGAACATTCTGGCTCAGAATGCAGCACAGCATGGCTGTGGGTGTTGGAAGTTTTCAAAGGCATTACCTGTTGTCTCAAGCTAGCAAGTCTTCTGCGGCTTTCGTAGTTTCTACTTTCTTTTCTTTTAGCATGCCCTCCTTTTTGTGTCTTCATTACCTGAAGGAAGCCCTGCACATTGCCAGTTGTTGCATGACTCATGCAACATCCTGCTGCATATTTGCTCCTTCTTCCTCTCGTGGCAGTGTAGTCTGCTTCTATGCTCTAGGGTATGCATTATCTTTGTGGACGATGCTGCTTTTGAGCCTAACGCTGAATCACTGTTTGCATAATCTTTTGTCCCTCTCTTTTGGCAGTGCAGTCTGCTCCTATGCTCTAGGGTATGCATCATCTTTGTGGCCGAGATGCTGCTTTTTGAGCCTAACGCTGAATCACTAGCGCCTCTTTCGTTGTGCTGCTACACCTCACCCTCTGCACACGACACACACAGCCGCATGCCGTGTGTGCACCCACAGGAAAAAGAGACCCCTCTCTTTGTAGCCCTAAAAAGCCGCCAAGCAGAGTGCGCTCAAGCTTGTCTGGCAGCGGGGGCAGCTGCCAGTTCAGTCTGCAGGGTGGGTTGCTGTGTGGCCCCTGAGGTTTGTTGCCTCTGTGAGTTTGTTAGGCGATTCTTTATGGACATGCAGGCTGGGTTGCTGTGTGGCCCCCGAGGTCAGCCATCTTGCCTTTCTGGCGGACCAATTCATGGTCGTGTTTGGACAATGGTTGGGCGCATTTTGGCATAAGCTCTGGCAAGAGCATATGACGTTGTATGCTGGAGGACAAGCCACTCCTTTGGTACTCGTATTGCTTCAGGCACGCTGGTGTCTGCATGAACACAAAGCAACACAAGCCAAATGTCCTCACAGTGATGTCTGCCTGAACACAAAGCAGCACAAGCCGAATGTCCTGCACTGCACACCCCGCAGGATGGTCATACTCAACTGCACCTAGCTTGCCTGCTGAAAGACAAAGATTGGGCTTGGCAGCTGTTGGCCAATGGAGAGGATGTGAATGCGGCTAATGAGGTGGGTTTGCAAGGCATGTCGCAATGACGCTTGCTGTGTGTTGCTCCAGTGTGCTCTGCAGAGCAGCTGCTGTGTTTGCTGTACGGGTGCTGTCTGATGTGTGCAGCGCTGACAGGCTGCTGTGTGTGCTGTCTGATGTGTGCACTTGTCAAAAGACGCTGTCTCTGCTATGTGTGCGCGCAGTGTGGGACCACAGCACTCCACATCGCTTGCTGTGAAGGACTTCTGAAAATATGCTTTGTCTGAAATGTGTGCATGCAGTATGTGGCCACAGCACTCCACTTCGCTTGCTGTGAAGAACTTCTGAAAATATGCTTTTTCTGCAATGTGTGCGTGCAGTGTGGGGCCACAGCACTCCACTTCGCTTGCTGTGAAGAACTTCTGAAAATATGCTTTTTCTGCAATGTGTGCGTGCAGTGTGGGACCACAGCACTCCACATCGCTTGCCATGAAGGTCACTCAGAGTGTGCGTGGCTCTTACTTGCCAGCAAAGCTAGCGTGGGTGCAACCAACACGGTGAGTCCCTTTTGATGCAGACATGCGCTGTTTGCCTCTCACTGCGTGTGCGCTTCATTTGGCTCTAGTTGTGTGTTGAAGTACATGGGCTTGCTCAGCATCTAATTTATGGGTTGTCTCTCTGTTGGTTGGCTGCCATGCAAACAGTGAGTGATGCTGTGCATCAACTGCATTGAAGCCTGCTTGCTGCTGACACTTGCTATCAGTGCTCTGTATTTGCGCACACACACGTGCACACACACAGAGAGGCTACACTGCGCTGCACAGCGCTTGCATTGGAGGCCATGCGGAGTGTGTACGGCTGTGCTTGGCCAGCAAAGCTGATGCAAACGCCGCCACAGAGGTGATGCAGCGCTTCATGTCATGCGTACTTCTGGCAATTCATGCCAACGAGACTGCAGTTCTGTGGTAATCGCATAGGTACAGGTTCCTGCTGCTTGCGTAGGTTAATCTATTTTCTTTCAGGTCCACAGCTTGCTGAGCCATCTGTCATTTGTTACTTGTTACCCATCACACATTTCAATTCCATCACACATTTCAATCACAAATTGTCTGGCTAGCTGTTTTCCTGCGCAGCACGCGCTGTGGGCGTTGGCTTAGTAAAGCGTGTTAAAAACATCTTGCTGTGTGCTCTGAAAACAGTCTCATTTGCTGTTGTCTGCTGCTTAAATCCCTGTATGTGCTTGTACATTCACACGCACTCTCAGGATGGGGAGACTGCACTGCACGGCGCTTGCTCTGGAGGCCACACAGACTGTGTGCGGCTACTTTTGGCGAGCAATGCGAATGCAAACGCAGCCACTGAGGTGTGGTGTTGCTTCTGTTGTGTCTTATGCTTCGACCTTGCCATGTGTTGTGCCACTTTTGAATTCCGCTTCTCTAGCTTACTCAGTCTTGCTTGGCAAGCAACCTTTTCAAACTATAACACATTCATTGTATTTTGGGCCAGCCATGCATTGCATGTTGGGCCAGTCACATCATGCTCCCAATGGCCTTGCGTCACCAATGATTGTCCATGCACACACCACACATTCATTCCATTTATTTCATTCACACACCTTTTTTCATTTTCATTCATTCACACACGCACACACAGGCATCAGGCGCAGTGAGTCCTGAGCAGTAGTGCTCCCAATTTGCTGCACATCTATTGACTACTGTGTTTGCTCCCACGAACACAGGGAGGTAAGACTTCGCTGTACCAGGCTTGCAGTGGCGGTCACACGGAGTGTGCACGTCTCCTTCTGTTGAAAGGCGCGGATGTGAATGCAGCCACCAAGGTGGGCCTTATGTTATAAGTGACTATAGATTATCGACAAACTCCTCAGAGTCTTTTGTTTTAACACGAGGCAAGAGGCGTGGGAATGTTTTGTTTGTGCAAGAAGTACTCCACACTTGCACACACACACGCACACGCTTGCATACACTTGCACACACACACACACACACACACACACACACACACACACACACACACACACAGAGGGAAAGAGATGTGAAGGGTCTGCAGAACGCACGCATGTGCAAACAAAAGAATATGTCTGACCTTTTTTGCTTGAATTCCATCACTGAGTTCCATGCCTTTGGTGCCTTCTGTTTGCAGCGCTCAAGGATGTATGACGAGGGTTACGAGGAGTATCGTGAGGATGGTGACGAGAGTTACGAGGAGTATCATGAAGATGGTGATGAGGTGAGGGGCAGCTGTCTCCTGGCATGCACACTGCAATGATGTCATACTAGGCTCTTGGACATTGTGTTCTACATAGTCTGAAACCTCTGCCTCTGGGTGGGAGAATGCATAGGTCCTTTAAATCTTGAAACGCACAGATTGAGTGCATCTGTGCACGGCCTTATTGCATACGAGCAGGACATCTGACAAAGAGTGCAGTGTAATGGGCCGGTGCAAGCAGACCAGGTAGCTTCTGTGGAGCGGAATGGGAGCAAAAGAGCAGGCAATATTCATCTGAGCATTCCATGCTGTACTTTGCCTGGTGCAAGTTGGTTCAGCCCTGTGGGATTGGCGTGAGCTATGCTTTAAAATATTGCACTTGTACAATTTTTTCACCCCTGTGGGATCGGTGAGCTATACTTAAAAAATTGCACCGGTACAATTTGGTTCAGCCCTGTGGGATTGGCGTGAGCTATGCTGAATAAGTGTTTGAAGGAGTGAGGTCATGGGACAAGCCTGTCTGGGTGTGAAACAGAACTCCTTGCTCTTTCCTGCCATTAAAACACGCAGCAAGATGAAACCCCGCTCCACGCTGCTTGTGGGAAAGGCCATGTTGAGTGTGCTCGACTCCTCATAGCGCACGGAGCCAATGTGAGGGCAGAAGATGCGGTAAGTTTAAGTGTGTGTGTGTGCGTGCGTGTATGTGCAGGTTTTCAGCAAGTCAGGGGCTTGCTGCCTGCCTGCATTCTTTTTCAAGGCATTATTGCTGGGGACTGTCCTTGAGCGTCGTCTGTTGTGATGTGTGCATACAATGGGTCCAAATTTTCCATCTATTTCTTAACACAACAAGACAGTCTAAACAGTGCCCCAGCACTGTCTATCTAGATGTGGGCACGCATTATGTACAGACCCCCAGCATTTTTGGTTGTGTGTGATGTGCGCACACACAGAGCAAGCGAACCCCTGGTGCGTTGTTTGTTGATATTGATGTGCGCACAGTGTCAACATGCCCTCATTGTTGCTTGTCATAATGTGCGCACCCTCAGAGCATGCAAACCCCCCTGCACCTGGCAATCGCTGGGGGTCATGTGGAGTGTGCAAAGCTGACACTGGAGCATGGCGCGCTCGTGAACGCAGCTGATCAGGTGTGCCACTACTTTTTTGCCTTCCGCTTGGCCCACATCCAGCCCACGTCAGAGATTCTCACTTGCTCACCAAGGACCTTGTGCAGCATATCAAAGCACAGTACAAGTCAGCCAGCAAGTGCATGAGTGTGCCGCATGTATCTGCAAGGCGTCAGTTGCTGCTGCCACTCCTTTGATATTGCTGCCCCTGGGCAGCTGTTGCTTCATGATTCATGATTCATGATGCATGTGTGCATTCACAGGGGGTGTGACGCCATTCCATCAAGCGTACTGTTGCTTCATGACTCATGCTTCATGTTGCATGTGTGCATTTGCAGGAGGGTTTGACGCCACTCAACCAAGCTATTAGATGCAACCAACCTGAGTGCGCAGAGCTGTTGCTGCGAAATGGGGCAAGTGTGGATGCAGTGGATCGGGTAGGTCTCCTCACATCGTGCATGCCTCAAGACAGCTGTCACTTATGTGTATGGTTCGTCCCAGCTTCAGCCTTCTAGGAATTTTAGGAGCAGCTCCTTCCCTTCATCAATGTTGCAAAGTGTGCGTGCTCCATAGGGCTCATGCATGACTTTGTTCTGCAAGGCTTGCTTCAAGCCATCCCTGTTTCCCACTGTGCATGCAGCACAGGGCTCATGCATGGCTTTTCCCGCAAGGCTCTTTCATCAGGTTTTGCAGAACTGTTTCCCAAGCCATCCCTGTTTCCCACTGTGCATGCGGCACAGGGCTCATGCACGACTTTGGTCTGCAAGGCTCTCTTCATCAAGTTTTGTGGCACTGTTTCCCAAGCAATCTTTGTTTCCAACCGTGCTTGTGGCACAGGGCTCAATGGAGGAACTGAAGGAGGGCGTGACTGCACTCTACATGGCATGCTCGTATGGCTACACAGAGTGTGCAAGAGCACTAATTGCACGGGGCGCAGACACGAGCATCAAGGTGGGTTCACTGGTTTCAGGTTGGGAAGAGGAAGGCCATTTACCCAAATGGTGTTTGCTTGTGTACAGCTGATGATGCTTCCAATGCTTCCAAGCCACTTGCCAATTAAGCCAATCAAAAGCTCATCCTTTGGACCAAAAGGACACTGAGGCTCGTTAAAAAGGATGCTCATGCTGGATGCCCATGATTTTGTACCACTGGCCCTTTTGCTGGGAAGAGGAGCACTCTGTGGCTCGCCCCAAATGACTGCAGCTATTTGACTTCATCAGCTGCTCTTTTGTGTTCAAGCTATGCTCCCATTTGATTTCATGGGAGGCCATAGGGTGCATTTTGAGTGACCAATCCCTCAATGCTATCTATATGTGTCTCTGGTTGTGAGTTGGTTGTTGGCAAGGTGCTAGCTGAAAAGCTCCAGCCAAAATGCACTGCATACCCTTTCAACGATTGAACTTATTCACACCTGCAAATCATTCCTTCTGATTGGCTTGTGAGGTCTCCACAGCCTTCCTGCTACCCCACACTGATGTCCACTGTACAGGTCATACTCCGAGACTATGATATAGGAGCTGTTTCGGTAAGCGTTTGTCGGAAGTGATGTGACTGCCCATACAGAGCAAGTCAGGAGCAACATCTTAGCTGTGCTGCTCATTGTCCTGCCGCAAGATTTTTCTTTAAAATCAGATAATACCTAACCAACCAGGCTTAGCTGTGTCTCAAAGTTCTAAATCATCAATGCGCTCTGACTGAGTGGCTGCAGCTCGCTGCCGTGTGCATTCGTATAGGGGAGTGAGACCCCCCTGTTTGCGGCCTGCAAACAAAATCACATCGAGTGTGTACAGCTGCTTTGCTTGGCGTCCAGCCACGTGGACGTGAACTTGGCTGAACTGGTGAGTGACTCTCATCATGCTTGCCTGTTTTTTGCTGACCCCCCTTTTTTAAGGCATCAAAAAAGTAATAATGGCTTGTATTTAGGAAGCAACTCACTGCAACACTTGTTGAGATTGAATCCACAGATACTACCTCTGTGAAGAGGCTGTTTGAAGACTGTGATTGCCTTGAATGACAAAGATGGAGAACATGGATCCAGGAGTAATCCTTATCAAGATAGGGCGCAACGTATGGAATTGATGAATCTGAACAACTGCATCTGGCACCTGGATACCAATGTGCGAAGCAATCATTGTGAAACGGCCTTCTTTGTCTTTTGCCACCTCCCGTTGGCAGGATGGCCAGACTCCTCTGCTCTGTGCGTGTGCGGAAGGAAACCCAGAGGTCGTCCGTCTTCTGATCGAGGGAGGAGCGTCGAACAAGGCAGATGTAGGTCAAGCATGTGACAGCGCCCAGTGCTTATCCTGTTCAGCTTGTCAATTAAAGTGCAGCTCCTCAATTCTTGGACCAGGCTGCTCTGGCAAGGGGCCTCTAACAGCAACAAACAGTGCAGTTCCTTTGCTCTGTGCCCTTGTGCTTGAGGCTCGCACCCCTCATTTGAGGCTCGCACCCCTCAGAGAAAATGCAACACTCCAACCATATACTCAGTCATGCTCCCTTCCATCACACACACGCGCACACACACACACTCACACGCACACACACACACACACACACACACACGCATGCCCGCACAGGATGATGGCATGACCCCGCTGCACATGGCGTGTAAAAAAGGTCATGCTGAGTGCGCAGGCCTGCTGCTGGCTGGAGGGCCGGATCTTAATGCGGCCACGCAGGTGTGTTCCTCTCCCATGTGGCTCCTTTCCTGATACCCTTGCTGCCTGCACACTTTCTGACCTGGCAGAGTATGCGTCTTCCTGGCAGAGTGTGTGCCATTCTGCTACAATCATTTGACACAATTTGTGTGTCAAAAAACTGAAGCGTCCCTGGTGTAGTTGTCAAAATGTCTAGCAAAGAAATGCACTTTTTCTTGGGGATATCTGTGTTACTAACTACACTTAAGATGTTAGTGACTTTGACTGATCGTCCCACAGCAATTTAGCAGAAACAGGATGGTTCATTGGTTTGTGCATTACCCTCCCTGATTGTTGTCAATTCGCTCGCAGGTCACAAATGATATTTACGCAATGAGGACGCTTGTGGTAAGTCAGTGCATTTTGATAGACCAGGTTCCCGATCGTAATAATTGAAGGCCTGCTTGTGAGCATTTCCAGGCCAAAGCAAGTCTTCCTTTTTGCTGGGTGGTTCCGCTTTTGCATGCCATTCTCCAGAGCAGAGCAACTCTAGGGAGTTGTTCATTGCGAACCTGTCACAGCTGGTGAATTGTGTGCATTACACACGTCATATCCACGTGTTTGTGCATGAATGTCCGTACCACATGATGCCACAATGCTGCTTTTCACTTCTCAACACCAGCCACAAGTTGCGGCTGCTTTCCTGCATGTAAATGTGCATGTATAAATTGTGTGCATGTAAATTGTGTTTTATTTACTTGTCTGTGAGTGGTGCTGCTTCCCTGTATGTTCGTGTGCATGTACTGAGTGTGATGTGTATGCTTGTGCCTACAAATCCAGGGAGGTGACACCCCCCTCCACAAGGCATGCTGCCAAGCACACTGTCAAGGCAGGGGGATCAGCATGGACAAAGAGGACGTCAACGAGGTGAGTAGCTGTTCGTGATACTTCCACGTGCTTTTTATGTTGCTGCATTGTTTTTGCTGGGTTCTTGTTCCTCTTAGGAAGCCTCCAGGCTGCTCCTTTGCTGGCTCTTATGGCTGTTCAGCTCGTAACGTGAGAGGGTCATTTTATCGCATTATCTTATTGACATTATCTGTCAAAATTGTCAAAGTTTGCAGCAAATGATGGGGCTGCTTCCTGCTTCCTGACTGCCCATAGTAATCGTCGTCCAATTTAAACGCTTGTCCATGCCATGATTGAGACAAATGTACCTTTGTTGTGTGCATGGCCAGGACGGGGAGCCCTTCTACTATTATCCAGAACACACGGGGTCCATTGAGTGCACGCGACTGCTCCTGTCCTGCGGTGCTAATCCTAATGCGGCAAATGCGGTGGGTTGATGCCTGGCCTGCGGTGCTGATCCTAATGCGGCAAATGCAGTGGGTTGATGCCTGGCCTGCGGTACTGATCCTTACGCGTCAAATGCGGTGGGTTGATGCCTGGCCTCCTGTGTGTGTGCACCTCCTGGCAGCCCTTTATTTTTCATTAACACGGTGTTGAAAGGAGATTGCTGCACTCGGGATGAAAGTGCCTGCTTGCTTCTGTTTGGGGACAATATGCCCATGACCATTGAGCACTTGTGTTCTGTCCTTGCCCACAGTCCGGGTGGACTCCGCTGCTAGAAGCCATCAGTCATGGCTTTGTGGAGTGCTCCAAGCTGCTGCTTGCGCAGGCAGACGTCAACAAGGCAGATGCAGTGAGTTGGATTTTTTACGAGGAATCCCTTGCATGTATGCTCCTGCAGGCTGGCACGTGTGTGAAGTGCGGGGGGTGGTTGAAGGGGTGCGTGTGCGTGTGTGGGTGCATATGTGTGTACCTTCACGTGAAAAGCTCCCTCTTTAAATCCTTTTTTTGTTCGTGTGCATGCGCAGGCTGGCCATAGCCCACTCATGGCGGCCTGCAAAATAGGTCACGTGGAGTGTGCAAGGCTGACCCTTTCCAACGGCGCAAGGCTGAATGCAACTGACAAAGTGGGTTTTGGGTTTAAGTTTTTGTTGTAGAGCTTTGTGTCACAGCTTCCCAAAGGGGTCACTCTCTGTTGGATGAGGCTGGCACATTCTGTACAGAATCGTACTATGTGGAGCTTCTAATCGTTATTCTCAGTTTTTTGGAATTCAGCACTGTGGGCAGTCATTCATTGTACCGAGAAGCAGAAGCTATTAAACATACCTGTCCCTACCATCTGAAACAAGCACCCTTAGCATGCGCAGACATGTGACATGCTCGGTCGCTGAATTGCTGCTTCCACACCGACCCTTCACCTGCCTGTTACCTGTCACATCATGTGCGTGCTTGTGCGTGTGTGCATGCGCAGCACGGTGCATCCCCGCTGCACATAGCTTGCAACAACGGCGCCGCACGGTGCACGGAGCTGCTGCTGGCACGTTGCGCGAGCGTCAGTGCAGCTGACAAGGTGGGTTGTTCGTAGGTGCTGTCAACACAGGGCCACCCTTCACGTGTGTTGCCGCCACTTGCATTTTTATAGGTGTTGTCAACACAGGGCCACCCCTCCTGTGGGTCGCTGCCACTTGCACTCTCCTAAGTGTTGCCAACACAGGGCCACTCCTCCTGTGGGTTGCCGCCACTTGCACTCTCTTACTCTTAGGTGTGTCAAGACAGGGCCACCCCTGCAAGTGTGCATGTTGAGCTGTACAATTTCAGTGACTCTTGCACACAAATGTCATAATAAATCTGATCACTGAGTGAAATTAATTTTACCTTGTGCATGCACAGGAATTGCGGACCCCTCTCCACGCAGCATGCAGTTATTGGCCGCAGCCAGATTGCCGCAAGGCTTCTGCGGCATGCCATCTCAAGTGTGCACGCATGCTCCTTTCCAAAGGCGCAAACGTGAATGCAGCTGACAAGGTGGCTGTACTGCCTTTGTTGTACTGCTGTTCTCTTGCTGTTCTCAGTTAAGACTGGTGTGGCATTGTGCTTTCCATATCATCTTCCTCTGAGCATTGAGAAAAGAACTACGCTTACATGTCCAATACCTTTAGATCAAATTTCCCTCCAGCCCTTGTACTCCTCCAGGTTGATCAATAGCGTAAATGCTGCTTCCGCGTCAACCAACCCCTCATGTCTTGTGGCTTGCTATACCTGCACAAACACACACGTATGCGCGCACACACACCCAGGACAACGTCACCCCACTGCACATAGCCTGCGGCCGCGGCTATGCCGATCTTGCCCAACTGCTCCTGTCGAGCGGCGCAGTTCCAAATGCAGCAGACAAGGTGGGTTATTGTCGTGTGTAGCTGTACCCATATTGCCCTTGCATCTTTCTTCTTATCGTTCTACCCCATTCCATCCTCTGCCTTTGTTGTGTGTGAGGCATGGGTTTGACTGCTTTGAACTTTGTTTTGCCTTGCACTCAGCACATGTTGCTATGAAGTTGGTGATCAAAGTAGGGGGAGAGAGAGCATGATGGGTTTAAAGAGGTACAGGCGAATTTGTGGACATTCCGTTTGTTTGTGCACACACTGCATATAGTGAACAGTGGATTTGTGCAAACAGTGGAACTGTACGTGCAGCATGCGTTCTGACTGATGATGTGTCTGATTTTAAGCATCCCAGCGCCGGGGAACCTCCTGTTCATCAAGAGCATGTGGTTACCACACATTCAGGATGGTGACTCACCCCTCATCAAAGCATGCGAGACAGGAAAGCAAAACCATTTGGAGTGCGCTCGGCTGCTCCTTGAGGCGGGAGCAAATGCAACCAAAGCTGGAAAGGTGAGTCGTTTTCTTGTTAAAAACCCTAAATGTTTGCTTGCTTGTCTACACATAGCTACAGGAGGTCAGCTCTTCGGGTGCATTTTTGGTCGGCTGCTTAGTAGCAACGTGCTTTTAATGGGCTTGCGTAAACAAGTGGATGAGTAGTGATGTTTGGCAACTTATTACCAGTGATGGACAACCAGCAGACTGGCATTGAGAGACCAAGGTTTAGCACCTTAAAATTGTCAGACCTGCTGTGCCGCTTTGCAATTCTTGCTGTTTCATGGGAAAGGTCTATCCACAGCACGTCTGATCCGTTCTCAGGCCAACTTAGGTGTATGTGCCTGCCTGTGTGCCCTGACTGGATAAGTGCAATTCCTTAAGGTTGCAATTTCGACAGGTGTTGAGCAATATATCGGTAAGCCCCATTTACTTGGAACATTTGCAGTTGTGTCTCCTCTCTCACACACACACACACACACACACACACACACATACACACACACACAAACGCAGGATGGCAAAACACCACTGTCTCACCTCCGATATCGCCCATCGCTCAGTAACGATGGCTGGATTGCTTTGCTTAAGAAGCATGGCGCTACTGCCTGAGTCTTTTAGCAGCCTTTTAAATGGTGGTCGGAGAGTGTGCGTACCTTAGTTTCAACTTGCTAGGACACTTGTACTGAGGTCATATATTATGCTGGAGTGTCAGTTAAATTAATCAAACGCGGCCACAGACGGCCTGCACACAGTTTTTTTCCTCCGTGTGGCGTTTCTTGACGTAAGCTAAGCAAGGCGGTGGCATACGTTGTGTGTGGACTGAATACATTGTCAGATAGTAATTGAGACAATGGTGTTGTGTGCGCTGACCAGTCCTTTGATGTTCTCTTTGCCGGATACTACTATGCTACACAATTTTTTTCAATCAAAGCACCAGCAGGTGATCTCTTTGAGGACCGTTGCCTTCCTAGGGATAAAAAGAGAAGTGCCTACTGTCTGCATACTTTGTCTTGCTATTCTGCTGGCTGATTTGTACTACTACGCAAATGCTTGTGAATCCTGTCTCAGCTTCTGTGCCTCTTTCAGGTGTCTCTCTATTGCCCTTTTCTCTTTTCTGGCTGTTGAGGTTCTTACAGGCTCTCGCGTTTTGGCTAAACTAATTGCCTCAGTGGCGGACATGCCCTTTCTTCCCTGAAAGTTGGCGGTTACAGGCTTGCATCTACAGCAACTTTTTGCTTTTTCTTGTGCATTCATTCGGCTTACTAAGCGGTATTTCCTTGGCTTCTAGACAGGTTCTGCAGCTTTTTTCTATTTTTGGGTTCCCTCCGATGATCAGTTTGTGCTTCTATGCCGAGCAGTCAAACCACCTGGATGAAGGCTGAACCATGTGACCTAGCCTAACCTTCCCTGAACACCTGGGCTGATTCGTCTGCATTACTAGCATAATTAGTCTGCATTACTTGTGATTTTGAAAAAAAAAAAATCTTGGTTTGAACACAGTTGGACTGTACAATGGCTGGCAAGCAGAAAGGAAGTTCCTCTCGTTCTCTCTCGTCAGACAATGATCCGATTCTGCGTGACTCAAACATCTCTGACAAGATTGATGCCCTCTCAAACAAGTTTGACTCCAAATTT
>Ga0307968_1000956_pt1 | contig 22574 bp, 32 predicted proteins | sample OrgLakmetagen650_FD_201834 | JGI IMG/M metagenome (GOLD analysis project Ga0307968, IMG submission 201834) | Saline water microbial communities from Organic Lake, Antarctica - #650 | ecosystem: Environmental > Aquatic > Non-marine Saline and Alkaline > Saline | place: Antarctica: Organic Lake...
CTCTTATTGAAGCTGCCTTTTTTTTTTTTTGCTATAGCTCAACTGCCCTCGCTGGCGGATATAGCTGTGTAACCCTTACCCTTACCCTAAGCCGGTCAATAGCCTTTGACAAACTCCAATGTGGCAATCACCTTTTTAAGTTGTGGAGTGCCGCAATTAGCATTAGGTACTTTAAAAGGCATAAGACCATGGAAGCAGCTGTGTCCCGCAAAGGCAGTACTGAGACCGTTTTCTTAAAGCCTGCACCACCATCTAAATCATCATCTGAAACACAACTGGTCATCCTTGATCATTCATTTCCTCTCTGTGTGGTTGCTGGAGGAGTTTGTAGTAGCTACTCATATTTGATGTCTCCAGTCCCTTAAGCAATGCGAGAAGCGGCTTTCTCTACACTTTCTTTTGGAGTTCACACACAGGATGATCAAGGGAAGGAGCATTAAGGTGCCAGCAGCACCCAAAACCCCTTGTCAATGTAAAGGAAAACCTCCAGAAAGTATACTTTCTGGAACGACAACCACCACGCCACTTGATTTTCTTACCCTGAAACTTACAATGAGTCAATTCAACGACAGCACACATCTCTCTCGCTCCCTACTCTATATCATATAAAGCAATTAACTGCGTTGACACTCATATTTTTCGGCGCAAAGCGGTCATTAAAAAACAAGCGTTTGATAGCAATGGCACATGCACGCGCCTTCTAGAAGAAGGTAAAGACAGCACACCACCTAGTTTTGTAGCATAGTAAAGTCAAGGCACAGTAATCAGAAGTGCATTGCTGCACCAGACAAAGGAGGGGACTGCTACCAGAGGCCAGAGAGAAACGCCCAACTCTCAAAGGGATGGCCCTATCATCAGCACCAGCAGTCGGTCACTTCACTGAGACCTTTGAGGAAGCAGCTGGGCACTGCTTTACAATCAGGTAGAGAGCCCTCATGTCCACGCCCTTCTCTCTTGGCTTTTGCTGCACTCTACTTCTTCTCACCCTCAGCGCCACCCTCAGCACCTGCACACCCCACACACGTGAAAGAGGCATGTGCTTAGAACTCTCGGAGCATTTCCTCCTCAAGGCTTTGAGGGAGCCAAATTGAGGGTGTCGCACACAGTGTATTTGCATATTTACATGCTTGTTTATAAGTGCTCCTGAGGCTTAGTTTCAGGGTAAGCACTGTGAGTCGGTGCTGGCTAAGGGCATATGTGATGATATGCAGCACGATAAGAAGCGCATGATAAAAAGCATTATCTACCATACATACAGACAAGTCAAGCTCGTTGCGCATGACCCGGGAGTTGTTTTATATCTGTTACACCGCTGCCTTAGAAGGTGCAATTTATTCTAATGTCACTTAAAGTAATTCAAACTTGACAAGCTCAACCGCATGAAGGCAAGCTCGTGCTGCAGGATGCACCTCCGGGGAAAAGCACGCAAAAAGTTTACTTGTTTACAAAGCAATGGGGCAGCACCAGTCGAGCAAGCACGAGCAGCACCCGATAACGAGTGTACTGGTAGAATTGCTAACGCCCTTTGACATACAGGAGCAGCTGCCAACTCACCACCACCACCAGCAGCGCCGCCTCCACCGCCACCGCCACTCTGTTGTGACAGGGTCTCTCCAATCTTCATGCTGGCAGCGCTCAATGCCTGCACCTTGGCCTTCAGGTTGTCCAAGTCCTCCGCCTGTGCAGACAAGCAAAATCCGATTTTACTAACTCAACACCATGCAACCAGGTAGCCCAGGTTCTTTCCTCCTGTGCGCAGAAAAGTGAAGTTCATTTTACAGACTCTGTGCCAGACAACCTGGTAGTCCGGTTCCTCTGCCTGTGCAGACAGCGAAATAACGAGACTGACAACAACATTGAACATGATCACAGAACTGTGATGTTGCTAGTTTCCCTCATGCACTGTCCTGGCCATTTCTGCAGTGCGAGTTGACTTTAAAAAATCTCTCCTATTAGAGTATAGTAAGATTATATCGTGAGCAAAGCTACGACAAAACGTCAGATTGTGCGGTAGGCGAAAAGCCGAGTTGGGCTGCTAAATAGAGTTGAGCAGCAAATTAGAGTAAATCTAAGTGTACCGACAAGAACAGTCTGCGCTCCCGCAAAACTCCCTTACAAACACACTGGCAATGATACGCCACTCTACAACCTACAAGCATCCCACACCCACACTCAACATGCCCACGCATTCTGGCATGAGGTATCCATGCAGCAACCTTGAAAGGCCAACACACCCCCACAATTCTCCGTACCCTGGTGCTCATTCCTCCAAGCCCTAAAACTCATTGTGCTCATGAGCATATTGCCCATGGTGCCAATGGTGCTCACAAGCCACTCTAACAAATGGGCACCCCACACTTCCATTCCACCCCCCCACGCACCTTGACAGCCTCCCTGCAATCCCCAATGGCAGTGGTGATCTCGTCTACAACAGCCTGTGGCAGCTTATCCTTGTACTCGCCCAAACTCTTTTCTGTGCTGTACATGGCTGTGTCGGCTTCGTTACGCAGCTGCAAGGCAAACGTGTCAAATATGTCAGCCACAAACAAAAAGTAGTCGTCTCTCTGTGCTGTACATGGCAGTGTCGGCTTCGTTACACAGCTGCGAGGCAAGCGTGTCAAATATGTCAGCCACAAAATGTCTAGTTGTTTGTGTAGCACCAAGAGAGGAGCAGTAGGAGAGCAGCGGTAGGTGAGGATGTTAAATTTGCCAGCTCCCTCACAGTTTTTCCCTTCAGAGTAATGAATGGGGGCCCTGCCCCGCTGAATAAGGACAAGCACAGGAACATGAGCCTTCTTTTAAATTAGAATGAAAGTCAAGTCACGTGAAAAACGATTGCTGCTCACAGTTAATGCGACATAGCTCTACATGCCTGCACGTAACACCGTTGTAAAACCTAATACGAGCCCATATTATGAAAGGGATGTGTGGGGCACTTCTGAGTAGGCATAATGCAATCACCTCATCCATGAAATGTCAAAGGGCACACGTTTTTAGCATGAGAGCTCGAAGTACCACACTGGTTGCCTTACAATTGCCACCACCGTTTGCTGCTTACTTGCCATTACTGTTTGCTATATAATTGTCGACCCATCTACGGCGACCTCAATACCTTACGTGACCTGCAGCATCATCCTACATGCACAACTCACCTCGATCATCTCCTTGCGCTTCTTGTCATTCTCAGCGTGGGCCTCAGCGTCCTTCACCATCTGCTGGATCTGGTCCTCACTCAAGCCGCCACTGCTCTGGATTCGAATGCTCTGCTCCCTGTCTGAGTTGGCACAGACACAAGCACGGTGCATGGATGAAATTGCAATCACACATAGGATGTGAGAGTGAGGGCAACAGATCGAGCTTCAACGTGCAGGCCAGAGCCACTGCATTTCTTTTACCGTTTTTGGTAGTTGCGTAGCAATGCGTATCTTACAAAAAAGTAGCGTAGTTGCATAGCAATGCGCATCTTACAAGAAAATGTGGGTGCAAGTAAAGGGCTACGGCTAAGCAGAGTTGCCTAACTGTTCTGGTGAAGAGCGCAATGAACAAGGAACACACATGAAATGCAGAGATACTACAAAAGCAAACTGCTGAGTTGTGGCGTTGCTAGATATGGGACGCACAGTTGCAATGGCAGGTTGAGGCATGTTGTGGGGTGAAGCATTGCATCTGCGTCGCGTGTATGTTGCGTGTATAATTTGCTTCTATACACAGAGACTGCCACTAAGGGAAAAGAGGAGGCAGGAGAGGGGACATACACACACATGCAAAAGCCAGAGGGGAAAACCACACGCAGACACTCACTTGTGGCCTTGTCCTTGGCAGACACGTGCACAATACCGTTGGCATCAATATCAAAGTTGACCTGCACGCAGATTTTTTGTGTACTTCAGGATCCTGGTGACGGAGGCACAGCTGTTGTAGAAGCATAAACAAGAGCTGGGTAATGGTTGTACTGTTCTACATAAATGCCTTGTAGCCGGCTGTTCTTGAAAATACAAGGCCAAGACCTTGGTAAAATGCCAATGCTGAAGTGAGCAGTAGCAGCAGCGACGGCAGTAGCGTTATGAGTAGACTGTGAGCCAGCGCCAGCCTGGGGATTATGAGGAGTCTTATATAGTGATTATAGAGATTGTGTTCCTTCTACCTGACTGTTAGAGTAGCACGGGCAGTTTGGGAACTCAGCCATATCATTCAACCATATAATCACCTCTCGTTATTCTTTCACCCTCTTTGCATCCGTCGCACATGCTGAAGCACAGCCTTTCAGACTCAAAAAATGAAATGACGATGCGCAAATTGTGCTTTGTTGTGGCGAATGGCAATGCATTTTGTACTACGCAGCTTCTGTTTACGGTAGCTTGCATGCTTTGAGACCTCACACCACACAGATCACGAAATGCGCTCACCTCAATCTGAGGCACACCACGTGGCGAGGGGGGGATGCCCACTAAATCAAACTGGCCCAGCAATTTGTTGTCAGCCGCCATCTCACGTTCTCCTTGGAACACCTTAATGCCGACCTGAGCAGTCACGAGCCGACACACAAAGCACGAAATGTTAAAAATGAAGTGTTTAAGCCACAGCGCATAGATAATGTTCAATTTGTTCAATGAAGGTCATGCACGTGCAAAACAAGGCCGTGATGGGTTACAGTTGTGGCTTTGATGAGGGTTTAGGCACGCTTTAGCAATACACAAGGGCAGCAGTGCAGCTCTCCTGCTGATCAAATTAAAGGCTAGCTCATGCACACACCGTGTCTACGAATGTCTACATACAGCGATATATATAAATTACTACGCTAACTATACGATCAAATGCGTTTTCCCGCCATGTAAAGTGGGGACACACTCACACACACACAAAACAAATACAGGGATCACAAGCACGTAGGGCCTGAGCACTGAACACACACACACACACCTGCTGCTGGTTGTCGGCTGCCGTGGAGAAGACCTGGCCCTTCTTCGTGGGGATGGTGGTGTTACGGTTAATCATGCGTGTGAACACTCCGCCCAGGGTCTCGATACCGATGGACAGGGGGGTCACGTCGAGCAGCAGGATGTCCTTGACATCTCCTCGCAGCACACCACCTGCAATAGTAAGAGTGTGAGTGTGTCTGTGTGTGTGCGTGTCTCGCTATGTGCGTGTGTGTGTGTGTGTGTGTGTCAAACCACCTAGGAAAGTGTGTGTGTGACTCAGCACACCACCTAGAATAGTATGAGATAGTGTGTGTGTGTGTGAGTGTGTGCATGTGTGTGTGTGTCTGTGTGAAGCGAAAATGCTACGCAGGCGCCAGCTGTTTAGCAGGGCACCAGCGCCAAGGGCAATATCATGTGTGAATTGGATGTAAGACGATGTGCCCCATCAACTTCATCACCCCGGACCCGTATGAACTCTCGATTAAAACTTCTTTGGGGCCAGGAAGCTGTACTTCTAGAGAGGCAGAGATTCCAACCCCCAAGATGTTGTAAACAATCCAAAAACAGACATCATCTTGCATGTGTTCTGAATCGCAACATTACACTTGGGACATATTTCAGTATGTATGCATTGCTTAGGGGGCACCAGCAGGCTGTTCTGTGCATTTTAATATTATAATGTCTTGCTTAAACCCAACCCACACACATAATGCATAGTGCCTTTGCCTTGGTACCCTGTCAAACAGATTGTGCTAGCATTGCAATTCTGCTCAGACCGCACCCATGGCCACGGGTGACAGTATTACTTTTCTGCACAAAACACACTTGCCCATGCAACCCTCTCCCACCTTGGATGGCAGTCCCCTTGGCCACCAATGCCAGCACTGCCCTTCTGCTCATTTCTGCCCAGTACGCGTTTGCCCATACCATAACAACACCCGTTTCCCACCTTGAATGGCAGCACCCATAGCCACCACTTCATCAGGGTTCACTCCGCGAGAAGGGTCCTTGCCAAAGATGCCCTTCACAATTTCGTGCACCTGCACGTCAAGAGGAGGAGCAAAGAAGAGCAGGTGTTGTTACAAGCGGGGGAACAGAGACTACTAAAGCAGTGGTGCGATAGCATACAAACATGGTGCACAAGCGGTAGCATACAAGCAATGGCAAGCAATGGCACGCAAGCACGCTACAGAAGAGGGCCTGGCACTCATTTGCAGGCTGTAAGTTTCTGCAGAGCAAGAGAGCTGAAGCGACTGTGGTGCAAGAGAGCTTTTGAGAGGTTACAGAAAAAGGGCAGTCTTATTTGTGCCATCCTCTGCTGAACAGGAGCGTGGCAATTAGCAATTGTACACTTACACGCAGGGAATGGGCGCTTTGAAAAGCCTTGTTGTCCTATGTCCTATTTGTTTGCACGATGCTGATAGAACTGGACGTAAAGAAGCCTCAACCCTAGAATATATTCCTATTGCTTTATTGCTGAATAGTGGCCGATGATGCGATTAGGGTTAAGGGACTCCCTCACGTCATCGACCAGCAATTATCAACATCACTCACAAACTCTTCATGAAGACAAGCACATACACACGCACACACACATATAAACCACAAGTGCTCACCTTAGGCATACGGGTCATGCCACCCACTAGCAGCACCTCATTCACATCCTTAGCTTGGACACCTGCAGATCCATATGTGCGACAAGCAACAGGTAAGCACAGAGTGCTCAACTGAGCTCTTCTCAGCCTTGCAGTGGCCACTGCACCCTGGCACGCATATCCAACCAACGCCTGACAGGGCTTCTCTGGGATCTGAAGATCCTAGTTGGCCTGATGAGTGAATCCATCTGTCCTTGCCTTGCTCCCCTGCCTACACCCTCGCGACATCCCTCGCAAGTGCGGTCGGTTAGAGCCATGCAAAATAAATGCAATCACGGTAATCTTTTCAGAAGGGAATTTCCAAACATAAGGTCACATGCGGTGTATGTGTAGCGCTCTGGTCAACCCAACTGCAGAGCTTTTTAGGGCTCTGTTGTACATTGCAGAGCATCCTATAAGTTTGCTAAAGGTCTTCCCTGTCCTTGCGCCTACCTGCATCCTTAAGGCAGGCCTCACAGGGCTTCTTTGTGCGGTCTAGCAAATCCTTCACAGTAGCTTCCAGCTGAGCGCGAGTCATAGTCAAGGCCAGGTGCTTGGGGCCACTGCAGAAAAATATGCGTGTGTGCGTACGTGTAAGTGTGTGTGTGAGCGTGTGTGTGGGTGTGTGTATATGTGCCAATGTGTGTGTGTGTGCGTGTATGTGCGCTTGCGTGCATGCGTGCACGTGTGTCTCTTCACAGGACATGTCTATACCTTCATATTGACAACACGTCGCTCACTTTGTGAACTACATGTTGCTTGATTTGAGGTACCCTTGCCACTTGCCATCCTGCATTGGGGCAAACAAATGCACACACACACACACAGACACACACACACACACACAACGCATAGCACATACCTTGCATCAGCGGTGATGAAGGGCAAGTTAATGTCTGTGGACATGGTGCTGGACAGCTCGCACTTGGCCTTCTCAGCAGCCTACAAACGAGCCCAAAAACACAGCTGTTGGAGCAGCGTGCACGCAACTGCCAAGAAGTGCAGCCGCGACAGCAAGTTGAGCTCTGAACGGCCAACCGATTTTGCAAAACATACAAAGCGGTGATGCTAGGTGCGTCAACATGCCTGTCCTGTTCTTTTCATGGTATGGCATGTGTGAAGCAAATTGCGGAAGTACCCACAATAAACTATCAGCATGGCAGAAAGCTCGCCTGCAGGCCAGGAGCTCAGTGCCCATATTCACAAAGTTTGCTTTGTGGCCAAACCCCTCCCCCCCACCCCCCCTGCACAATCACACCCCCACCCCCACCTCCCCACATAGCAATGCCAACACTTTAAGTGTACATGCTTCATCAGGGGTTTAAATGAAAATAACTGGCCAGCAGGACATGTGCGGTTTGTTCATTTCACCCATCCTAACAGCCAGCTGGCACCCAGCCTCGACACTTTACAACCCAAGTCAAAACTGCGCCCACCTCACGCAGACGCTGCATGGCCAAGCGGTCACTGGAAAGGTCAATGCCGGACTCTTTCTTGAACTCGTTGATGAGCATGTTTAGGATGGCAACGTCAAAGTCCTCACCTGTGGGTACGTGTGCGTACGGTTGTGTGTACATGTGTACGTGTGTGGCGTACGTGCTTGTGCATAAGGTCAAGGAGGTGGCAACTACAGCCTGTCTTATTTATAGAGGGGCGTGCCGCCCGCCCAAATATCGACCGACGAGAACTTACATTTTTTGTGTTTTTCCTTTTCACACGCCTTCATTGCCTGTCTTTGCAACCCTGAAGACCTTTGCACAGAGCTCCACTGCCTTCACTGCCAGAACCTACCAAATACATTCTTTGACCTTGCCGTACTTTGCAAATCAGTCCAGGCATCTTAATTAAAATGCGCAAAGACGCTTCAGTCCTCCAGGCCAAGTTCTGCATGCCTTTGTCCTGCCAGAGCCTCCCAAACTCCATTCAAGTTCATAACTGTGCTGTAAAATCATAATAGTTTATAACAGCGGTATTAACTGTATCAAAAAGCGGCCGACCAAAAATCCCTCCTCGTCTGTCTCCATGTAGCCACACAAAATGACGGCGCATGATAACTGCACAGTTCCTAGACGGAATTAAGTAATAATTAAAACAGTAAATTCCGCATTTTGATGCCGTCACAACGAGCCGTTCTCCAGCCCTTATCGTCGTCAAAAGTCTGACCATCACAGCTTGCCGCGAAACCGGACACACAGGCCAGTTTAATTGTCCACAGAATCTTACGTGGTACGGACGCCCGGCCGCGGAGCTATTCAGGCCCAAAGTCCGTCCAACCGATTCGGTAACCCCCCCCCTCAGCACAAATTTCTGAAGAATTTTGGGTAAAAATAAAGGGCACCACGCTTAAACGGTTCATTCGCAACCCACAGCCTCCAGGAAAAAGACATCCTCCAACATTTATTCAAACGACAAACTATTTATCCGTACGAGGTGGCCACACTTGGAAATGCAACACACCTCCGAGGAAGGTGTCTCCGTTGGTGGCCTTCACTTCAAACACGCCGCCCATGATCTCTAGGATGGACACATCAAATGTACCACCTCCCAAATCATACCTGCGCGCAAGGAACGATAGCGACTACTCACCGCCTGAAAATATAACAACGCGGCCTAAAATTTGCCGGTTGTCACTCCTTAAAGGGTGTTTACCTAATAATCAAGGGTGCCCACCTAACAAAACTTACATAAGGTTTCTGGCACACGGTTCTGTTGCTTTGCACAGAACAAGATGCAAGTTTTGGATAAGACATCATGGTGACCAACAGTCTGCATTGGTATAGGCTATCAAATGATATACCGTCTGTTTACGATCACTTCGGAAATAATTATTTGGCCAGAAAACGAAATTTCTATTAATTCTTGGAGGCCTCTCCGAACTGAATTTGAAGTGATAAATTATCTATTTATAGTATTTTTGAGGGGTGAAAATCGAAATGAGCTCCAATCGCGCCAGTGAACCCCCTGGCCGGGTTCTTGAAGCCCAGTCCCCAGCTGAAAGGCTGCTTCAGCCTCAGCCACAGCTTTAGCCATAACCAAGCAGCAGTAGCAGTGCACAGGCAGCATTTACAGGGGGGCTCTCAAACTCAAAATTTAATTCCCGACAGGGCCCTCCCGAAGTGCCCTCGAACTCAAAAATTAATCCCCAGACCCCCTCACGAACTGAAATCGAAAATTTAATTAATTATTTGAAAGTGTGGTCACGAAGTGATCGTGAACGAACGGTATAATAAATAAGACGGCCATGTGCCACAATTTACTTGCGCATGTGCTTTACCCATGCATGCAGTAATCCTTGCTTGCAGTCGTTTTGTATTGTTTAACTGTCTTCCACGATTGCACAACAACAGGGCCTTTTGTTTGCTGTCTGAATGTTTAGCATGAGCAAAGCAATGACAAATGAAATTGCTCTCCTTTTGGATGCTTAGTAACACAACGAAGAAGCCTTTCACTTTGACTGCAAGGACCCACGCAGTTAAAGTGAAAGGCTAGAGCTAACCTTTTTTCCGTTGCTCTGTTCACGTCATTTTGATTTACAAGAATACTTACAGGGCGATGGAGCCCTTTTACAAGAATACTCACAGGGCGATGGAGCCCTTTTTGCAGTCATGACGATAGGGAAAGTTAATGAAGACATGTTCCCTCACAACCATCTCAATTCACAAGAACACTCACACAGCAATGAGGCCCTCCTTGCGGTCTGAACCGTAGGCTAGGGCGGCAGCGGTAGGCTCGTTGATAATACGTAGCACGTCTAAACCAGCAATGCGACCGGCGTCCTTGGTGGCTTGACGCTGGCTGTCATTGAAGTAGGCTGTAGGTGCCAAACAAGAAGAGTATTAGTTTACAGAACCGGGAAGCTGTTCTTGAAACTAACCGTGGGACTGAGCAAGATTGAAGCTATGAAAAAAAAAGGCAGGTCACTCGTTCAGGGTAGTCAGGTGACACAGTGTCAGCCTTTTGAATTGTTTAGTATCAACAGCAGGATATGGTCCTGAGCCTTCAGAGCGTAGATGAATGTTAAGGGGCGAGGGGGACAAGCAGCTCAGCTGGGGTCGATAAGCAATGCACGGCCCTTGAAAATGATGGCACTTGTATACCCAGCTAGGGTCCTTACCCTTCTTGTGATACAGCAATACGACAAATAACTACATAATTGAAGAGAACAAGATGCAGCAATCGGTCTGCCGCAATGCATGTGATGACAGCTTAATAGCGATTGACACCTAGTCGCTGGGACAAACTTTGAGCGGACAGGTTGGTTGCGAAAGACAAAGGCACAGGCCAAAACATTGACCCACCAGGCACGGTAATGACAGCTTTGCTGACGGGCTGTCCCAGGTAGGTCTCTGCAGGCAGGAGGGGAGAAAGGAAGGGAGACAACAAAGGGGTCAGAACTCACGTCCAGTGTGTGTGTGTGTGTGTATGTGTTTCACTTTGGACAATCCCACGGCCAATTGTGCCGGTGTGTTAGAGACAGCTGGATACAGCATCTCAGGGTATCACCCATCCAAAGGAATGCGCTTAAATAGTCCACTGACAGTTCCCCTTACAGTACAGGATGTGCGCAGCGACAGCGAAATATCTGTCGATGAACCCTCCTCCAATGCCACCAGCACCAGCAACGGGAGCCTTGTCTTGATAACTCACACTAACCAACATTCACACCTGCGGTCTCCTTCATCTTTGACAGCACAAACGCGCCAATCTGTTGGGGGGAGTACTGGTTGCCACCAGCCTGAAGGTGATATGAAAGTTTAGTGTTATTGGTACAAGCTTTGGGTCGAAAAAAAATAGGCTGGCCGAAGGACAGCCCCAAAGAGCAAAGGGCTGGGCAAACAGCGAGACGACTGCCTTGTAAATGTGCGGAGCACATAGCAGCAGTGTTGCACTTTCAATGGTAGGAAGAGGCAAGCATGCGCAAATGGAGGGTCGTACGTAGCATTCTGGCAAGAATGTGTACGCAGCTTCTTTGCCTTCGTTGCACGATGCTAGCAGTGCCATGCCAAAAGCATCGCTTCCAAAATATCACTGAACTTAAAGGAGTTGCCTTCTTAACCTATAATGGTGGACTGGCCCCCATACCAAATGCTCACCTCTACCCAGGCATCTCCGTTAGGGGCCTTGATGATCTTGTAGGGCACCATCTGTAATTACGAGGAAGGAGATACATTCAGTCCCCTAAATTAACTCTCAGTGTTCACTGAGCCTTCAACTTGTGGGTGAGAGACAAACACCAGTGTGTGTCTAGCTCCCTGATTGTGCAAACGCGTCTGTGGTGCTCATACAATAAGGCATGATCAGGGGGCACGAAGCATAGCACAGGTCGCCACGTTAAAACCTGTTGAACACGAAATAATTGTAGCGTGCAGTTGCACCAAGTGCTCATACACACAGGTATGATCAGGGGGTGGGTATGCAAAGTGCAAGTCACTGCAAACTAAAACTGACAAAAGAAGAAAGAGGGATTGCAGCCTGCACGCTGCACAAATAAAATGGGCGTACCTTGGCCTCCTTCTGCGTCTGGGGGTCATCGAACGAGCGGCCTATCAAGCGCTTGGTGGCGGACACGGTGTTGGTAGAGTTGGTGACGGCCTGAAAAAAAGTGGGGATGTGTAATTGAGGTCAAAGCATGCACTACTGCCATCCCAGCCCCCATCCCCACCACCACCATTACCACCACCAGCACACGTAACAAGAGAGCAGCAGGGTACAAAGCAGAGTTGGTGACAGCCTGGATGCGCTAGTGATCTAATGGTTGAAAGGAGGGAAACAATAAGACTGACGTAGTGACACAGCGTTGACAGACTTGATGATAGAACACACAAGGTCAAAGAGTGGATAGGTAAGCAAATCACGCCTGTGGCTGGCATTCTGGGGCTAGCACCATGCAAGCTGGCTGCACTCTCTTCGTTGCAATTCTATTCGTATGTCTGCCTACTACTACTGCCATGCACACATGAGCATCGCGATGCTCACCTGTCGCTTGGCAGGCAGACCCACGAGCCGCTCTCCCTTCTGGGTGAAGGCCACCACAGAGGGAGTTGTGCGTGTGCCCTCTGTGTTCTCAATCACCTTGGGCAGCTGCAGGGGTCAGTTGATGGAAGCATGGACGTTCAGCAGTAAAAAATGTTGGCTGAAATAGGCTGACAGGTATCTGTTGTGTTGTCAGTTGTGAGATGCGGAAAAAACGTGTGTGTGTGAGGATGTACGCAAACTTGTGCGCCTTGCTAACAGCATAATTTTGATGCGTGTGCGATTTTTTAATGTGTGCTGTATCACGCATGTACATGCCTTAATGTTTGTACGCACTGGTGGCTTTGAGCGTAGGCATGTATGCTTGTGCGTGTGTGTGCGTGTGTGTGTGTGCATGTGTGTGTGTGTGCATGTGTGTGTGTGTGTGTGTCATGTGAGTGTGTGTGCGCGTGTGTATGTGTGTGTGTGTGTGTTTGTTTCATGTGTGTGTGTGGGGTGTGTGTGCGTGTGCGTGTGTGTGTGTGTGTGTGTGTGTGTGTGTGTTTTCCTGTTCCCACATTACTTTGCCCCCACACACCTTGCCCTCCATGACGGCCACACATGAGTTGGTTGTCCCCAAGTCGATACCGATCACAGCGTCTTGAAGGGAGGAAGAGGTGCTGAACAGTACACAAACACAACACAGGAAACACTTGTGAAATTGAACTTAAGAGAGGAATGTTGGAGGGGCGGTCGCTGGTGGTGTGTGCTGGGGGAACTTCTAGTGGCTGCGAAAAGAGTCTCATGAATTCACTCACCTAATGGCACGGGAGCCGAGGGCTTCCAGAGACCCAGCCTGCGAGTATGAGTGATTGAGCGAGAGGTTTGCATGGTGGACGAGGAGTAGGCGAGAAGAGTGCTCGCGAGAGGTTGAGGCATAAGGCTTTGCAAATTGACTGAAATGATCCCCGCAGCACAAAGCCTTCACAACCATGAAATCGGCATAAATTCTCGTAGATTACCTGCTTTAGCAGGCCCCGGCATGCGCCCGCGGCGAGCTGAGGAAGCATTGTGATGTGTGTTCCTAATAAACGGGTACAATATTATTTAATCTGTTTTTACTGATCAGTGGGTTTCCTCAACTCCTGAAAATTGCAAGGTCCAAATGCCGAAATTCAATTATACATTATATGGTGTCTCTCTCAGTCACCATGGCTGTTGAATTTACTAAGTTTAGTAGCTGATCAATCGCTGATGTGCTGATGCGGGCACATCAGCAGTTTACACCCAATAAATCACAAATGTATTAAATCAAAAAATAAGCTGCTCCCGTTTTAGTGGGAATCGCGCACTAAGTTTCAGACATCTGAACTAGAAAAAAAAACTACGCAGGCAGCAAAACATTCCCAAATCAATGAAGGAAATGAGACATATTGGCCTGAAGTGCTGTGAGTCTCCTCCATCAAAGGAAAAAAGAAAAAAGTGGGGATCTGGAGGGTGGCTGGCAGTCCCCTGCTCACCAAGACCTTAGAGCAACTGTTTTTTTCAAGTGCACATCCATGCAGTCTCAGTCAGTTTGTGCGCATAACGGACAGAGTGAGCATGCAATGTAAGGGCAGTATGTGAATGAAGGCCGAGCTCTTTTAGATGATGCAAAGTGTTCGAGGTATAGATTGATCCTCCCACACCAAGAAAAGATGGTGTGAAGTGTAACTTTTCTAGCTTTCAAGCGCTTGCATAAACTCTCGTGCTGTTTGTTAGAGGCCTCCAGCTGGCGTCCAGGCCTAGTGTCTTCACCATTCGCACTAAACCTGACTCCACTTCTATGAGGTGTACCTCCCTCTAACTAAGTCAGTAGTTTTTTCCAACACCAAAGTCTCTAGACACGTGCTGCTTGCTTCATCTTCCCAAGACAATACTTGGACAGCAAAAAAAAAGCGAAGGCAGGACACATGGTTACAAAGGCCACAAAATTAGGAGTAGACCAGAGTAGCAGAGTAAACACAAATATCCCCTCATTAGTAATTCGAAATATAGCGATGTAACCTTACAAAAGACTGAAGGGTTCGTCGTCCGATTAATAGCAAAGGGAACGCCTAGGCTTTATCTGAAGTGAAACGATAGATGGTTCCCGGTTAAAAATTGGGTTCAAGATACTACAAACACACCTGCCTTTGGATCCGCTCAGTAACGACAAAAACCACCGCTGCGCAGCCCCTACAAATTGTCCAAGTTTCTGTCTGTACGCTGCAATCAAGGGTTTCACTTGAATCACACGCCAAGCGCAGCACCAGTCCTATAAAAAGTCACGCCAAGCAGACATATTCACGCCTATCGCCGCGGTCTGCTGCGCTGCCTGCTTGCAAGCAAGGCTTGATGGCACAACGCCCCGTCACGAACCGCCAGCCCCCGACACGCAACCGTGGTGGTTCTGCCAGCATGATTCTCCACCCCTCGAGCCACCATACACATGTGCGCAGCCTCCACCATCACCACAACAGCAGCAGCCCCCAACTCTGCAGCCACAGCATCTGCTACCTGGTGTGTGATGCGTTCCTGCACCTGCAGACGCTGTGTATACATACCTACAATACTTTCTATAGCCAGCTGCTCACGTGCGCTAGCACGACGGTAAGTCTGAGTTGACCCTTGCACACCACTGTCACTACTATTCTTAGCAACATCGGCACTTCGAGTCGAGTGTGAGGAAGGCGGCCCTACTAGCTTGCCACCACCAGCTGTCTGTGCTTGCACTTCTCTATCAACAGCATTGCAAGCGCCATGACCGCTGCCACCGAGAACTTGTTCAACGTGCGTCTGTGTCTGCGCTCCCACACCATCACCTTGCAAATTCAATGTGCTATCTAACGCCCCGCTCACTCCCACCCCGTCACCAGCTCCACCCACACTCGTGCAAGGTGGAAAATTGCTGCCAGGGGACTGCAGGTGCGGTGCCTCCAGAAACACAATGCTGGCTGTGCCATAAAACGGCAGCATATGGTGCTCGCACTGGGAGTTGAAGGGCACACAGACTGCACAAAGCTGCTGAGCGCAGCTACTCCCCTCTCCTTTTTCTCTGCCTGCCTCGGCAATACCATCACCACCACCTCCAGCAACCCCCCCGCCCTGGTTATGAGACTCAGCACGGGTGGCGGCAGAACCACAGGCGGCAGCACCACAGGCGGAGCTGTCAGCAGCAAGAGTAGCAGCGGATACAGGCGGTGCGACGAGGGGGGGGGGCCCAACGCCCACATCCTCTGCACTGCTGCCCCCCAAACTCATGCTACGCTGCGACTGATCACTGCAGCAGGAGCTGTCACTGTGCATGCGCTGCTGCTCGTGGTGGTGGTGGTGGTGATGGTGCTGTTGGCGCCAGGGTGTGAAAGGCGGGATGCCGTTGCTGTTCAGTGGGTGCTGTTGAGAGGAGTAGCCAGAGGTGGAGGCAAGGAGGGTTGCCACGTAGCGACGTGCGCTGCCTTGTAATCCCTGTGAGCATTAAGGTGTATCTACGTGCGTGAGATTGTGCATGTATATGCATGTGTATGTGCATGTGCGTATGTGTGTGCGTGCGTGTGCGTGGATATGTGTGTGTGCATTTACGTGTGCATGTGTGTGTATGTGTATGTGTGTGTGTGTGCGCACGTGAGCAGCGTGCTTGTGTGAATAAGGAAAGAGAGAGATTTATGAGGAGAATAAAGTAGAGGGACCTATACAGAAGCCAATGTAATGTTTGTTTTAAACAGCTGAGCATACGCACACGTACGCACACACATACGTGCACACACACACACATACACACACGCACACACGCACGCATGCACGCAACCACACATTCGTACACATTAACACGACCTTGCGACCACACACCGTGCGTGAAGGACACTCTCCCATCTCAGCCAGCAAGCTCTGTATGGCGGCTTCCATTGCCTTGACACCAAATTCCTCTTGCAGCCGCAACCGTTGAGTTGCATCCACAGCAGCACTGCACAGCAGAGAATAAGCAAGGAGCGTCAAGTAAGAAAGTTGCAGCAGGGCGTGCTTGCTTTGATCTCCTACAGCAAGTGATGCGCAAGGATCATAAATGATTGACCCTGCAACACGACTAGGAGCAAATTGGCACAGTTGCATTGTTTTTGCTGCAGCAACGACGACCGCACAACACAACTAGCTCTGCAAGAAAAGGCCGTCAATTATGTTTGTCTTGAGAAGTTCCGCAGCCATGCATCATACGCACACACAAAGCAGAGATGCGCTTTGATGTATGTAAGCATTATGTGGTGGTGCTACATGATACCGTGGACTTGTGACAAACGCGACTTTTGAAAATAACCCCAAATGCGAGCTATGCGAGGGGCACACATTATAATTATTAACCTCAATGCAGCTTATGCAAGGGCCTTTGGCTCTCTGAGCTGCACGTACATGCGTATGCACGCACGTGTGCGCGTGTACGTGTGCGTGCGTGCTCATGTGTGCGTGCGCGATTGTGTGTGTGTGTGTGTACACGTACGTATGTGCGTGCATTGTGTATACGGTTGTGTACGTACGTGTGTGTGTGTGTGTGTGTGTGCTTTTACGTGTCTGTGCATACGTGTGTGTGTGTGTGTGTGCGCGCACGTACATGTGCGTGCATGCGCATGTGAAGGATTGAAGACGCCCTTCCTTGGTGTCCTTCCTCCCTAAAAGAGGGCCAGCCTCCCAAGCTGTTTGTCCCCCTTGGGGGCCTTGAGGGGCGGCATGGGAGGCATTCCCAGCCTGTTCCCATTCATGCTCAGAATTAATTAAATAACCCCAATGCGAGCTTTGCGAGGCCCTTAGAATTTAATTATTTGAAGGTTCCCAAACACTGCGAGGGAGTCAGAGACGTCCACGGTACGCGATGATATATACCGTCTTTACGACATTTACTGACATCAGAGCGCTTCTCTGCCTGCTGCGGTACGTCATAAGGAAAGCCTTACATGCATGTGTGCGTGTGTGCGTGCATGCGTGCGTGTGTGTGTGTGTGTGTGTGTGTGTGTGTGTGTGTGTGTGTGTGTGTGTGCGTGCTCGTACGTCCCTGCACGCACGCACGTGCTTGTGTGTGTATGTGCATTCCCTGAAAACCCACTTACACCTGCAGAGTGTGGCGCTCACCCTTTTTGATGTAGCTCCTGCGGCACCTTCAGACCTGCTGCCGCTGCTGGTGCAGCTGGTGTTGGTGTTGGTGGTGCTGTTGCGGTTCCCATGTGCTCTCCATCCCAATCCATGCATCCCATTCTCTCTCCATCCTCAGTGCTCATCGCGCTCAGTCGTTCCTCCCCGTCGCACGAATCGTCCTGCAGGGTGTGGCGCAGTGTCAGGGTGTCATGTTATGCATCTTATGCAGGGCAGGCCAGAACCATACAAGTATACAGCGTTCATACTATTTATACAGAGGAGGTTATCTGAGCAAATGTCCAAACATGCTCCTTTTTGCATTAAAGGGGCAACCACTCTCACGTCAATTCACCAAAATGAACACAATTTAGCTTCACACTGTTGCTGATATTATAAGCTACCCGAGCACGTGCTCAGATTTAGTCAAGTCGCCCTGCGTAAGAATGACGGGGCTAGAAGATTTCAAAAGTCGAAAACCCATGATCTCATGTCGATCGACATGGTATGTCGCCTTAAAAAAACACTGATGCGCACGCACACGTGTGCATGCACGCGCGCATGCATACAACCATAAGCAAGTACACGCACACGCATATTTGTGCACACGTAAGCATGCACACGCACACGCACACGTAAGCATGCGCACGCGTGCATGCATACAATCATAAGCAAGCACGCGCACATGCATGCTCGCGCAAACGTAAGCATGCACACGCACACGCACACATAAGCATGCACACGCACTCGCACACGTAGGCATGCACACGCACATGCAAGCATGCACACGCACACGTGTGCATGCACGCACGCAAATGCACACACACATGCACGCACACGCACAAGTACACGCGAACATGCACGAATCCCAGCACGCGTGCAAATACAGACGCACGCACAACACGCGTACATGCATGTACCTCTTCACACACACACACACACACACACATGTGTGCATACACAAACAGGGTAATTTGATGGGGCGGGGGAAGAAGAGGGGTCTCGTGACAGTGACCGTGTGTGTCAGTGTGTTTGGGCCTCTTTGGGCAAGCATAGCTTCCCTTAAAATTTTTTGGCACAACTAAATTAAATAAGTTTATACAGCTCTTCAAGAGATACAAAATGACCCCCCCAAAAATAAATTCCGAGGTCGAAATTTCAAATATATATGGAATATATGGGAATATATACGGTTCATACGGAAAATACGTGTATATACGGTTTATACGGCGTATATATACGTAGACGGAAATCCCATATACGGTTTGGGCCAACCCCATATATATACAGTATAAACAGTATAAACGGCGTATATGGTCGTCCCCGTGCAAAACCCCCCCCAAACAGGGTCAATAAGCTTCCCATCCAATTTAAAGCCCCCTATAGCTCATCTGAATGCAAGATACTTTATGATATAATATCTGAACCATTGACATTTGCTGGAAATTCTGCATTCTGGGGGGCTGTGTGGGGCCCAGTGCGTATTTTGCACCCACTTTGGCAGGGAAAAGGTGCATTTTTGAAGTTGCCCTGATCAACCTCTGCTTCAGGATATAAACATTATAAATGTTGAACAAAAATGCTGCAAGGTCAAATTTGGGACAGGGGTACTGGGAAAGCCGGCGAGTGGGAGGCACTCACACAAGGGACTCAGGGGGAGAAGACATAAAAATTTGTCGCTCCTTACCTGCTGCGCATTATTCCCCCGTTTTTGTGCCCAGAGTTGCGGGGTAAAATATTTATTATAATAATAATTACATGTGGCCTGATTGAATTTTGGTACAAATTTGTGTAACTTACATGCAGCAATTACCGCCTGTGCTTTTCCGGCTCATATAAAAATCCCACATTCACACCAGAGTTGCGGGGGGTGAATTATCAAGCCCTATAATATACAATAATTAAAGAGCGTGGATTGGTGTGAGCAATGGTATCTGTCTTTGTATGAGCCACCCACGGTCCTTTCCGCCTGCTTACTTTGCAGGCAAGTAAAGAAAAATTAAGCTATCCAACACAACTTTCAGCTCCCAAAACGATGGAGTGGTTGGGAAGATACCGTACCAAAATTATATCACCCCGCAAAAATAAAGTTTTCGAGGGGTGCGGCTAAGTGCGGACAGAAAATTACATAAATAATTTTAGGCTTGCAGATTGGTGAAAATGGCCTGAATTGGTGAGAATGGCTTAAAAATGGCCTGCGGATTGGATTATAATAAATATTGAAGGGGGTGCGGATTGGTTGCGGATTAACAAAACTAAATATTTTTTTTTGGGGTGCGGGATGATTAAATTTTGGTACGGTATGCCCAATTTAGGGGTATTGGCCCTATTTACCCAGGGAGGGGGGGGGGTTACATGGGGACGACCATATGTACGTAATAAGAAAGCACATATACTGTTGTGGCCAACCCTAATCAAGCGTCAAATGGTAATGCCAAATAAGACTGGGACCTATCATAAGAACAATAACCCTTTGTTTGTCCTATGAACAAGAAGTGGCAGGGTTAGAGCGTCATGGGAGCCTATTACTAGGTATCCATGGTTTTATTGGAGTTAGGTTGGAACGAGATATGAATAGGGTTGGCCAGATCCGTACATATACACCGTACATGACCGTATATTTGGTAATTTCTGGCCAGAAATTCCGTAAATGCACCGTATATATATGGTTCCGACCAACCCTACTTATGAAGTCTGTGACAAGTGTGTTAACTCTTTGCCAATTGAAAGTCGTGCGATGTTTAGGACGTGTGTCAACTGACTTAAAGCATGGAGGAGGGGTGTTGTTATCAGGTGCAAACAGCCCACCTTTTCGCTAAGCTCACAGTCCTTGTCGCTGGAGTCCACCGCCACGCTGTCCCCGCAGCTGCTGGCTGTGCTGCGGCTGGGAGGTGCTTTGCTGTTGCGGCCAAGTGCACTGGGGAGTTGCAGGGAGGGTGGGCAAGGGGTAAAGCAGCTCGCAGGGAGGTCATCTATATCCAGCATGTCCATTAGCATCTGCGGTGAGAAGGGGGATCGTCACGTGAGTCAAGTCGTGCCTCATGGGCAAGTAGTACGCCCGAAGAGCAGCGTGGTGAGGTGGGCAACAATAGAGCGAGATTGTTGAAAACAAGAAGAAGAGATAGAAGCATGTGTTGACGAGGGAAACTTTTATTTAACTGTGGGGGAGGCAGGCTGGGCAGGCTGAGTGAGAACGATCAGAACTGTTTTACAACGTACTTTCACACACGTTCACACATTATACTCTTGGTGCAGCATTGCAGGCAGCTTAAACGGCTACTGGTGATAGTGTGTGCGTGTGTGTGCATGTGTGTGTTGTGTGTGTATGTGTGTGCGTGTGCATGTGTGTGTGTGTGTGCAGATATGTTGCCAGCAGGCTTGCTTGGAAGCACCAGCAGTGTGGGCAACATGTGTGTGTGTGTGTGTGTGTGTGTGTGTGTGTGTGTGTGTGGGCACAGGCACGTTGCCCACACTGCTGGTGCTTCCAAGCAGACGCTTCCAAGCAGGCCTGCTTGGAAGGACTAGCAGTGTGGGCAACATGTGTGTGTGTGTGTGTGTGCACATGTTGCGGGCCACTGCTCCTTGGTCAACCCCTCGCACCTGCAGCTGCGTTGAGTGGTCCTCTGCAAAGCAACCATTCACGCTGACAGTGACCTGTTCTGCAGGGGGGGCAGGGCCAGCAAGAGCCAGGTGGGTGGCTGCGATCACCACTGCCACGCCCTGGCAGCACATGTGCTGCTGGAGAGCCAGGGTGATGTCCAAGCCCAGCTGCTCCTGGGTCATGAGCCTCTTGGCCATGAGCTTGGTGAGGCGGGCCAGCTTGCTGAGGCCAATGACCGTGCCATCTGAGGGCACGTAGGCTATGTGGCAGCGCCCGTGGAAGGGGAGCAGCGTGTCCTGGCTGGTGGACGCAAACTCGATGTCACGCACCAGCACGACGCCCTGGCCGCCTTCCCGCACGATGGGCTCGTGGAACAGGGCCTCGCCGAGGGCGCTATCCAGAGTTAAGAGTGTGTATTTTTGGTGGGGGAGAAATCACGTCTTCTAACCTGTTGTGCGACTCACACAAGAAGTACACAAGCACACACACAGACAAACACACAAATCAGGTCGGACCCAAAACTACACGGCTCGTACCTGGTATGGACCATGCGGTAGCCCCTCGAGACCTCCAACAGGGCCTTGGCAACCCTTTTGGGCGTGTCCCGCAGGCCCTCCCTTTCCAGATCCTCTCCTATACCGAGGAGCAGAGTCCGGACCGCATGCTGCATGCGCTCCAACTTCTCCATTGTGAATAATTACTATTGAGCTCACATAAAATTAAATCAAGAAAATCACGAAAATCAATGTGCACTTCTGTTAATGCACTTCTGTTAGGAAGCAAAACACACCACTCTCGTAAACGGATTTCAATTTAATTTTGTAAAAACTTACACGTATAGTCCAAAGCCCTTCTCTCTTTCCACGTAAGCACGCTGGATGTCTCTCTTTTCAGGGTTTTCATGTCTATATTCCTAGGCTTGTCCAGCTGTATCCAGTGTGTGGCTAGAATATGGAATGCACAGTCCCAAGCAGCGGAGCGAGAACGTCTCCTGAGCCCTGAGCAAGGCGCATTAATAGCTCCAGGTACGCACGTTGATACTCATACGCGTGCACACACACTCACACACACACACACACACACACACACACACACACACACACACACACACGCACACACACACACACACACACACACACAAACAAAAAAAAAACACACACACACACACACACACACACACACAAATACTTACACATGCATACACACGCTTACACACGTCACACACGTGCACACACTCGAACACACACACACACACACACACACACACACACACACACACACAAAACACACACACAAACACACACAGTGCACACACAGCACACACAGTGCAAA
>Ga0307968_1000958_pt1 | contig 22570 bp, 22 predicted proteins | sample OrgLakmetagen650_FD_201834 | JGI IMG/M metagenome (GOLD analysis project Ga0307968, IMG submission 201834) | Saline water microbial communities from Organic Lake, Antarctica - #650 | ecosystem: Environmental > Aquatic > Non-marine Saline and Alkaline > Saline | place: Antarctica: Organic Lake...
ATTGCGTGCACACCATTTGAGAGTGGAGTCTTGCAAATGGCATGGTGGTTCTAGCATTTGTGATAAATGTGAGTGTGGAGAAGTTCAAGATGAGAAGCATGTGCTTTTCTTCTGCAAGTGTGCTGAATTGTGCGAGCTGCGCATGAGATACAGAGACCTCTTTGAAGGAATGTTTAAGACTCATGCGTGTGTTTGCTCCTTCGAGCTCTGAATTTATTCCTTTCTTAAATTGTCATCACAGTATCACTGATTTTGAGATCAATGCATTCCCGAATCAAGACTCATACAGACTCCTCAAGTTTGTGTCAGATTTAGTTTCAGTTTTCGACACTGGTTGTTTTGGTTTCACCAGCCAATCGCCATCAGCCAGAGACTCGGGCTGTAGGCCATCCTTTGTAACCTTGAACCATTATTTTATAATATTTCTGAAGGTGATTTCAAAGGTTTTGTTTTTCAACATAACTCAGAACAAATTCATTAGTGCAGCCGTCGATCTTTTTGTTTGATTTATTTGTTGGGACCTATAGGTTGAGCAGCCATGCCAGGCTGGAGGCCTTCGTAAAACAAACCAAACTGAATGAAAATCACTAACACAGTGTGACTGTGACACGACAAAATTGTTAGCACAAACCAGAGTACCGGAGCTTACACACCATTTGGGTGGCAGCCACGAGCATGGCAGAAATGCGCAACATAAGAGAGGGGAAAAAAGCAGCTCGCTGCATTGGCAGCTATTGGTCAGTGGGGCATCAGAGTGTCACCACCAAAGTTGAAAACGCGTCCTCAGACCTACAGGCATTTGCAGCCTGAAGTTGGGCTTGGCACAGGTATACAGATGCACAGGCATATGGGGCTCTGCGATTCAATGAATCAGTCAAAGCGGATGTGTTGCCCTGTGGCCTGAGGTAGGCCTCGTAGCTGAGGCTTGCCAGAAGTGGGGCTCTCCACAGCCTCACCCTCATCATCAAAACGCTTGTGGGTGCCTGCACGCAGGTAATTAAAAAGAAGGTTAAGGGGATGATAGAAATCTTGTGTGCAATCTGTTGTTTTGCCTCGTCAACATGTGCATCAAGAGAGGAGTAGAATATGCTTGTGCCATTTCATAGACAAGTGTCACAAGCGCTAGAGCATGCAGCCTTGATGGAAGGGCAGGATTTGGTCTCACGCCTTTCAGATCTACAACCCTGTTCTCTCATACACACATGCACGGTGTATAAGGCAAAGGGCTTACCTTGAGGGAGGGGTAGACCTCTGAGAGTCTCGGGCTTAGCACCTGCTGGTCGGATGCCAAGACCACCCATGGCAGCAGCCAGCTGATCGTCTGCCCCCTACACATACACAGACGGTAAAGCGTATCAGTCACCGATTCCTTTGCACCCAACATACGCACACAAACTAATCATGATGACGTGTGGAATGGATCATTATTCAGATTACGGGCGCAGGCAAACAGAAGCAGGAGCTACCAAGCTGGTCTAGAAAAAGGCAATCATCCACGGGCCGACCGGCCTGCACCCCTTGTGTTTTGTGACTGACTGGGCACCAGATTTAACAGCCCCCTCCTCATTTTGTCAGCACGAACACAGTTGATGTGATTAATGCATTAACGTCGTTAGTGTGCAGTTACTCTTGGCTTTGGCGTTCTCCCCACTTGACAGAGCTCAAAAGCCCAAACACAGGGCAACCCACCAGCGCAACATCGTCATCCTCGCCCCAGACCTCCTCACTGTCCTCAATTTCCTCTTCCTCGTCTTCGTAGCTAGCTTTGCATACCAGGGGTGTGGTGCGCACATCCGTCAGGTTCTGCACCTGAGATGCCTACAGCAGTAACATTGTGTGTGTGTGATTATTCTGCACGCATGCACGTGAAGCTTTTTCCAGCAAAAAATGACTTTTTTAAAGTTTATGCTCAACACTTCTATAAGGAAAGATCCAGCAGTCACATACGTGTCAAGCTCCATATGCTTGAGGCAATGAAGAAGAGCTGCGATATGAGAGAGAGAGAGAGAGAGAGAGAGAGAGAGAGAGAGAGAGAGAGAGAGAGAGAGAGAGGAAGAAATATGCACTGGAGACACAGCTGAAGCAGTCTGTAGTAATTCAACCCACCTGCATTTGCGCCTCTTTGGAGGAAGCTGCACAAGCCTTCTGCTTCAAGCCAGCCTCCTTGATCTCACGACGGATCTGGTTTAGAGATCTGTGGTTCAAAAGTTTGTGAAAGGGTCACATGAGCTATAAGATGGAAGAGGTTGATGTTGGTGCGTTAATACGGCTGATCAGTAGTTGCAAGGGAGTTTTAGGTTTCAAGCAATAGGCAGATGGTCGATGTACACAATGATGATGTTTTGCAAGGTGATGCGAGCAAAGCTGTGAGATTTGTGCTCTCACGACCGGCCAATGTGATCAGCGTTTGAAATTATTACAACTAACAGATGCGTGCTGCACACGCACATTTACTTCTGGTACACTGCTTTTAGCGGGCAACCGGCATAACTTTGACCCACATGCACACCATCTGCACAAGAAAAATACACAAGACACATAACATGTGATATACAAATACGCACCTTGGGTCGTACGCTGCACTGGCCACGACCTTGCTCTTGAGCCTTGGCCGGGCAACAGCTTCAGGGGCAGCTGCCTCTGTTGCAACACCGGCTTCTTCCTGCGTGGAGGGGGTGGGCTGGGCGTGCAGGGTGGACACACGTGCCGTAGCAGCAGCTAGTGCAGCCTCGGCACTGGCGAGGGAGTCCAAAGCACTTGGCTGCTCCTGCAAGTGCGTGTGTTTTTGTGTATGTGCATCAAAGAGTGCTTGTGTTTGATAGGGCGGAAGAGGCAACTTGTGCCAAGCCCTGTGCATCTGTACGCTTGTGCATATATCACAGCAACTTGTGCCAAGTCTTGTGCATCTGTACGCTTGTGCATATATCACAGCATCTGTACGCTTGTGCATATATAACAGCAACTGCACAATCACTGATACTGCGGATGCAATTAATGCTGCCTTAAGACTAAAAAGGAGGGCTCTCACTGAGTTACACCAATGTTCCTTTCTTTGGCAAAAAAGCATATACCTACGTACAAACACCATCGCCCCAAATTACCCCTGCAAAACAAATCAGGTCTCCACGCAGCCCACATAAGCACACACCTGCTCCTCCATAATCTCTTCTGCCTCCTCCTCATCGTCGAGGTCAAAGCCTGGGCGCATCGCACTCCCTACGCTTCGTGCACACGTGTGTGTGCTGAATTCTGAGCCAGGCACCTCAGTCTCCATGGCGGTGGTGTGGGGTGTATTTTGTGTGGTGGTGTTCACGCCCCACCCTGGGGTGGTGGGAACTTCTGCTCCCATGGTGGACCACATTGCAGGGCTGGGTGCGGCTGTGCTCTTGCCTGCAATTGTGTGTGTGTGTTTGTGTTTGTGTGTGTGTGCGTAAGCCAAAAAAGCAATGCAGCTTTGAGGGTGAACTCCCTTATGATAGGGTTAGGGTTAGGGTTACACAGCTATATCCGCCAGCGAGGGCAGTTGAGCTATAGAAAAAAAAAAGGCCTATGATAGATCACTACAGTCAGGGACCTGTTACGGAAATGGTAGCGGAGTGTGTGATGTGGGTCTGTTGACACGACTATGCACTTGTGGGAGTCAGAGCAGAGGCTGTGTAGGTAACAAGTTATGGCATGAGGAAAAGTAATATACAGATGGGCGCAGGTAAAGGGGGTTCAATTCAAAACCCCTTTGTTTATCTGGATCCCTCTTGTAGACCCTTGTGGAGTTTACTGCAATAGAGGAGGGTCAGCCTTTGGTGAGGACCGGTACAATTAATGGCTAGGGTCCTAGAGATCTCTGTCCAACCAGCACCTCTACTTTGTGCTTACAGCCTAGGAAGCAAACACAAGTCTCTAATTCTGTTTCCAGGTTTCCAGCAGGAGCGTTGGTCGGAAATAAGCCTGGGCACCAAAAGCAACGCAAAACAGACCGATGGAAGTGTCGACGCTTTGCCCTATATATGATTGCATCATTGTAGGTAGTTTGATGCTGGTGTGCTCCACAGATCAAGACTAACATGAAAGAGTAGTACCAAGACTCGAGCACACTCCTCAGGTGCACTCCATTGACTAGTACATACAAGATGCAATCCTCAAATGAGCTTTTGATGCAGGGGTGGCCTGGACATCCCAAGACGACACAAAGAGGTACTAAAAAGGCCTGGACATTCCAAGACGACACAAAGAGGTACTAAAAAGGCCTGGACATTCCAAGACGACACAAAAAGGTACTAAATAGGCCTGGACATCCCAAGACGACACAAAGAAGTACTAAAAAGCGTCCTCAGACGTATAAATGTTTGCGGGATCACAATGCTCTTTGAAAGCCGTCACCTGTTCCAACAGGTGGCCCTGACATCACAAGAAAACACAAAGAGGCGTCAAAAAAAGCGTCTTCAGACTGTGAACAATTGCAGGATCAACAACAGCTTTAAAATCCTTCCTTACCTTGTGCAGGGGTGGCCCCGGCATCCAAAGTGAAGACGGAAGGGCTGGGCTGGGCTGACACGTCACCTGTGTTGTGATGTTGGCGGAGTGGTCAATGAGAAATAGCCCTGCTGGCACCAATAAGGGAGGTGGTAAGCAAGAGAGGTGGCTGTGGGGGTGGGTGCTTGCGCCAGGATCAGGGGGTTATTGCAGTGCTTGTGTGTGCAAGATATCATTACATGTATGTGGGGAGGGCCAAAACTGTAATGTAATGAAATATACCATATACTGATTAAGGTTTCAACACACGTCTGTGCGAGCGATATGTAACTGCGGTATTTGGTATTTGAAATAGTGAAGTATGGTCCTGGCCTACCCTAAATTTATATGCTATTTGCTAACATTGGTAAGGCTGGCCAGAGCTGCAAACATACTACATGTGGAGGCATTCCTGCTAAAAGCGTCATTTTCACAATTGGCTCGTGATACATGATGCATGACATGCAGCTCTGGCCAGCCCCCTGTGGGTATTGGATGTTGAAATTGGCTCTTAATATAGGTAACATTTATATCCAGATGGCCAACCCCCCTGGGTATTGGGTGTCATACAATCATACAATAAGCAAGACAGGTTTGGTCCATGATGCCAGAAAGAGTCGGGCAGCTTATGCGAGTCATCTAGGGAGTCGTCAAACTATTAAGTTCCCTATAAAGGCGACAAATAACCAAAAAAGCACGGCCCATTCAGGAGCCTGCTTAAAAAAAATCCTGACAGTCACTTGTAAATTTTGAGTTTCCAGCCCCAAATGACCACCCACCCCCCAAATCCCCGTTCCTGACCCCCATCAGGAGGGTGTTGATTTTTTATTTTTGAAAGGCATGTCCACTTTCCACCACGTGTGTGCACACCACAAGGACACCAGACACATGTTTATTGCGCCTGAACTGCGCACCTCGGTCACATACATGGCAGCTTTAGATGCATTACAGTACGTGCACACCCGCAGATCTGAACAGCCGCCCGCCCACACTGCCCAAAAGCACTAGCAGGCTGGCTACTTTACAGATCACACTGCAGGTCACACAGCCAATTGATGCACAAACACAGCCACGCACATAAACACACCATTTGAGTTGGCCGTGTTACAGGACCACACAGCTGGGCTTGCTGGGGTCATGGTCAAGGGCATCGGGCTGGCCATATCGTCTTCTTGTCCCTCCATCTGCTCCTGCTCCTTGTTGAAATCACTGCCTGCGTACTCGACAGCGCCAATGGGCTCGCCATCCTCGTCGTTGTACTCCCCGAACAGCTCGCTCGCTGTGTGTTTTGTGTAAGTTGATAGGTGCTTTAGAATTGGGAGAGAAAAGACAGCACTTTGTCTGGTGGGCCTGGGTCAGATAAACAAGAGATCTTGCCAATGATAAGCTAATAGAAACACAAAACTTGCTCCCACTTAGTACAGATCAAAATCCTCATTGAAGCTACATGTCAGTGACCAGTGATTCCCTTCCACGCCCACAACAGAAGTATAGATGCTGCAAACTCTGCGCAACCAACCCCCATGATTACAGTATCCAGCAGTGCGATTGTGTGTGTCCATATCTGAAATACCAATCTGGACATTTACAATTCTTGTCTGCCACAGCACAACTGCCCGTGTAGACTCACATACATACTGTATGACGTAGCCATATGCAATGTAATAATGTAATTAAGCATAATGTGTATATTACACGTATACATATACAGTAATGGCCAACCCTACACATACACCATCGCCTTCGTCCCCCACCTGCTTGGCTGCCTGCCACACCCTCGTTGCTGCCCATGGCTTGCAGCATCTCATCCTCAGCATCCTTTTCTGCCTGCGGGGTCACATGAGAGGGAGAGGACACGTTCATTCCTTTGGCTGCTTATTTGACAAATAGAGACTGGGAGGGGCAGCATACCTGCATACACATACATGATCCGTGATTCTTCATCATCCTTACCTTGCATCACGATTTTTGTAAAACACCAGGCGCTCTTGCAACAGCGCATGCATGCCACATCTTGACAATATGACTACCTTCTACCTGGCACGTGTGCATACCCACACACCCACACAAGAACGCCCTCTGCCTTGATGAAAACATATGCCCAGCACATAGGAGGTATACACGCAACTGACCTCTTGAGCGGCGTCCTCAGCCTCCTCACGCGCCAGTGTCTCTGGGTCAGCCTTGCGGTAAGGCGTGCGCACCTATTAGGTGAACAGCAGAATGAGTGTGCAAGGCTGGGTTACCGAGGGTGGTATAGAATATGTAATTTGCACCGAGGGTGCACTTCATGTAGCAACCGAGGTATAGGAGCATTTCCCAAGTAAGCAAGGAGCTTTAATGTCGTACATTTCTGTCACGACCAGTATTGAGCTGGAATTATACAGCATATTATAATTATAATCACGGTGTCTCATGCCGTTGCCAGGTTGAAAAGTACGGCAGGTACTCTGAGCTAGGTAGAGCCAGGCAGCTTTTCAGATGCAGTATTGTATCCTAAAAGCATGATCATTTACCAATCACCAGCGCGTTTGAGGGTTTGCACTTGACAATTTCTCAAGCCCAACTTACCACAGGGCGAGCAAGAGTTGCGCTCTTGGGCTCCTTGGGTGTAGAGATGGACACCTGTATACAACAGCGCCGAAATGGTGTAAGGTCCATAGATGCAACAGCAATACCGATTTGTTCTAGTCCTGTCATTACTTTAAAATGTTAACGACAAGCATGGAATTGGTCCTCACAAGCACGGGCAAACCTTATGCAGCAGACATGGGCTCACACAAGCAACCAACACATCCTCACCTGCTTCTCCAAGTTCCTTGATGCAGGGCGAGCCGTGACTGGTGTGCCAGCAGATTCTGGGGCTGCAGAGGGCGCTGGAGTGCTAGAAACCTGCATGGCACGATGAATGAGAGCACGTGTGTTGCTGCTGTTGCAACTTACATGGTCCAAGTCAAAGTGCAGATCGGTCAATGGGTGTTAGCATGTCTGCAGCAACGTACAGGCACCACCTTACCTCACACTCTTTCAAAGCAGGGGTAGCAGCACTATGCTTGACTGTTGTCAGGGGGGTCTTTGTGGTGACTGATGCTTGACCCTGCAGTCAAACACAGTACACAGGATAGATAGGTTGGTGGTCTCAATTGAGGCTGGACCAGCGTCATTTTGCAGTTGATCCACATGCTTTGCACAACCTTGACCAGGTTATGACATATATTACCACACACACCTGCTCTGCCTTGCTCGCAGTCTGGGCTAAGTGCAGAGGCTGAGGTGTGCGCTCAGGTGTCGCCTCGGTGGCCTGCTCCTCCCCCTGCTCGTGCCCATTGACTGCATCCATGCTGCGGGTGGTGGCATCTGATTCAGCTTCCTCTGGTAAGCCAGAAGGGACATCAGCAGCCTGATGGATCTCCTGAGGCGCCTTCTTGGTTGACGCCTCGGCAACCTGGGAGGACTTCTTCTTGCTGGCCGTCGTCAGGTTGGTGACGTCCTACGATTGCCACGGCGCGGAGATTGATCTTTGAGTTCGGGGAGGGCCGATTGGAAATGGAAGTTACAATAACAGCACCTTCCTTCCTGCTCACTGCCCCCACCGCACTCCCCTTTCCCGCACCTGGAACAGCATCTGGGGCGTTGCGGCCGCATTCGAGAACGTGGCGTCCTTGCCTGCTTTGCTGGCGGTCGTACAGGGGGCGGGGCCTGCCGCGTCACGGTTGTTGAGGGAAGTTAGTGAATTTCGCGGGCATTAAGGACAGCCTCGCGCGGACGTAGGTCCCAGTATGTGTGTGTGCTTGTGTGCGTGTCGCAAGGTACGTGGTGAGAGAGAGCGCGTTCGTGTGTGCTGCCTCTAGTGGCGGGAGTGGAAAGGGTTGACCGGTGATTTTGTCAGCGATCCCCCATGTTAGTCACCTGAGGGCGTGTTCATCCCGCCGTCGAGTTGCTTCGCCCTTGAACGGGTCACCCGACCGGTGCTCTGGGGCATTGTGTTCTCCATTTTTGGTTGTTGGTGTATGTGGACCTACCTGGTCAGCGAGTTTTAGAATAGAATATATAAATTAACGAAGTACCCCTCGTTACTGGCATTAATGTCAACGAAACGGTAAAGGCACGCTCTCAGTAGAAATGGACCAAATCCTTCCACCTGAAGAGGCTAAAAACGCAGATCCTGAAGGTGGTTGCGGAAACGCATGCAAACACACACACACACACACACACACACACATACACACACACATACACACACACACACACACAACACACACACACACACACACACACACATACACACACGTATGCACACACACACACATACACACACACACACCACACATACACACACACACACAGCACACACACATTCACACACACACATACAAACACGTGTGCACACGCGTGCACACACACACACACACACACACACTCACACACACGGCACACACACACATACAAACACGTGTGCACACGTGCACACACACACATACACACACATACAAACACACACACATATACACACACATATACACACGCACACACATGCACACATATACACACACATGCGCAGACACACGCTCACGTGCACTGACTTTCATTCTCACCTGCACTCACTTGCATACACACATGCACACGCATACATACACGTACAAATGGACACCGCACACGCAGCATGCATGCGCAGTCATACACGCATTATCTCACACACGTACACCTTAACAGCCTTTTCTGGACGGGACCGGGCGCATGCTCTGTCCAATAACGAGGTTAGCATCCTGCTGGATCAGTTTCTTGACCAGAAGCAAGACAAGCTGGGCACCCAGTACCAGCCACCAGCAATGCTGAAGAAAACGAAGGTACGTCATTTAGTGCAATTCATTTTGATTTGCCGAGCAAGCCTGTATGTATCACGCACGCACACACACACACACACACACACACACACACACACACACACACACACACACACACACCAGATGGTTCATGTTTGTCCGCACACGAGCACACGCTTGCGCACAACTAAAACGCACCCAAGCACGCACCCAAGCAAACACCAGACACAAGACAAACACAAGAACACACAAGGCGCGCACGCACAGTTACCTGTGCACTCAAATAAACACCTACTCAACCACAAACACACATACCTCCCCCCACACACACATGCGTGCAGAGATTACTTAAACTCACGTCTTTACCAATTGCAGCCAGTTACACCTTCCATACACTGTTTCACACAACCATCCAATGTGCTGCAGTAAGCGATGGGCGTCCTCCCCTTCTCACACATCCGTATTATACATATGTACATGAGCATACAATGCACACAAACACACATGCAATACCGCACACAAGCACTCGAATATTGGTGCCTTCTTCTGCCTGCGGTGACAGTGAAACCACAACCGCAAGAAAATGCATTGTTAATTACGCCCTCTCCCGTAGGAGTACACGGCACAGTTTGCACAAGCGCACAACGAGGAGGCTGTCAGGGATATGCGCAGGTAAGAATTGGGATGAGCTGTCGGCCACGTGGAGATTGAACTTAATCTTATTTCCTTGTTTTCGTGGAAGCATGTGGGCCACTTGAAGATGAGTTTCATTCTATTCAATCGTTTTTGTGGAAGCAGGTGGGCCACTTGAAAACGAGCTGTTCCTATCTGCTTAATTTGTAGAAGCATGTTGTCATATGCCTCTCAGTTGTCTAAGCCTCCACGACAATGCACGACCTCGTTGTCTTGGCTTCCTGGACCTCCACAACGATGCGTGCCGTAGGTTGTTCACGCATCCTTCCCTGACTGGTGATCTTTTGCACAGCCGCAAGTGCTGTTTTATGGTGCGCGTCATCGCCCCTTATTTTAGGCTGATTATGTGTTGGCCTGTGGATTTTTTCTTAATGTCAGTTTAAGCTGTTATTCGTCTCTGCTGACTTTTGCACAGGATATTAACTGAGAAAGGGTGCCATCACTTTGAGATCCCTGTCATCATGAATCTGATGCCAGAGAACTCAGAAGAAGCCATCAAGCTTTTACCCAGTCTTCAGGTGCGCGTGCAAGCTCAGCAATTTCCTTATCCAGGTCAAATTCTGAAAGCTTTGCTAGATATTCAAGATAAGCCACCAAGTCTGTGCCTCATTTTGGAGTGTGAGCGTTTTGGAGCACAAACAGTAAGCCATACTGCCCTTGCCTGAGGGCTTCAATCAGTCTGCATTAGCGTTTTGTTGTCTTGTTGCAAGTGAGCACGTGCTAGAACCCCAAAAACTACTGTGTGTGTGATGGGGGGGCTGCCTCTTGAATGCACTCCTGTTTGCCCGTTTGTGATCTCACAATCGTGACAACCAAAAAAGGCTCGACCTCCCTATGTGGTGCGAACGGCTGTCGTCCCTAGCCTTACCTTATTTTGCTTTGATAGAAATGTTATAGTGATTTGCTTTGATCCTTACAAAAAGTCCGTACAGTCTGCCTCTAATTTTTCAGGGTTGAATGTTGAATTACAACTAGTATATGTGAACCTGCATGGCGTGTTGTTGATTATTCTGGCAAATTTTCTATTTTTTAAATAAACCCATGGTGGAACATTACAAACCAACATAAAGGTCATGAAGTAACATCACAAGGCTGATTCATGCAAGTTGTACATGCACCTTGTTCATTTTTAACTTTTATTTGTGCTGCAACACCTTCCAGCTTTCATAAAGATGTGTGGGGTTGGTCTGAGCCACTTGTACACAGTAAACATGACAGTATGTCTTGGAGGTTCCCTGCCAATCAAGTGTGTTTAAGGTTCTGCCTACTTGTTAAACTTCAAAGGCGTTTGCATGTCACACACCAAGCTCCTCGTTTTGCTTACTTGGTGGTTGAATCATTGACGTCCAGTCCACTTTTCAAAAACAAAACAGGCAGCGAAAACTGCTTCCAATTTAGGCAAGGGAGCCGTTGTTTAGCTTCGCTTTCCTAACCCTTGTCGTGCTCAGGGAAGGGAGCCTGGTTTCTTCCCGTTCATTCTTCATCAAAAACCTGCCAGGGCTTGCAGTCTAGGTCTGCAATATTGTTTACAACGATTGCAGTAGGGGTTGACCTTCAGCCAGGTTGTCTGGCTGATTGGCTGCTGCGACTTTCAGTCCAACTCTATAGTATTGCAACGCCTTTCTCTATTGCAACTTTTTTCCAGGATCCTGGAAGATTTCCTGGCGACATGCTTGATCAAATGCTAGACGAACTCCTCCAGTATCGACAGTTTCAGTGAATGTTTTGGAGTAGAGGAAATAAACCGTAATTGGAGTGCAATTATTTCCCCCTGCTCTTGTCATGTTGCGCAATCATGAGCCTGATCGGATGTAGTTCTTATTTTTGTCCGGTATCTCACACGTACTGCGTCGCCATTTCAGTGTGTTAACAACATTTGATGGTAGCTACTATCTGAATTAGAAATCCTTAGCTAAAGACTACGCACCTGTACGTTATATGTGTTGTGCAACCTTGGCTTTGTAATTGAGTATGGGTGCTCCTCACAAGGTTGATTTCAGAACCTTTCACTCCAGATTCCTGAAACAGCTGAAAGTAGAATTGTTCCCAAATGGCTCTTCCCACCCCTCTTCCCAGATAGAGAAAGATTCACCTCCAGCCGCCCAGATTTTGTGCTGGTTACTCCCATTGCTGCAAAAACACAAAAACAACAAACTAATGTAAGGGGGTGGGTTCTTCGAAGTGACAGGGAGCAATTGAGGGAGACTGGGAGCACCTCAGCAGCACCGCCAGCCACCAATAGAGCCACCAACCCCAGACAGCACCAACCTAAAGACCTCAGCAAACATCGGCGTGACATCCACCACGTCGAGATCAAGTATTGTGAAGACACCAGACCTCAGAACCAGCTAAACGCCGCAAAGGAACAGCACAAAGATCTCTGCAACACTCTCCAAGGAGCCTCCGTTACTCTCCACATCATCCTTTTGGGTGTGGGTGGCACCATCTACAACACTCACACTCTGAAACCTTTCAAGGAACTGGGTCTTAATTCTCAAAGAGTTAAGAAGCTTGCCTCCAAGCTCCATGTGCACTCTGTGAACTTTGCTGCCAAACTTGTCCATACCAGACGTGCCCTTTCCAGTACTACCTAGGTATTATCAACTCTCATCAGGAGCCGGTTTCAGGCCAAGCCTGCAACCCTCTTGATCCCCATTAATTTTTCCTTCCCTTTTTGCGGTGGAGGAGCTTTACGGTACTAGGTACCAAAGTGGCTCCTTCTCCTTAATAAATGTGGGGAGTGGTTTTCACTGCCTGCGTAGTTTTTTTTTTCCAGAACTTTTTTGCAGTTTCTTTTGTGAAAATGCGGTTGAAGTGCGACGCAAGCAACTGGTTTTATCCCCACAGTTGATTTCAGCCGTGTTTCAGCCGTGTTTCAACCGAGCAAGGAATTTTCTGACGCCATTGAATGCACACTGGCAGGTACACAGACATGACTGATTCACTCTCTAGGTGTATGATTGCAAGGTCAGACTAAAAATCGTTGCGTTTTAGCGCAATGATTGTACTCTGAAAGCTCTGCAGACAGATGCAGGTTAGTAAGAACACTACTTGGACCACTAAAGTAACGATGGAAGGCCTTGCACAGGCAAAGCTGGTTGCACACAGCTAGGCAGGATCATGAGCAGAGCTCCACGTGCATCTAGCAGCAAAGCTAGCTAGTCCTTGCTTATGGATCAGCTGCAGCTTCCTTATTGTCGATGTCATGCTAAATCAGTGGTATGGACGAATCGTGTGAGTTCTCCTGGGATTCATAATGTGAGCAACGGTTTTACGGTTATTTGGTTGTTTGGCCAGGATGTGCAATCCAATTCTCATCAAGGTTCTTTTATCACCACGACTTATACTTTTGGGCTGAAGCAGAGGTGAACAGGGAAGAAGGCGACCAATCCACTCCCCACTCCCCAACCTCTTTCTTAGATCATTGTGAATCATCACTTGATTTACGATCGTCTACTGCACAAGTCTTATGAGGGAAAGCATACGAAACGCAGTCGGCACATTTACAAGTTATTCACACAAATTGGCAAGGACAAAATTCAACTGACCTTAGAACAACTTCAGGCGGCTGGCTTTAGAAAGAGTAACAAGCTGCTAGTTTATTACACACCCAGGCTTAGGATTGCCTGAACACCTTTCTTACTAAGAACAATGCTGAACAAGCGAGGGTAAAAAAAGCATTCAAAAAAAATGACAAATTAGTCAGCGTGACAGCAAAAAAATAGTGTCAACAGTAGGTGACACCGTATTAGATTTCATTCTATCACCTGACCATAGGATGCAAATCTGTGGTTGTTGTGCATACAGTAATGAATTGTGATGATTTTCAGTCTGTGAGGAGAGGAAATCTGGAAAGCTGGGCACAAAGGGCTCACACACATTTATGCACTCAGAGCATCATTGAATCACGCAATTTATTACTAAGCTCCTGCCTTGTTATTAAACACAAGGCTGCGGATTATGAAGCAACAAGCCATCCATGCATACACCATACACCACAAACGCCGCAGCAGGGAGTCTCTGTGGGAGCGCAACTTACAAGCGCTACATGTGCGTGTGTTTATCAATGATGATCGGTCCAAACAGTCATGCTGCCAGGAAGTGGACTAAATAAGGTGAAAAGGAGAGGTGCCAGTCCGTGACCCTTCGCCCACCCAGCATCATTCGTAAAATATAAAGATGCCTGCTAGTGGTTTCGCGCATACACCTTACGGATATGCAGCTCTGATGCATCCTGTACAAGAACCACCCAGCTACAAGATGTTGTAAAGCCATGCAGGTATCAACAGGAGCCAGGAAAAGCCGTACACACAAGACAAAAGGTCTTACTCTGCTTAACCTTCCTGCTTGCGCGCACAACATGGTACAAGAGCAGCAGCCTGGTCATGGCGGTAAAATGATGTCTACTCGGCTTCCAGGGCATCTGCACACTTCTTTATACCCTTAAACATTTTTTTGATGTTAATGCAGTTAATACCATAGCACTTACAGACTCAAGGGTGTCCAAAATCATGCAACCTTACATGCGCATACCCTCAATCAATCAATACCAACATCCAATTCACACCAGTATCATTGCGCAGGCGTCCAGGACAATTTTTTATTATTTTTTTACCTTACACGTTCTCTCCATAGTACAAACATAAACATAAACACAAACACACAACACCCCATACATTAAGCGATGAGGGTGCGCATGTTGTATATCATGGCAGCTGGCTCTCGTACAAAATCTAAATAGTCCATCACTCCATCCAAATACGCACCACCACCCCAGCCAGCATGCCCAGCAAATGGAACCTCCAGCACTTGCACCTGAAGCAAATGTGTTTGCAGCAAATACGTTTGCATGTGTGTATGTGTTTGCGTGTGTGTTTGCACGTTCTTGCATGCATGCGAGCGCACATACTATACACATGTGCAGATGTGTGTGTGTGTGTGTGTGTATGTGTGTGTGTGCGCGTGCTGACATGTGCGGTCATACTGAATACATGTTGGGTGCGTATGTTTGCGTGTGTGTATTTTTTATGTACAAAGTTATTTTTTAGAGGTTTTGGATGTGAAGCAATTCAAGCCTAGTTTTCTATGCTCATGGTGTGCAAGTCATAAGGCGTGCAGCACCAAAGCCCTTCCCAAGCAACTGCCAAGATGGCTTCTGTTGTACTAAGAGACCCCATCAAAGGGGAATAAGGGCTTTACACAGGGAAAGTTTGGATTCTACACCCAAAATGCAGGTACTGTAGCAAAGGTGGTTGACCAGCCAAACATAAACTACAGGGTACTCCCCAAAATACTTGATGTTGCAGCTTTGCAATACAGGGTACCCCACGACGCCCTGCCGCGCGTCGCTGTGCCACCGCTTAAAGCAACAAGTACTTAAAAAGCGGCGCGCGCTGCTAAAACAATCACTGGTGCCTGGTGCACGTGTGTATGCGCATGTGTGTGTATCCTTGCGTAAACAGGTTTTGGCTGTTCCCGGTTCGCTTGCCGCTACTACGGGAATCACGATTGCTTTCTTTTCCTCCAGCTACTAAGAAGTTTGATTTCTTCCGGTTGCCTCTTTCCAACTTATGAATTCTGTTGAAAGTTTTACAGGTTGCCCTATTCCGTATGTATATCAAATATCCAAGTGCTTGAAAAACGACGCGTCGCTGCTAAAACAATCATTAATGCCTGGTGCATGTGTGAATGTGCATGTGTGTGTTTGTCTCTGTATGTGTTTATATGTGTGCACACATGCATCTCCTCCTCACCTGACACTGCTCACCTGACTCAGCTGTGGCTTGTTTTATATATTTTCTTTTCGTAAATGTGTGGGTACGCGTGTTTCTGTGCACACACACACACGCCTTCTCCTCATTTGGCACTACACGCCTAGCTCAGCAGTGCCTTGTATTTGTATGTGTGTGTTTGTATGCGTGCTTCTGTGCACACACACGCCTTCTCCTCACCTGGCACCGCATGCCTAGGTCAGCAGTGCCTTGTATTTGTACGTGTGTTTGTATGCGTGCTTTTGTGCACACACACGCCTTCTCCTCATTTGGCACTACACGCCTAGCTCAGCAGTGCCTTGTATTTGTACGTGTGTGTTTGTATGCGTGCTTCTGTGCACGCCTTCTCCTCACCTGGCACTACGTGCCTAGGTCAGCAGTGCCTTGTATTTGTACGTGTGTATTTGTATGCGTATTTCTGTGCACACACACGCCTTCTCCTCACCTGGCACTGCATGCCTAGCTCAGCAAGGGCTTTCTTAAACAGTAGCAAGGACCGGTACTGGTGAAAGGTGTTGGTGACCAGCAAGATAGAGGACCACCTACAAAAGGGGAAGGGGGACATGAATGGATGCAAAACACAAAGCCCATGGCAAGGATTGTGATCAACATGTGTGATCATCAATGTGTAATCATCATGTGTGGTCATCAAAGCTTGTGGCAAGGTTTGTGATCGACATCATGAAATGAGACTGAGCAGGGTTAGGGTTTGCACTAGCAAAAGAAAGCAGCTTGGTGGTCATATTACGTGGGGGATAAATGAATGCCAAGGTCATTTGCTGGCCAAAAATAGTCACTCGGTGCAAAATTGTATGCTGAGATTATGTGCAGGCCTGAATTTGTTACTCCATACATTATTTTGTGATGTGGTAAAATGCATTGCCACCCGAAGCAGAGGTGAAAAACCGAGGATCTTGTATGGGTCACTTGTCGGTCGGAATGTATGGAGATCATAAGCCACGGACAAAGATCTCACGTGCCTTGTGGATCAAAGGTGGATTAAACATATCTTGCGTGGTTAGCATGGTGTGCATCCAGCAGCTGGCTGTATGATAAGGGTTGACCAGAACCATGTATATATATGTATACGGTGTATATACATTTTTGGCAGGGAAATCACCAAATAGATGGTCATACACAGCGCATATATCATACATACGGTTCTGGCCAACCCTAGGGCCCAGGTACAGGGACACAAAAGATACCTACAATCACCAGACTACTACCACAACCAGTGGTTAGGAGTAGACTATTTGTGTGCATATGTGATGTGTGCATGCTTATTGCTTATGTGTGAACATATGTGTGTACATGAGTAAGTATGAGTGTGTGAGTACGTACGACGTACGTGTAGGGTTGGCCAGAACCGTATATATACACCGTATTTGAACGTATACTTGGTGATTTCCCTGCCAACAATACCGTATATACACCGCATATATATGGTTCTGGCCAACCCACGTACGCGCGTGTGAAACTCCTCAAGCAGAGGGTGCTTTTTACCGGAAAGAAAGTACACACCTTTTGCTCTTCACAATCTCGAGGGAATGGATCGCATTTTCGTATGTTGAGGTTGACTTCCTTTCCAGGTACCAACTGCAGGGAGCATGAGTAACAAGGTGCTAAACTATTAAGATAGGTGTGTGCACTTGTATATCTTTTATGCTTGTATCCCTGTATGAGTATATTTTTGAAGCCTGCATCCCTGTATGCGCTTATCTTTGATGCCTGTATCCCTGTACGCGTATATCTTTGATGCTTGTATCCCTGTAAACGTATATCTTTGATGCCTGTCTCCCTGTACGCGTATATCTTTTGTGCCTGTATCCCTGTATGAGTATACCATTATGCCTGTATCCCTGTACGCGTATATCTTTGATGCCTGTATCCCTGTATACGTATATCTTTGATGCCTGTATTCCTGTATGAGTATATCTTTGATGCCTGTCTCCCTATACGCGTATACGCGTATACCATTATGCCTGCATCCCTGTACGCGTATATCTTTTGTTCCTGTTTCTCTGTATGAGTATACCATTATGCCTGCATCCCTGTACGCGCATGTGTATATGTGAACATATGTATGTGCGCATGTTCCTTCATGCATGCATGCATGCATGCATGCATGTGTGGGTGCGTGTGTGTGTGTATGCGCGTGCGCCGGAGTTTCATGTCAGAATGCAGTTTGCTTGTGGGCGAAGAGTCTGTCCTTTCATATAAACGAATGTTATTGCCGAATTGCAAAAGGCACCATAATTACCCTTCATTACGACAAGACCTACTATTAGTAAGGCTAGGATTGGCCCAAACAATACTCAAGAAAATACGGCGTGTTTTTGATACGCTATATATCTGGTACGGATTTTGGAAAATTCCAACTATGTCCCCATCCATATGACCGTAAGCAGGTTTGGGCCGACTGTATATGGACCGTATTTACAGGTGATACAGAATTTACAGAGTTTTACAGTGTTTACAGATAAAGCCACCGTGTTTACAGGTGATACAGAGTTTTACATAGTTTACAGATATACCGTGTTTACAGAGGCAATACCGTGTTTACAGAGTTTTACAGTGTTTACAGATAAAGCCACGACACATACTTGAACAGGATTTACAAGTGATACACTTCAGACTCGGGTATACTTCCCAGCAGAAACTGTCCCTTTTGCTGTTTCTGGTCAAACTTTTCCCTCGCATCTCTTATTACTGAGCACTCCTTTGCTTCCCTTTTCTAAAAAAGTACGTGCATTACGTGATCAGCTTTACTGAACCCCTTTCAACGTTCGAAATGGGCATTTTTGGGTCCTTTCGGCCTAAAGCATGCCTAGCACCCCAACCATTCATTTGTTTGGCTTAAAATCGTGCTCAGGTTTTCAAGAGCTACAGAATGACCTCTTATGAAATATTTCTGAGTGACTCCAAATATCCTGATGTGTACGGTGCATACGGAAATATGGCGTATATATAGGGTCATATACATACCCGGTATATACAGTTTACGGAAATCTGGTCAACAGTTTATGGAAATCCCGTACATTCTGGGGCCTTGACTTCATGTCATCGTTTAAATGCACATCTTGATCATGCTGGCTGTGTCATCACTACCAGCAGATTCTTTTCTTTTCTTTAGGCACACGACAGCTTGCGCCTCTAAAGTGATAACCAAAATACAACAGAAACGCCAGCCTCAAGCAGTATCACAGTGCTTTTGCAATCCGAGCACTTGAAGCACCTCAACTGCTACAATTTGTGACAGCTGTATCCTGCCCATCAATAACAATATTGGTTGGCACTCTGCTTGTTGCACATACTGCTACCCTGTAATCCATACGTCAGCACACACACACACATTCACACACACCCAGGCATAGCCTGCCCTTATATTGTTATGCCGTGCCTTACGCTCCCCCCCCCAACCCCGATACTTCCCCCTTTTTCGCTCAATTGTAGCTCACATTGCCAAATGGATCTTGAGTTCCACATTTCACTTCTGACCTGCCTTTGCCAAACAGCTTGGCTCTCAAGCCACACACACACACACACACGCACGCACACACAAGCATTGCCTTGACCCAAGCAACCCCTCCACACACCTCTCTGGCTGGACGTAGCTTGCGTTGAGCTTCTGGCTCGTAGCTTGCGACGTTGGACTTCTCTCTTGCATTGGACTTCCCTGCTCTGGCTGGACGTAGCTTGCGTTGGGCTTCTGGCTCTTTTGCAGCTGTGTTAACCCATGGGCAAGCATTACCTCTGCCTCACTCTTCTTACGCACCCCCCCACCCGTTATGTAGCTGCACAATAAAAGATGTGAGTACCACACTGTTACGTATAGCTGGTAGTTGTGCACAGGTGTGTGAGGAGAAGGAAATGTGAGTGCCAAACTGTTATGTAGCTGCACAGGTGTACGAGGAGAACAAGATGTGAGTACCACACTGTTACGTAGCTGGTAGCTGCGCGGGCTTATGAGAAGAATATGTGAGTACCAAACTGTTATGTACCTGCGCAGGTGTACGAGGAGAACAAGATGTGAGCATCGCACTGTTTTGCGGCTGCACAGGGAAGCAAAAGCAGAGAGGTACACGGATGATGAAGAGCAGTGCGTATGTGATGGTATATGTGTGGTAAGGAAGTAGCCGCGTAATTCAACTGAGAAATTAATGGGAATGTGTGCCTGTTTGACGCAGGCTTAAGGTTATGAAATAGTGCGTGACGGGTGTGTGGAAATGCGTGTGGAGGGCAGCATGTGAAAGGCTGGTTTAAAAGCACACAAGAGGTTGCGTGTGTGTGTGTGCTCATTTTTTGCTCAAGTCGGGCAAATGGACCTTCCGGGAACTGCTTAATTTTAAATACATATATACATTACGTGTTGCTTTTAATGTTAAAGCACATATTATTGCTTTTAACGTATGGGAGCAGCATGCTGGATCTCATTTTAAACCAGCAAAAAGAAGTCCTGAAAAGAGCACAGCTAGGCGGATTGTACTGCTATGTAAATCTGGATGCTCAAACATTGCTGAGCCAGCAGCAGCAGCAAACCCAAGCACGTTCCAACAAAAACATGGGTGTTGGCCAACGCAGGCACGTAGCTCAGGTTCTTTTGTTTAACACGGAAATTCAATTCGTGAAATTTTACTCTGCAGTTACTGCTGCCATGATCAGTAATGTACAAATATGGAGGCAGTGGGACACAAAGTAGCTACCTTCCTGCAGGCAGGAGGGGTAACTATATAAACCACCTTACGACAAGGAGTGGTACTATATAAACCACCTTGCGACAGCAATCTCTCTGCACAGCACACGGGAGTTGCGGCTTGAACACTGAAATGTGACGAGGGTTTGCTCAATTGAACTTTTGTCGTTGCCTTATCAAACGGCACTGTTTAATAAGCACAGTGCAGGAATGCGAACAGGAGCGGTGCTCAGGATACACGCATCACGCACCCTAAACATGCTCAGGATACAAGAGAGGTGCTCAGGATACAAGAGAGGTGCTCAGGATACAAGAGAGGCGCTCAGAATACAAGCATCACGCACCCTAACATGCTCAGGATACAAGAGAGGTGCTCAGGAAACAAGAGAGGTGCTCAGGATACAAGCATCACGCACCCTAACATGCTCAGGATACACGCATCACGCACCCTAACATGCGCTCTAGGAACGCTCCACTAGAAGCTTCATTAAATACGAGCACGATGGTGGAATGGCGCTCAACAAATGCCTTTCATACCCTGAGATGCACTCTGGGGATGCTCCAATAAAGCCGCTCAACTTATTGCAAGCGCAATGGAATTAAAATGCAAAGAGGAACTGCGCTCAACAAATGCAGTCTTTACCCTGAGATTTGCCCTGGGTACGCTCCGCTAAAAATAATGTTGTCCCCTTGTCCCTGCAGCCCAAAGAGCAAGGGAGGGGGATGTGGGATTGAAATTTTGTGTAAGGTTCTTTGCTAGGTGGTGCATGCCTTAACAACTGAAGGGAGGGAAAACCCTAAATTCTAAACGGCCTTTGCTTAGTAGGTGGACACTCCAGCTTAATTGGTGTCACTGTACAGACTGGCAATACGTGTAGGGTTGGTTAGAACCATGCATTTACATGTGTTTATGGTGTATGGTGAATATAAATATTAGCAGGGGAGTATTCAGACATACAGTCGTGTACAGTGAGTATACATGTAGAAGGTTTGGCAACATGTGTAGGGTTGGCCATGCATTTACATGTTTTATGGTGTTTACATATATGTAGGGTTGGCCAGAACCGTATATATACACTGTATATGACCGTATATTTAGTGATTTCCATGCCAAAATTACCGTATTTACACCGTATATATGGTTCTGGCCAACCTTAAATATTTGGTGAATAGTAGCAGGGAAATTTACAGACATACGGTCATGTACGATGAGTACATATAGAGGGTATGGCAACATATGTAGGGGTTGGCCAGAACCATAAAAAACGGTGTGTGTACGGCATTTTCGGCAGGGAAATCACCAAATATACAGTTCTGGCCAACCCTAGCGACATGTGCTATTTGGTTCTTAACAAGTTCACCAGTAGATCGGTAAAGGAGGAAATTCTGCACAATACCTACCTGTAATCACATCGAGCATATGAAATGGCATGGGTTAGGTATACTGAAATACACTGTGTATAGTACACTCTTTCAGCAGAAACGCTAGATTAACGCTAGATTAACGCAGAGGTTACAGCTGCAGCACACTGAGAGGGAGCACGGCCAAACCATCCAGGTAGGCCTCAATTCTCCTCTTACCGCAGAGACCACACGATAGCTACACTAGCTGTTTTGTACACAGAATGTGAGCATGGTATTTTAGCCTGAACAAAACGCACGCACGTGCATCCAGGCCTGCACCCCAGCTGTCACACGAGCTTGCAGAGGACGGGTGGCAGACCCGTTTCGAAACAATGCATAGCCGAGGATAATGACGACATCGGCACCTGGTTCCCCAGAAGCTTGTGAGCCTTCTTGGACAGGCTTGACCCCCCTGCATATGAACGTTACTTTCTTATATTTTCCAAAGGGCAGCAAGCAAACAGGAGTGTGTGTGTGTATGTGTGTGTGCGTGTGTGTATGTGTGTGTATGTGTGTGTGTGTGTGCGCGCGCGTGCGTGCGTGTGTGTGTGTGTGTGTGCACGTGTGTGTGTGTGTTTGTGTGTGTGTGTGTGTGTGTGTGTGTGTGTGTGTGTGTGTGTGTGTGTGTGAGTGTGTGTGTGTGTGTGATAGTATATGTGTGTGTGTGTGTTTGTGTG
>Ga0307968_1000959_pt1 | contig 22570 bp, 19 predicted proteins | sample OrgLakmetagen650_FD_201834 | JGI IMG/M metagenome (GOLD analysis project Ga0307968, IMG submission 201834) | Saline water microbial communities from Organic Lake, Antarctica - #650 | ecosystem: Environmental > Aquatic > Non-marine Saline and Alkaline > Saline | place: Antarctica: Organic Lake...
TTTTCAAGGAGGGTTTTTCTGTTTATGCAGGAGTTTTCCTTTTCCCAGTCTTATAGGTTTTTTCCTTCATTCTGTCAGGCCCTTGCTGAGGACCGTGTAACAACCCCCACCCAAAAAAAAATGTTTGTCCAGATCCTTGTACAAGTAGGAGGGGATAGAAAATGGAGAACCTCTAGGACCACTCTCAGAACTCCCACACCACTTGTGATACGTGACTGCTTTCTTGTTATTTTTAATGCACAACAGCGGCGGAAATATGGCAAGCCAGATGCATAGTCACTCCGACCCAGCAACCACGCCACAAAGAAACCCAACTAACACGTACCAAACTAGGTCTGCCAATATTGCAAGGAGATTTGTAATCCATGCCCGCTAGCTATGCAACCTAGAGACATGCAACCAAACAAGCGCGATATACCTCACCAGAAGTAATTACTGTGTAGAAGCTTCTCCTATCCAAGCAGAAAAAGCACAAGAACAATTTAAGCCCTTGGATACCACAAAACCCTTCACACCATCCTGCTAGGAGCAACAGGCACCATATACAGCAGCCACACAAGGAACCCACTCCACAGCCTCGGAGTTACTTATTAAGCCTACATGACATCACCTCAACAGCAAAAATCATACAGACGCAACATTGACACATTCCCCAAAAATATCTGAGCAATACTCCTGGTACCAGAGTGGCTCCTTTTCCTTAATTAATGTGGGGAGTGGCTTACACTGCCTGCGTAGTTTCTTCTTTTCCTGGTGGTAATGCAGGCCCATGCCTCACAACCACCTGACCCACACTGAAAACCTTTCCTCTTTTGTTCTCCAAATGGGATGTTGTGTGTCTCTGTACCCACTGGGTGGCTGATGCAGAACGCATAACAACATCCTTTCCTATTCCACGCCGTTAGTGTTTGCACTATCTATGTTCTTTTTGCTTTTCTCTCTAGTATTTGGTTCATTTCTGTGCTTGAGGGTTAGCTGCCCTCAGAAGTCTAGTGGTTCATGGTCAGGCCAGGCTCTTTAGGGTCACGGCTTAGAATCCGCCTGATAGCGTGAGGTATTTGCTGCCTGACTCAATCCGTGCTCGGGGTGTTTTCTTGTAGGCGAGTGACTTGTGTGATACACTTTTGCACAAACGCGCATGCTTCCCCCCTTCTTGTCCATCTTTATTTTACCTGGATAGTTAAAGGCAAGTTTACTTTTGCTTGCTCGTGTAGTGCAGGTTCTTTGTGCCCCTGTATTGTTAGTGCTTTCTTTTTGTTTTCGCGGGCAGACATGGGTGTCAACGGCTCAGCTGTCTGCTGGTCTCTTTCCTTTCTGATTTCCTTTCCTCTTCCCTTTGCTTTTCTCAACCTCATTTTAGGTTATTCAGTTGCTTTTTCTTAGTCTTCTGTTTTTCTCCAGATGTAATTCCCCCTGCAATGTGAACGTAAAAGATCTCATTCACTCACTTTCTAAGGTTTCACATATCTGATGACATATCAAAAATAGTTTATCAGAGCGATTCCAAAAAAGCATACGATAAGTTACCAGGTGCATTTACAAAAAAACGGTCCGTACCGTACTCAGTACTGTACCGTCTGACTGTCTGTGCACAAGCATGATTTTCAAAGCCATCAGCAAAACAGGCTCCATAGATTCCTGCGTTCCTGCTTTGCCTCCATGGATATAGGTAGCAGCGAACGGCTGACGGCTGACTGATGCAAAATCTTCCGATTCCTGACACAGCTAAAACCAGGTTTACACTGAAGTGGCTCTTTCCACCCTGCTTCTTTGACACAATTAGGATTACCTCAAGCCGTCTGGATACTGTACTGGATTCTACCATCTCCGCGAAAACTAAAAAGCAGCAGACTAGTGATGGAGGGGGGTGGATCCTTCAGAGTGGCGGGGAGCAAATGGGGGAGACGACCTCAGCAGCACCGCCAGCCATCAGCAGATCCACCCTCCCCAGACAGCACCACACCCAAAGATCTCAGCTTCTTCAACGTGACATCCACCTCATCAAGATAAAGTACTGTGAGGACACTAGACCTCAGAATCACCTAAGTGTGAAAAGAACAGCACAAGAGCTCTGCACCATTCTTCAAGGAGCCTCTTCTACTCTCCACACCATCTCTTTGGGCGTAGGTGGCACCATTACAACCTTGCACAATGAAGCCTCTCGAGGATCTGGGTCTTGGTTCTCACAGAGGTACGGTTTTGCTTCCAAGCTTCATGTTCATTCTGTTAAAATTACGCTGCCAAACTTGTCCATATCTGACGTACCCTTTCCAGCACCATTTATCAACTCTCATCGCGAGACGGTTTCAGGTCAGGCCTGCAACTTTTCCAGAAGGGGGACACCGGGCAAAAGCCAAAACATGCTCCCTTTTGCATGAAAGGTGCAACTATTCACACGTCACTTCATCACATTGGACCCAACCTAGCTTCAAACTGATGCTGGCTTAGTAAGCTAGCGGAGCATGTGCTCAGATTTAAATAAGTCACCCTACGTACAGATTGACAGGACCAAAAGCACATGTCGTGCACCTGTACCCTAGATGGGTGCTTTCCAGGGGGAATGACACAATAATTTGCATATCTCGCGAACCACTAAGTATTTTTGCCCCATTTCTCTTGCAATGATCTTTATTTATTTTAAGGACTTCAAAACACCAAAAATCACCGGGTTTGGTGCGCTGGCTGGTCAGATACAGCATATGGCTGCTCAAAAATTTAGGTTCACGCCGCGGCCGATTAGGTATGGGCCCCCTAACTTGCAGGTTTCAAGCTAAATGCATTGGAATCTGCATATCAGAGCTGAGCTTGAAACGTGCCAGTTGCGGGGCCCATACCCTAAGAGCATGCAAAAGCCATACCCATTTTGGGCCTCAGTGTCCCCCCTCTGCAACTTTTCTGATCCCCATTAATCTGTTTCTTTTTCTTTCGCGTAAGAGTTTTACGATACTCGGTACCAAAGTGGCTCCTTTTCCTTAATTAATGTGAGGAGCGGTGTTCTGTTTGTACCGCGTGATCGTATCACTTTTATTGATTTTTGGTTAGTGATTAGAGGCAATGAGTAGGTTGACACATCATTTACAGGTGTGAATGGTTATTAAGGACCAGCGTTGTGCTTCTTTGTGCGGATCTGTCTCCTAAATATTTCTTGCGGCAACTTTAACTTTCAAGTTCTGCAACACACCTGGTCCTTGAGGGGAGCGGGAGATTTTAATTTTCTACACAATCTTACGCGAAACAGACGCCTGGCCGCGGAGCTATTTTGAGCGTGCGTGCGTGCGTGCGTGCGTGCGTGCGTGCGTGCGTGCAGGCGTGCGTGCAGGCGTGCGCGCGTGCGTGCGTGCGTGCGTGCGTGCGTGCGTGCGTGCGTGCGTGCGTGCGTGCGTGCGTGTGTGTGTGTGTGTGTGTGTGTGTGTGTGTGTGTGTGTGTGTGTGTGTGTGTGTGTGTGTGTGTGTGTGTGTGTGTGTGTGTGTGTGCGCGTGTGTGTGTGCATGGGAAGATGAGTGGCCTCATCATAATAATGCCAGCCATTTTCATAGCCCTTGTGAGCAGCGGGGGCGTGGCTGATTTGTCTGCTTATCTCCACACTAGGCTGAGTTGGAATTATACGGCTTAAATGTACCACAGACGGACCGCAGTTGATTACGTAATTGGCCTTTTCAAAAGTAAGCGCTGTCCCCGGCTTGAGTGAACTGGCAGTGAGCAGTTGTTGCCTGAACTTGTGGAAATGAATAATACGAAACATTTCTGATATTTAAAGCGAATCGCAAATGGTTTAGAAATTCGGGCAGGTTTTTACATATGTTATATCCGTAACGCTTGTGTACTGCATAGATATGCGTAATAATTGTGTACTGCATGGGTATGTGTAATAATTCGGATTTGTTGTTTTTTGACTGGATTTCACCCATTCGTTTTTATTTACAATAATTGCTACTATGCCCACGCTCCTCATCTTTGCACACCCATCGGCGCCCTCTGTCCAGCGCGTAAAAAAGCTGGGCACAGTACACATACTCGGACCATCATTAACACCAACGAAAGAAGAGTTGCACCAGGTTTAAAACGCCTCCAGTTGCAAGTTCAAGCTGGGTTCCTTTTAAATACGCTATTATAATGGCCAGCTCTCTATCTCTTTCGTTCCCTGCTCCATGGTGACAGGCTGACATCGTGCTCCTCGCCGGTGATTAAATTGTTGCACTTTTTGCTTTACGGCCTTGCATGAATAAATAATAGAGCGCACCCTCGGCACCATTGATCTGTACAGCACTGACACTGACACCGGCACCCTCAATGCTGGTTCATCTCAGGGTTTGGCCCAACTGCGCCTTCTGCTTCTGCAGTCGAGGTACTCTTCTTTGTTCCTCGTGCTTGGGAGTCAGCTAGTTTGCTGTATATTGCGTGTCACCCAGCTATCATTTCTTCTGTGAAAACATGTGTAAATTTACTATATCGTTAGAAGTGTCTACTTTTTTTGCTGGACACGGAGCCTAGGATATTTTCCTGCTCTTGCTTGCAGTCAGATGCCGTCTCATCAATGCAGTTTGTTCCTATGAGTATGATCCCTTCCTCACCTTTTTAATGGGGCACAATACAATAGATGGTGCACTACTTTCTTTTAAGCGCAGGAGGCTTGGACAGAGCTGTCCAAGGTGAAGTGGATTCACACTACGTATGCGGGGTTAGAGCAGGTGAAACAAGGCGTCTGTCTGGCATCTCCGGACTGCTTTAGTTCAGATCCTCCTCTGCTAAAGTTTATTGAACCGCGCTTGCTGCTAATTGCTGGGTGTGGGTTGCCAGCCAGGAACAAGGCTCTGTGTGTGGTTGTGAAGCCACAGAGCGTCTCATACATGAAGAAATTGACTGGCGGGAGCAAACAAACATGCGCACGCAAATCTCGTACACAGCTTACATACATTTATACTGCAGGTGTCATTTCCCGGCATCGTTGGGAGTGATGTTGTCATTACAAACTCCAGGGTGCGGAACAAGCTGTGTTATGTTTGATTTGAATTCTAAAAACTTTACCCACTAGTTGTTGGGTGAGGCTGGGTTAAGGATATAGCATATTATTATGAACGTCTGTCATAGCAGCATTTTAGCACAAAAGTCTGATGCCCGAACTTGAACAAGACAAATTCAATAAAAACTGTACAGCCTTGGTATATCCAAATCTATGTGCTATCGTGACAACATATGCTAGCTTTTGCCCCTCCCTCAGGGTGTGTACAGCCACAGCCTTGCGGAATTTGCACTTTGCGTGTGTCTGTGGTTTGCCAAGGACCTTCCACAGTTGCTACATGCCAAAGCAGAAAAGAAGTGGGCCCCATATGAGGTATGTCTCTCTATTCAGCCTGATTAGGCTATGCCGGGAGTAGGAATACACTGGGATGCACAGCTGGCTTGCTTGCAAAACAGAATTCTGGCTGCGTACTTAAAAGCTTATACGTGATGACCTCGGCGTGATGACCTTCTTTTACTCCCACAAAATAGAATTTGAGTGTCCTGCAAGGTTTTCTTGGAAAGCTACGAGAGGGGGGGATGAGGGATAAGAGAAACAGAAGTTTTTCACATGCTCTCCGCAATCGCTCCCAGAAACGCCTAGACTCAAGCTAACGGCTCCCAGAAGCGCCTAGACTCAAGCTAACGATGCCAAACTGTAGATCTGTTTCCAAATTTGTTGTGTCTTGCCAATCCCCCAAGCCAGGGCTTATCAGCCGTGATATGAACCCCACTTTTTGCTAATAAACCTCCATGACAAATCACCTATTCCACCAATTTGAATGATATTTGATGCTTTGGGTTTTTATTGTAGATGGATTGGAGTGAAAATCCCAAGCAATTGGTGAGATATGTAAATATGTGCTACCTATTTCCCATGGAAAGCAACAAACTAGTGCCCGACTGGTGCGCTTAAGTCTGTCGTTCGATCGTAGAGTGGCTTACATGGATCTAAGCACATGCTTTGGTAGCTTATGATGCCAGATCTAATTTTAAGCTACTCCAGGGTAATGAAGTGGTGTTTGAGTATCTACCTCTTAAGCGTTAAATAGGAGTATGCTTTCACAATCGCTGTCCACCCCCATTGGAAGCTTACTCTTGATTTGTTAGCAGACTGTGTGCTAGCAGACCAGGCACCCATAAAATCTGTAGTCCTGTGTATTGGAGCTTTCTGCGGCCTGCTTAAAGGAATGGCATTGCCTTAAACACAACAAATGTTTTGTGTTTCAAACAGGTGGAAGAATTACGGGGCAAGACGATGGGCGTGGTTGGGTACGTGTGCGTTCAACTCTGGAGCCTTGTAATTTAAGGTTTAGGACGGCATGGAGCTCAACACAATGCAACAATGGCTCATGCATTGAAGGATTGTTTGCGCACAGGTATGGGAGTATTGGTCAGTCGGCTGCTCGCCTGGCACGTGCATTTAAGATGCGTGTGGTGGGGCTGAGGAGAGCAGAGCTATCTCAAAAGGAAAAGGAGGAGGGTCTTGTGGTGAGGGCGGGTTGGAATGTGGTGGGAAGGATCTAAAAGCTGCATGTCAGGTTGTAAGATTGTTGTTTTGGCGATATGGTAGTGGCACCGTACTCTTAGCTAGCTCTGCACCATTTGAACTCAGGCTATGCTTCTCATTCAATTTTTGTGCTTATCTATTCAGGATGCCATGTACACCCCTGGTCAGCTGAAGGAGCTCATGTCTGTTTCCGACTATGTGGTCATGTCCACACCTTACACACCACAAACAGACAAGGTGTGTAGCTCAAGATGTGCATTATCATCATGCCAAGTACTATAGTGCTATAATGCTATAACACAGAGTCAGGATAAGTTAGGAAGTGCTCGTCGTGTTGCAGGGTGGCCTTTGCCTCCTTACCTACATTGTACAGTTACAACATAGACAGCGAGCTTTTGCCGTTGAAAGCATGCCTGAATGCTTCCAAACTAAACATAGAATGATCACCAAGAATTAATAAGTTAGTACTACCATATGCAGCACATAACATAAAGATAACAGGTAAAAAGATTAAAATACCTTTATATAAAACAATATTATAAGCAGCATCTATAGTAGTTTAATCATCCGTTGTATGTTCAGTTTGACATGAGCCACACATTTGCATGTCCTGCAGATGCTCTCAGCTGAGGCGATCGCGGCCATGAAGCCCAACAGCGTGTTCATCAATTTGGGGCGTGGAAATTGCGTGGATGAGCAAGCTCTGATTCAAGGTGAATATTTTGAGCTAGATGTGTTGAGTGGCACGATGACACCTGCCATGCCATCACGCCTGTTGCCTCCATTGGAACACGCTGGTGTTCAAGCAATCTTCTATTTCCTGGTAATAAATAATAAGGCTAGCAAAACATCCAAATAGACTGGGTCATTGTGCCAGCGGACAAACAGATGTTGCTCCATTGTTAGAAAGCTTGTGTCAAATGTACCAAAGGTTGTTTTTTTCATCTAAGTGACTGAGCTACAGAGGACATGCTTTCTTATTGTTAGCTTATATTTCTGGCATGAACAATAGTTGTTGGAACTCCTTCGCTTAGAAGCAGGCTACACTGCTACATTTACTCACTTAGGCTACCCAATGCTGCTACATTTGCTCACTTAGGCTACTCAATGCTGCTACATTTGCTCACTTAGGCTACTCAATGCTGCTACATTTCCTCACTTAAGCTACTCAATGCTGCTACATTTATTCACTTAGGCTACTCAATGCTGCTACATTTGCTCACTTAGGCTACTCCTTGCTGCTACATTTACTCTCTCTCACACACACACACACACACACACACACACATACACACACACGCACATACACACACACACTCACACACAAATGTATACTCTGCTTTCATTGCTCTCATAGCTCTCAAGTCTAAAAAGATCCGAGGAGCTGGTTTGGATGTTTTTGCCAAAGAACCACTCCCTGAAGACAGTGAGCTGTGGCAGTTGGATAACGTGCTCATTTCACCCCACACGTAAGTTTGAGGAAAACGCAATGCATACAAACAGTGATGATGTATTGTGCACACGATCAACACATACTAGGTGCTATACTGAGAAGATGAAGAGGCACACACGCATACACTCACACATATACACATATATACGCAGACACATACACACATACACACACTCACATACACATACCCACACATACATACCCACACACTCACACACACACACACACAAATATGTGCACATTCCATAATATAGGGTGTGGGAGTTTTGGTTTACAACTGAGTTAGGAGCGCGAAAAATGGCCATTTGTTCATGCTTTTACCAATCTTACTTATACCACATTCTCACAAGAGCCTTCCCTTCTTTTCTTCTGCAGTGCGGACAGGACCAAGGTGCGCACTCATGATGTGTGCTTGTGCTGTATCTAGGGCTGCTGTTCTCTTTGGCTGCTGCAAATTCCTTTCATGATCTTTGTACTACGTAGTTTCTGCACTAGGATTGAGCAAGGCAAGGGTCAATGGTGGTGCGTTGTTTTTAGGTAGGAACAATTGCTAAAGATCACAAGGTCTGCTCTTGCCTACATTATTGTTAATAAATGGAACAACCAAATCGCATTCAGGAATTCCAAGATGAGGCCATGGACCTGTTTCAAGACAATTTACAGCTATGGCTTTCAGGCCAACCAATGAAAAATACAGTAAAGGACAGTGCCTCATAGAGAAAAGGGCAGGGGGGTATATCACCAGTCAACGATAATTGCTGGGCACCTACTATTTTTGGCTTTCTATTTATCTCACGTAGGCTTCTTTGCTACATGGAGGTAATTCTGGGCATCACGTATAATATAACTACCCTAGCAAACGTTGCCGGATGATTGAGAATTTAAATTGACTAATAAATTCGGCTCCTGATCTTGTGTCCTTTGTGCTGTCATGCATAATTGTGGATACGCACGTATCAATTGATGAGGCTTTTTATGTAAAATTACACCATCCCTTACTGATAATAATGTCTTGGCTTAGACCGCCTAGTATAAACTGCCGATCAAAGGTCAAATCCCGTAGGGCAACACGCTAAGTTAATAGCGCTACCAATATTGGTGCAGCCTCTTGCAGCTCACCTCTGATGATGAACTTGAACTCCGCATTGGATGAATTACTGTAGAATCAGACAAAACAAATACTCAGACAAATTCTGAGAATGACAGAGATAATGAGAGGATGACAAATTTGATTTACGATGGGGATTCAGGTATACAAATCACAAAATTAAACTTTGGACTTTAAACATTATGGTAGCTAAGTCTGCTCTAAAATTCAACAGCTTGAAGTTCACAAACAGCTCGTCTGCCACTATTTACAAACAGTTCGTCTGCCACTACTCGTACAAAGAAAGAGCCCAGAAACGCTTGCGGAGCAACAGTCAAACAAGAATGAAAACCTCTCATAAGTAGGGGGGTTTGGTTGCTGAAGTAGTTTAACTATTTTGTTGATGAATGTGCAAAAAAGTTGAATGGCCTTATTTCTTACACTTTCAATATCAAGGTGCTGCTAGAAAAGGGATGAGTTCGTTTGGACCTTGGGGCAGCTGCAAGTGATATACTCTCACTACATTATTCCTTTCCAAGTTGGTGAAGAAGCATGGCTACGTTCAACACTCTCGTTTACTCATAAAGCGGTAGACAAGCTCAAATAACTCGGGCAGCGTGCCCAAGGTAGATTGAGCAGAGTCGAGGTTGATTCCCACAATCGCCGGTACATGTGCCAATACTACCAGCCCAACCTGTCATAGAACGAAGCATTCTTAAAGTACTCTGATGTCTGAGGCTGATGCATTCGCTCAAGATTTCCTGTCAGCCGTGGAGGGTGAGTGCAGTGCCTACGTTAGCACCATGTAGGTCGTTACTGTTGAGCAGTTTATGACAAGAAGTGAACGTATAAGCCTCTAGTAGTTGCTACCTGACTCACCTGCAAAGTTGTGCTGAAACCTCTTTGGTTTCAAAGAGGCCGTCTTAGTTTGAAATAACAAGCTAGGGAATTTTACTTGATCATTTGTATATCACATGCCAACAAGTACAAATGTTTTTGCTGATCCCACTTGTAGAAAACTAATTACATGGTGAAAAGCGTTCTTACTGAAAGAGTTGCAAGTCACCCTGTGTGGTGTGCCTCGCAGCAACGTATGTTCAGTCTGCCCCGGAGGAGATTGGCTGAGTGGGAGACTGTTCCTAGGACGTTGGCTTTGTGAAGAAAAGCCGGATTTGAAGGATGCCCCCCGACTACCCTACTTCTCTTTTAAACCTGGTTGGCTGGTTTTGGTTGTGAATGCACCGTGACAGTGGCAGGTGATATTCAATTGTATTTAAGGAATGCAACTCCGACTCAAATTGCCAGCAGGGATGCATCGAATTTTTGACAAAGGTCCGCCATATAATGAAGGTTCTGGGTATTTGAATTTGCTGCCGCTTATATTGGATGCGTGTGTTAAGGAGCTGATGGAGCTACTGTCCTGGAGGAAGCAAGATATAGTCTGCGTGTTTGCTTTTGTTTGTGTGTGTACGGTACTTGTAAGCTTCTTTTGAGGTGCATATCGGATTTTCTAAAGGTGCTGGGTAACGAGGAAGACAAGCCCTATCGCCCTACCCAACTTTTTATAAAGATAAAAACAGGCAAGGGAAAAGGGCAGTAAATGCCGTCACACCTTTGTTTGAAGATCTACGTGAAGATTTCCAGCACTATTATTAACTCTTATTAGCAGACAGTTTCAGGTCAAGCATGCGACCCTCCTGATCCCCATTGATCTTTCCTTGTACTTTGGTGGAGGAGTTTTATGGTACCTGGTATCAAGGTGGCTCGTTTTCCTTAAATTAATGTGGGGAGTGTTTTTCACTGCCTGCGTAATTATTCTTTTTTCTTCTTTTTCTACCTTCAACTGCCCTTATAAAAGGCTACTGACAGACTTCTTGGTAGATCTTAAGTGCAGGCCACTCTATAATTAATTAACGCAGACTGTTTGACCTACTTGGTGCTGGAGACTGCTCGATACATCATTGTTCAAAGGCTGCTTGGACCACACAGTCCTTTGGTAAAGGACACGCGGGTATCTCTGTTTTGTTTTCTGAGCTGCTAAGTGCAAAACGTGCGGCTGCTAGGCTGCGTATGTAAAGCATGTAAAAAATGCGATTCTGCTTTGTTTTGCTCAACATGTTTGTGCTTTACGGTTATTACCGGCTTGCAGTTGAATTTCGATGAAAGAAACAACTTTTGAGGGTCTTCTCTTAACCTGCAGCAGGAGGTGTTTCTTATTTGTAATAAGCTAGAAGAAGAGGTCCCAGACAAGCTTGCATTGATTTGCTCGACGCAACCCATCATACAGTCTTATTCAAAAATCGAGGTTCCAGGGTATGTCACAAGAAGTTTCCTGACCTGATGACTAGGGTTGACCAGAACCGTTTTAATCTCTAAATTGCCACGTATTTGGCAATTCCCTTCCCAAAACCGTTTATACACTGTATGTATATATGGTTCTGGCCAACCTTACTGATGTTACAATGAGAGATGTTACAATGAGAGACAAGCCTGATGGTCTGAAAAACACAGAAAAGAGGTCTAGAGGAAAGGACACCTGTGGATGCAAACTAGACGCATTGGGAGGAATGAACCATTGCAGATACCAGCGTATTTGCCTACACGCGTGTGAGCGAGCACAAACAAATACACACTCATCCTGCAATTTAACACCATTGTCACAGAGGCAGCTTAGGCAGCACACCAGGAGAGGATTTTCCACTTGGCACTGCACTTTGGGAGCGGCGTCCACGTATGGAAAAGGTGAGCATTTACTTACTCCATATTAAAGACGCATGTTTCTGTGCTATTTCATTCTTCTAGTTAGTTGGGAGAGCTACACCACAGGCTATTCTAGAGATCTTCAGATCAAACTGGTAGGGAAACTGTGTGCCTTCTGTCAATCAGTGATGTCGGAATCACGGATGTGCCAATCAGTGATTTGACTGAGGCTATGTATCAGCCCAATACTATCAGGGCTTCAGTCATCTCCATGTGATGCACTGAGCGTGAAAGACATTCTAAGCCAAACACCATTTCTTTCTCTGATCATCTTAGGGGAGGCGCATCATCAGCTTAAACCAGCAGTTAGTTTAGATAGCTAATTTCATTGTCGTAAGAACGTAAGAAGTAATTGGTCAGAATCATGCAAGGGGGCACTGGAAACATACTGCATGCGAGCACATCGTCCCCACGGCTGGCACACCCGAATACGGGCTGTGCAATGAGTGCCTCCGTGTGCTTCAAATATGGTCACAGTATGTGCAAGTGTGAGTGCTAGCGAATGTGCAGGCACAAAATTAAACACGTACAAGCATATAAAGCATAAAAATACACGCACAAAAGTGCACACACATGTATGCACAACTGCGTATGTGCGTGCGTGTATGTGTATGTGCGTCTGTGTTTGTGTATGTATGTTCGTGAGTGCGCGCTCGTGCACCTGTGTGTCTATGTGTGTGTATGTGTGTGTGTATGTGTGTGTGTGTGTGTGTGTGTGTGTGTGTGTGTGTGTGTGTGTGTGTGTGTGTGTGTGTGTGTGTGTGTGTGAGTGTGTGTATGTGTATGTGTGTGTTTACGTGTTTGTGCATGTGTGTGTGTGTGTGTTTGTGTGTGTGTGTGTGTGTGTCTGTGTCTGTTTGTGTGTGCGTGTGTGCGTGTGTGTGTGTGTGTGTTTGTGTGTGTATGTGTCCGGTGTTCGTGCATGTGTGAGTGAGTGTGTCTGTGCATGTCTGTGCATGTGTGTCTGTGCATGTCTGTGTTTGTGTTTGTGTGTATACATGTGAGCACTCGTGAGTGTTTGTGTGAGAATGTTCGTATAAAATTAGCTCAAGTACACAACATTCTATTAATATTTAAAGATGGAGGATCTCGACGATACATCACTTTTAGGTCTCCTCGGAGGGGATCTCTTTCCGCCCTGTGGTGGTCAAAGCCCTGCAGAGATTCCCACCATTCCTCAACAGAAGGGCTCCCTGAATGAGAAGGACCCCTTCCTCTTGGCAGGTGCTGGTTGTGCCTCCATGCTGTGCCTTTGTGTGACAAGCATTGCAGGCATCCACACTGATTTCTGTATGCGTCCCATCCTCTCGCAGGTGATGAGCAGACGTGGGATCTGGCAGATTGGGACTGGGATCCCGTGAGCTGCACCGCACAGAGGAGAGGAGATGGCAACAGCGCAGGAGTCTCTGCCAACAACAACACCGGAGGCACGTGCAGTGCGGAGCGGCTCGCAGCGCCTTCTCCTGGGCACCATCAGCAACCGTTCATCCATGGCGACCATATGACATCTCCCTCATTCCTCCTAGGCCCACCCCCAGCAGACATGCCTCATGACTCTGCAGCACCCGGCTTGCCCCCTGCATGCAGCTTCCACGCACCGTCACACCAAATGGGTGATGCAGGAAGGGGCTCGCATGACTGGGGTGCCCTCATGCCCACGCTCCCTCCTCCTTGGCAGCAGCAGCATACAGTCGACAGCCAGCAGCACCTCCCTCCTTTCCCTCCGCACCTACCTCCACCCCAGTTTGGTGACATAGGCACGCTGGACATGAATGTCCTGAATGGTCTGCTTCCCAACCTTCATGACACACAACCACTGCAGCAGCAGCAGCAGCAGCAGCAACCTCCCTTCCCTTTGCCCTCCCTGCCCCCTCCAGCCCTGCCTCCTCCAGGTAAGGATGAAAATATGCACAAATGGCCCATGCAAGCGCATGTACACACATTTACACGCTACGAGCAAAGTACAAGTGTGCACACGTACACACGCATTCACACAGGTCCCACTCCCTGCAGTCACCACGCTGCCCTGGCCGCGTGCGCGACGCGCCCCCCCAACCGCAAGCGCAGCAACCAAGCGTCAGCTGGAGGTTGGGGGGTTGGAGATGGAGGACCCACCTCCGAGCTTGCGACAAACCAACGGCAGCGGCAGAGGCGAATGCCCTGCCCACTGCACTCCCAGGAGCACCCCCAGCAGTATCAGCACCAGCAGCAGCAGTACCCACAACAGCAACAGCATCAGCCACTATTTCCTCCTTTTGATTTTGGGGGGATGGGGATGGGGGGTTGGAATGGGGGCGTGGGGGCCTCTGCTGATGACGCACTTGCTGCTGCAATGGCTGCGGTGGGGGGATATGGTGGGGGTAACATGCCCCCGATTATGTTCCCAGGCAGTCTAGAGGGTGTGGTCAGCATCAGCGACCCCCCGCACGCGGACGAGGACGGCGCCAAGATGGTGTGCCAGGTGTGTGTGTCTGTGTGTATGTGCTATGTGCGTAGGGTTGCTCACGCGATTCAGACTGTTGTTCATGTTAAGCGCAGTGCAAACTCGCGTGCTTGCCTTATCCTTCAGCCTTCTCGTGCTAAAGCATGGTCTGGGTCATGCAAATACGCACAAGCTTGCGTTTGCACACACTTCCCTGCACCCACAGGTTGCTGGGTGCGGCAAGGACCTCAGCAACCACAAGGAGTACCACCATAGGTATCGCATCTGCGAGGTGCGCTCAATTGTAGGGCTCCTCCCTTTGAGGAGGTGATTGTGATGTATCTGCATGTCATTTCAACTGGGAAGCTATGGACGTCAATGCAGGGAGCGTCATGACTCATGATGTGAAGGGACTGAAAAAGCTCGGCCGCTTACTCAGCTTTTCTTGTTTCAGGCTATGTTTCAGGGATGATGCGAGGCCGCTACGTGTCTTGTGCTCTCTTTGACCTATATCTTGGTAGGCCAAGGAAGGAGAGGCTCCTTACTTTGGCAGGGTGCGCTCCCTTGCCTCAACTTCACGCCATGCTAGCAAAAACTTACACATGCAAGTTGAGCCGTTATCCTTGAAACCTGGAAAGTGTCTGAGCAAACCAAGTGCCTCTTCACCCTGCTAGCGCTCATGTTTGATTCCCAGCGCCAGGCTACGCATCAAGCACACCGCCAACAAACATGAGTGTGAGCTATTGCTGACAAATATGAGTGTGAGCCAATGCTGACACGTCTTGATGCCAAACTACATCCCTGCATCTTCCTACCTCAGAACAGGATTAGCACCTGTTCACGCACATACACACACAGGCAGACAGCTGCCTACTTAACAGGGTTTCGTGGCACACCAAAGCAAACACCATGCTCTTGCGTACACATAGCTGCACTTTGAGCGTGGGAACCCAAGTGTGCTGAAGGATGACCATCCAGCAGCGCCCCTGCCAGCAACACCCGCATCTCTCACGACGCGCCCTCACACCTGTGCTCTATTGTAAAGTGCACGTCAAGCTGCCCCGGGTGCTGAAGGACGGCCGGCTGCAGCGTGTTTGTCAGCGGTTCCCACTAACGCCGCCCCCACAATGCACCCTCACATCTGCATTATGATGTTTATATGATGCACAGGTGCACATCAAGCTGCCCCAAGTGCTGAAGGACGGCCGGCTGCAGCGCTTTTGTCAGCAATGCGGGCGATTCCACGACCTCATGGCTTTTGATGGCAATAGACGCAGCTGCAGAGACCAGCTGGACAAGCACAACGCACGACGGCGCAAGCGCGCTCAGGTGCGCAAACAGACAATGATGCGCTCAGGCACACACATACATACGTACAAGCACAGCGTGCAAATGACGGCTCAAGCAGGGGTCCGGCTAGGTGCTCTTCCCCACAATGAACACAGGCGTTTCACCACAAGACTTGACTCAGTGTGCGTGCATGCATCATACAATTAAAAATCGAACAGCCATAAACAGCGCCTAAACTTAAATACAAAAGATGTGAGCGTATTAAGATTGAACAGCAAATAAGGATAATAGGCATAAAACTCCAGCAATACAATTAGGGTAAATATTTGGTATAACTGTGTTCATATAAAAACCAATGTAAATGAGCATGTGCACACTCCAACATGACGCGCTCCATCTTTTGGGGCTTGTCACGTATGCGCTCTATCAAAGGATTTGAAATGTTTGATGGGTCACATGGGTATTTGATAGTACTTCAAACCTGGGGTTGGTCAGAACTGTATATACAAACGGCATATGACCGCATTGTAGTTTCCCCTGACAGAAATACTGTATTACACCGTACACACTTGTCACGTATGCGCTCTATCAAAGGATTTGAAATGTATGATGGGTCACATGGGTATTTGATAGTATTCCAAACCTGGGGTTGATCAGAACTGTATATACAAATGGCATATGACCGCATTGTAGTTTCCCCTGACAGAAATACTGTATTACACCGTACACACTGATAGATGTATGGGTCTGGCTGGCCCTACTCATACCCTATCACCAGCGATCGAATGTACGGTAATGCAACTGTGTGTATGGTGGTTTCCCTGCTAAAGTTGCCGTGCATACATTGTATAGCGTATAGATGTATGGGTCTGGCTGACCCCACTCATACGGCATGAGTCAATTGTATGAGTTGCACCCTATCACTAGCACCTGAAATCTTGGGCAAATTCTGGGGGAGACAGATCAAGCACACCATTTGTGCTCCTGGGTATACCGAGCAGCACGTGCGTACTGAAGATGGTGTAGGGCAGCCCACCCTAAGAAGCAGGTCACTCGTCGCCCCTATGGCGTGAGCTACCCATACGTCGGTCCTTTGAAAGGACGAGAGTTCAGGGCTGGTTTTCAGGACAGCTGCATGTTTTGGCCAGGTCGTTTGACATCCTGGATTGTTGTGACAGTGCTTCTGTGTGTTTGTCAATTGTGGCCCCTTCTCTGCATGCAATGCTTGTGCATACAGGTGGAGTCCCAGAGAGAGAAAACAGTGTGTTTGTGTGTATGTCAACTGTGGCCCCTTCTCTGCGTGCTATGCTTGTGCATACAGGTGGAATCCCAGAAAGAGAAGGGCAAGGCTCCACACAAGAACAACTCCCAATCCGCTCGCCTGACCTCCCCGTCACCCACCCCCACCGATGCTGCTGCAGCAGCTAACGCAGCTTCTGCTGCAGCAGCAGCTGTCATAGGTGAGTGTGTGTACAAGCATGCACACACATGTGCACATTTGCTCACATGCCTTTGAATGCACAAACACACACATACACACATATGCACACACACCAATGCATGCACACACACGCGCACACACATAAACGTACACGCTTGCACGCATGTACATACACACACACTCACACGGCAGGGGCACCTGCAGCAGGCCAGGAAGATGGAGGGGTAGGAAGTAGCGACAGAGAGGGGCTCCTGGCTCAGCTCATGCAGAGTCCATCCCAGCTGCATGCGCTGCGCCTACTTTTAGGGGTTCAGGTGGGTGAGAGAAAGGAAGGGTGACGAGGTGTCAACACAACCTGTGTCTATAAGCAGGGTGGGCCAGAACCGTATATACACACTGTATATGACCTCATGTACGGTGATTTCCCTGCTACAAATACCGTGTGTAAACTGTATGTACACCGTATATACGTATAAATATATGGCCCTGGCCCACCCTATCTATAAGCAGGGAAGTGTGCCGGTAGTTGTGCTTTTCGTCCTGGCTGCGAGAAGTCTATTCTATTATGCATGTTGTGCTGGAGTGGGCGAGGGAAGGTTGATGGCTGGCTCTGTGTTGAGTGAGTGTGGCGCATGATTTGTCTCTGCTGCACGCTTTGTGTATGTTGCTGGGGGTGCTGGTGTGTGTGGGTGGGGAGCCGAGGGGGAGGGACGTGGTGGAGGTGAGGAAGAAGGGGTGGACAGTGGAATGCAGGACAAGGCAATCGCGTGGAATGCTGGACAAGGCAATTGCGTGGAATGTCGAACAAGGCAATTGGTTTGCTTGTGAGCTGAACAAGAGTTACAACAAAAAAAGCGAATTTAGGAAAGTAAGCGTCAAGTGGAGATGGATGACGCCACTTGCGCGATCCTCATGATTGGCATGTCTACCTGCTCCGAAATGTTCTTTTGTAACACATCTTTGTGAAATGCTCCTTCAGACACAGGCAAGCACGCATACGTACACAAGGGCACGCACTCATCCACCCACCCATTCTCCCCCTCCCACCCATCCACCCGCACACACAAACACACACAAACACACACATACGCACGCACATATACGTGCTTGCAGACCCACCCTGCGCTGCCGCCCATGCGCCCTTTCTCTCCCCCTGAGCCTGCGGGCACAGCCACAACAGCCACAGCCGTCCCTCATCTAGCAGCTGCTTCTGGTACACCTGCTGCTACTCCCGCTGCTGCTGCTGCTGCTGCTGCTGCTGCTGCTGGAGCTACTGCTGGGGCTCTTGGTGCTGAGGCAGGAGCTGGAGTTGGAGCTACTACTGCTGGAGCTGATGCTAGTGCTAGTGCTAGTGCTGGTGGTGCTGGTGCTGGTGTTACTGATGACGGTCGCAGGTCAAACAACTGCAGCAGCGTGCCGCCACACAGGCAACAGCAGCATGAGGCAAAGCTTGAGGCAGCAGGTGTGTGTGTGTGTGTGTGTGTGTGTGTGTGTGTGTGTGTGTGTGTGTTGCGCGTGTGTGTGTACGCTTGGTGAGGCGGAATGTGCCGCTTGGTACTTTTTGGTATATGACAGAACATTGATGCACAAGCAAGTCGGCCCTGCCTGCAAATCAGCTCATCTGAAGGAATGCCAGCCCTTTGCATGTGACCTGCACAAGTAAACAAGTAAAGGCGTCTGTTTTGTGCGCGGATGTGCCACTTGAAAGGCACAACACACTAAATTCCGGTTTTGAATTGAGTGAGCTGACTTGAGGTGAAGGGGTTAGTCCAGCTCAGGAACAGAGCGCACCCAAGTTGGCAGCAGGTACCTCTCCCTCTCCCCCCCCCCCCCTCTCTCTCTCTCTCTCTCCAATTTACTCCCTCCCTCTCGTGCCCGCAGATGCGGCAGAGCCCCCTGCAAGTTTTGAAGACCCCCCTTCCTATGGCCTTGCTCGTGACATCGCAAGTGGAGAGGGGGGCTGGGCTCCAGGCTACGAGTCTGAACACAAGGTAAGAGTTCATGGTGTAGCAATGTGAAGGGTGCTGCCCTCGACAAGGGTGCTGCATTTTATAGGCTCACTGTCAGGCCCAAATGAGTCTAAACACAAGGTACGAGTCCTAAGGTGTAGCAATGTGAAGCATGCTGCCCTCGACAAGGGTGCTGCACTTTATAGGTATAGGCACCGTCTGGCCCATCTCTGGGGTTGGTCAGAGGGTGGTCAGAGCTGTGCACAAGCACATCAGACATGCCGTGCACAAGCACATTGGGGTTGGTCAGAGCCGTGCACAAGCACATCAGACATGAACGGTACTGGAAGGCAACCCTGCCAAAACACTGTGTGCACAAGCACATCAGACTTGAACAGTACTGGGAGGCAAGCCTGCCAAAACACTGTGTACACTGAGCATACAATGTCTATGTACAATCCTGGTCAACTCCCCCTCTCAGCCAGCACCGCCGTCCTCTTTTCGTTATTTTCATCGCGTACACTTAGTGGCACATGAAGGCCCCACCCACAACCACAGCCGTCCCTCTCCCCCTTCAGCGCGCGCTTTATCCCCCTGGCCCATCTCTTGTCAGTGCCTTACTCTAATATTGCCTGCTCAGGCAAATTCCGTTTGTCCTGTCTTACCAGTCTGTCATTGCTGGCACTGCTTCAGCATGTATGTCCATTTACATCTCTTACCTTGTGTTGATTTACTTGTATGTTTCCACCCAAAAACCCTGTATATACACCGTACATCCGTATATATGTATGGTTCTGACCAATCCTAGGCGTGTCCTTGTGCACACCTGCCTATCCTTTATTTCTGTCTTTTCCCCCTCAGGTGCTGCGCATCAGCATGAAGCTTTTCAGCCGCACGCCTGCAGACCTGCCTCAAGACCTACGCGAACAGGTGAGGTGTGCTGTGTCACTGTGTTATATGGACTGGTGCTGTGCCAATGTACTTTGTGGGATTGAGAGCCGATCACTATAAAAGTCCGCCCGCTTTCAGATCAGCCTCGAACTTGTCTCCCAATTGCAAAGTGGACGGTGCTTTGTAATTTGCCAGTCCTCGTCCCCTCTCCTGCATCGTGCTTTTGCCTTTCGTCATGCCTGTGCTGCAAGAGCCGCCCCTGGACATTTGTGGGCTTGAGTTTGATGATTCAGATTGCCCGCTTACGTGATAAAAGCTAACAGATTGCCCACTGGCTTGGATAAGGCTAACAGATTGGCCATTGACGTGGATGAGGCTAACAGATTGCCCGCTAACAAGGATAGCGCTAACAGATTGCCCAATGACGTGGATAAGGCGTGACAACTTATGCACACACTTTGATGATGTTACTGCCTTGGCATGAGTATATACACGCACTTTTCAACCTCAAACACCTGATTTCCGTAGGTTACCGCTTGGCTGGAGGCTGCCCCTGCTGCAGTGGACAGTGCCATCCGCCCAGGCTGTGTGTTCCTCACGCTACACCTCCTGCTGGACAAGCACACACACCGCACAGCAGTGCTGCAAGGTGAGCAAGGCATGTGTGCGTGTACACGTGTGGGTGTGTGTCCGTACACGTGCGTATATATTTGTATGTGTGCATACAGTGTGTGCGTGCGTGTTAGTGCACGTGTGCTTTTGTCAGCAGGTGTAGAAGTGAGCATGCCCGCACAGGCAAGGTCCACATGTGCCTGTCGCGCAACAAACGCAATTATTTGAAGTAAAGGAACCCTGCGCAGTCATGCCACCAAAAAAAGAAAGAAAGTTGCCACCAAAAAAAAGGGGCCCTGCGCAGTCAAGCCACTCTTCATGCTGGTGCAACTTCCTACTTTATTGCATATGTGCCTGGTAACCCTTGCACTGCCCCTTTTCATAAGCCAGGTATTGCACACACACACACACACACGTGTACACACACATGCATGTGTACATGCGCAACCTCCTTGGTGCAGCGCCTCCTGCACCGCAACACACTGCCCCCTTTCATGCAACAACGCATTTGTGCACCAATGCACCCGCAAACAAACCTCACATACATACACATAAACACACACATGTGGACAGGTGTGACCTCTCTTGTGCACCACCTCCTGCACCGCACGCACTGCCCCTTCTGGCACAGCGGCGTGTTTGCGCTGCAGCTGGGAAGCGAGATGGCTTTTGTGGCTGGCAGTGCTGTCACCGCACACTTTGATGGGCGCAACAGCCCAGACAAGGCAGCGTCTCAGGCCATGAGGGCGGCTGCAGCAGAGAGGGAGGCAGGTGCTGGTGGGGTTGGGCCAGGCAGTGGCACTGGAACTCTTACCCCCCCTGTTCCTGCTGCCCCTGCTCCTCCCGCTACTGCCCCTGCCCCTCCCGCTCGCTGCTCCTTCAGAGCGCCCACATCAGCGGTGGATGCACACCCTGGCACCAAGTACCCCATTCTCTCGTCTATCAGCCCGCTGTGTGTGGTTGTGGGGGACTCCGTACAGGCAGGTGGGAGCGCTGGCCGGTCAGACAGTAAGGGACGTGCTATGAACACCGAGGGTGACAGCGCAGCAGCCGGAGCGGGGGCAGCGCCACCACCGAGGGGCCGTGCTTCAGGTCCAGAGGGTTTTGTGTCAGAAGCAAGTGGTGGGGATGGAGTGGATGGTGGCAAACATGGGTGTGGGCGGGGGCGGGGTACGGAGACTAGACGGGGGAATAGAGGGCGTGGAAAGTCTGCAGAGAAGGGGAGGTCCTGTGGGCGTGGGAGGGGTAAGGAGAGGGTGCCATTGAGTGGAAGTCTGGAGGAGGGGCAGATGAATGAGGAAGGGGGTGGGGGTGGGGGTGGTGCAGGTGGGGGCGGGGGTGTGCCTGTTATGAGGCAGAGGGTGAGCGCGAGGGTGGAGGCTAGGGTGGGGGGCGGAGGTGGGGGGAGGGGTGTTGGTGCAGTGCGAGCCTCTTCTCACAGCGCTTCACAGCAGCAGCAGCAGCAGCAGCAGCAGCAGCAGCAGCGGCAGCAGCAGGTGGGAGCGCAGCAGCCAGGGTGCATTGCCGGCAGCATCACCAGCAAGGGTATCAGCAACACCAGCAAGAGCAGCAGGGCGGACCCTGCTGCTGCCTCCACGCATTCACCCCCCCTGCGTGTCGTGCTGCACGGTAGCAGCTTCGCCAGCCCTGGCTGCGTGCTGGTGTGCCGCAGCAATGGCGGCTCCCTGCGCACCGCTTTGCATGCTTCGGCTGACAAGACATCCGCTGTGGCGTACATTGATGTGCAGCAGCTGCTGGCACTGCAGCTGCAAGCTGGCCACAAGGTGAGAGGGGGTGGGGGGGGGAATTGTTTTTGGTTAAAATCGGGCAAGCAGGTGCTTGAATACATCAAAAAGCACGGCAATGCTTGTGCGCACTCACATAATCATGGTTTTAGAGAGCGCAAAAAACTTGCTTGTGCACATAGGCGCACGCACACACCACACACACACACACACACTTTTACGCAAAATACGTACAGATGATGATACATAGCACAGACACCCAGAGAACTGGACACGCACAGTGCACACTCCCAACACGTGCACAGGCCTCTGCAGGACGTGGAATGGCGGTGGAGAAGGAGGAGAAAGTGTGGAGCGAAACAGAGCGGGATCAAAATAAGCCTGTGTGTGGCGCTAGGAGCGAAGCAGTTA
>Ga0307968_1000962_pt1 | contig 22549 bp, 28 predicted proteins | sample OrgLakmetagen650_FD_201834 | JGI IMG/M metagenome (GOLD analysis project Ga0307968, IMG submission 201834) | Saline water microbial communities from Organic Lake, Antarctica - #650 | ecosystem: Environmental > Aquatic > Non-marine Saline and Alkaline > Saline | place: Antarctica: Organic Lake...
CTCTGGCGGTGATGTGTGCTTTGCTGTTTAAAGGGGTTGCTGTCCCACCACGTGCTTGTGTGATGCTGCTGTAAAGCTGCTGTGCGCCTGCTGCTGCCCCGAACCCGATTCGCTGTTTGCCTGAGATGGTTCGGCCCCCCCGCCCAGCGAGGGGGCAAGTAAAAATGTGTTTAAGGTAGCGCTGTTTAAAATGATTTATTGTATGGGATAAGGAGGGATCTTTAATTTCTCATCTTACGCGTATTACAGGTCAAGGGTGACAAGGGGGGCAAGGGAAGGGAAACAAGATGCCTCCTGTTTACAATGGATCATAGACACAGTTCGTCAACCGTCAATTAACCAAGCAGGGGCTTAAAACTTTTCGTAAGCAATTTAATGGTTTGCAAACTGCTGCCATGCATCCGATGGGGAGTCACTGAGTCCCCAGAAACCTGGTTCACATAAACAGCAATCTCCAGCAGGGAAGGCCATGACCCAGGAGGTCCTTCTCAACGAAGCCCCCCATCCTGATCAGAACAAAAGTGCTATCAGGGGCCTCTAATAGCACCCTTCTACTTTATCGTGCTCAGCGGCTGTGTCAATACTGCAGCACAGTGCTCTTGGTTCTTATACACTGCCAATAACAGCAGAACAGTTACAAAGCAGTGTCTGTCTCAATTATAACGTCACAACGTCACGGTAATTAAACGGTATATTAATAGTCATGCTTTCACAACATAAAAGTGTGAAAATCAAGCATAAATGTAAGCAATGCCATCATTGTCTCTGCTGCCGGGCTTTGGGTACTGCATGTTTTAGGGCAGTCCGGTGGCAACTCTTGAAGTTGGCTTGCAGGCGCTCGCGCTGCACTTGCCATGCAGCCTCAGCTGAAGGGCTGTCAGCAGCCTGTGGGTAGTAAATAGCAGTAGTGAGGTAGTAATGAGTAGGCGGTAGCTAGCAGCCTGTAGGTAGCAAAAAGCAGTAGTGTAGGTAGTAAATAGTAGGAAGTAAGGGCCTGTGGGTAGTAAATAGCAGTAGCGAGGTAGTGAATAGTAGGCGGTAGCTAGCAGTCTGTAGGTAGCAAAAAACAGTAGTGAGGTAGTAATTAGTAGGCGGTAGCTAGCAGCCTGTAGGTAGCAAAAAGCAGTAGTGTAGGTAGTAAATAGTAGGAAGTAAGAGCCTGTAAGTAGTAAAAAGCAGTAGTGAGGTAGTGAATAGTAGGAGGTAGCAGCCTGCAGGTAGTAAATAGCCGCAGTATAGGAGTATAGGTAGTTAACGAAAAACAAAGACGCAGATAGCGTAAACACCACCGGCATGGTTTAGGAAAGGATGTTGTTTTGTGTCCTACAACGTCTAATGGAATAAAAAGCCACCCAGAATCCCATCTAGCGTAGATAATGTTTAGTAGGAGGCAGCAGCCTATAGGTGATGGATTTGCATGTTTAGGCAAGAAGGCAGAAGCTCATATTAAACTGCTGAGTTCAGTTTTTAAGCTCTTTATTTCCTTTTAACATTCCACTACTATCCCACGTTGCAAACAAAACATGACTTATCGAGACAGCTTGTTGGTGCTCATTATATGTGAGCAGGATCAATAATCATGAACCATTGACATGCCGATTCGCCCTTGTGCCGTTTAATTGTTCGGATCACAGAGGCATCACATCCTCGCATAGATATCACAGAGGTGTCACAGAGGTGTCACAGAGGTGTCACAGAGGTATCACAGAGGTATCACAGAGGTATCACAGAGGCATCATACCCTCACAGAGGCATCACAGAGGTATCACAGAGGTGCCACAGAGGTGCCACAGAGGTATCACAGAGGTGCAACAGAGGTGCCACAGATGCGCCACAGAGGTATCACAGAGGTATCACAGAGGCATCACAGAGGTATCACAGAGGTGTCACAGAGGTACAGCAGAGGTATCACATAGATATCACAGAGGTGTCACAGAGGTGTCACATCCTCACAGCGGCATCACACTCTCATGGGGTATCACACCCTCACAGCGGTATCACAGAGATAAGCAATAGTCAACATAGACACCCTCACAGAGGTATCACAGAGGTGTCACATCCTCACAGAGGCATCATACCCTCACAGCGGTATCACAGAGATAAGCAATTGTCAACATAGACACCCTCGCAGAGGTATCACAGAGGTGTCACATCCTCACAGAGGCATCACACCCTCACAGCGGTATCACAGAGATAAGCAATTGTCAACATAGACACCCTCACAGAGGTATCACAGAGGTGTCGCATCCTCACAGAGGCATCATACCCTCACAGCAATATCACAGAGGTACGCAATTGTCAACATAAACACTTTCCTCTCACCTTTGAGCGGACAAAGCTGGTGGCAAACTGCAGGGCGGGTGCAGGGGCTGATGTGGGTGTGTGGGACAAGTCACGCGGTTTACTTGCAGGAGCAGTTTTTGGCGTCCGCTGTGCGGGGGGTGCTGTGCTGGGCGTGCGCTGCAGCGTGCTGGGTTTGTGCTGCGTGGGGGCAGCTGTGCTGCACGTGCGTTGCGCTGAAGGTGTAATGCGGGGTGCTTCTTGGGTAGTAGTAGGTGCTGCTTCTGGTGTGCGCTGCTCCACCTTCTGCCTCTTTGTCATAGGAGGAGTGTGCGCTGCTGCTGTTGCTGCTGCTGCTGGTGCTGCCCTTTTCGGAGCCGCCTGTGCTGCCGTTGGCATCGATATCTCTGCGACTGTTCGACCTGCTGCTGCTGCTGTTGTTGCTGGTGCTGGTGCTGCCCTTTTTTGAGCCGCCTGTGCTGCTGTTGGCATCGATTTTTCTGCGGGTGTTCTACCTGCTGCTGTTGCTACTGCTGCGGCCAAACTCTCCCCCCTACTCCCCTTCCCTCTCCCAGAATTATCTCTATCGTTGTCACTGTCTACATCTATAAACACCTCCTCACCATCACTTCCCCAATCATCAACCTGGCCTGCTGGCTCCTGCTGCTGCTGCTGCTGCTGCTGCTGCTGCTGCTGTGGTTTATGCGCTTGCCGCTGTGGTGTTGCCTGTGCTTGCTGCTGCTGCTGCTGCTGCTGCTGCTGCTGCTGCTGCTGCTGCTGGGGGTGCTGTTGTTGTTGTTGTTGTTGTTGAGGAACAGACCTTACATCGTTCCTACGGCGCTTGCTTACAGGCACAGAAGCAGCATCACGCTCCGAGTCGCTGTCAACATCTGCAAACACTTCCTCACTGTCAGAGCCAAAGCGGTCAAGCTGTGACGGCTGCTGCTGGGAAGGGCGTTGTTGCTTCTGCTGCAACTTCTGCGCTTGCTGCGCCTGCTGGGATTCTTGTACTCTTCTTGCTTGTGCTTCTTGCTGCTGCTGCTGCTCCTGCTGCTGCTTTTGTGCTTGCAGCTGCTGCTGCTGCTGCTGTTGCTGCTGTTGCTGTTGCTGCTGTTGCTGCTCTTGCTGCTGCTGCTTTTTTTGTGCTTGCTGCTGCTGCTGCTGCTCCTGCCGCTGCTGCTGCTCTTGCTGCTGCTGCTTTTGCTGCTGCTTTTTTTGTGCTTGCTGCTGTTGCTGTTGCTGCTGTTGCTGCTGTGCCTGTTGCGTTTTGTGTGCCGATGGAGCATTCAGTGAATCTTCTTGTGCATCACTGTCCGCCACATCCATGAACACCTCCTCACTGTCACTTCCCCCGAAACGATCAAAGCCCGCCTGCTTCTGCTGCTGCTGACGCTGACGCTCTGGTGTTTTCCTCGGGACAAGCAGCTCCTGCTGCAGCTGCAGCGGTTTGTGGTCTTTCTTGGCCAGACGTTCTGCGCTTTTGGGGGGCAGGTGCTTTTTCTGCTCCTGTTGTTGCTCTAGCTGCTGCTGCTGCTGCTGCTGCTGCTGCTTGGCAGCTGTCTCCTGCTGTTGCTGCTGCTGTTGCTGCTGTTTTAGATGCTGCTGCTTGGCAGCTGCCTCTTGCTGCTGCTGCTGCTGCTGCTGCTTGGCAGCTGTCTCCTGCTGTTCCTGCTGCTGTTGCTGCTGTTTTTGATGCTGCTGCTTGGCAGCTGCCTCCTGCTGCTGCTGCTGCTGCTGCTGCTGCGCAGCTGCCTCCTGCTCCTGCACCACTTTATGGCCGCTGCTAGGAGCAGAGCCAAATAGGCCTTCAAAAGCGCTGCCGATGCTGCTGCTGTTGTGGTTGGTAGAGACAGAGAGCTTGGCGCTGCCGTGGGATTTTATACCGCTGTGTGGGTGTATGCCGCCAGAGGTTGTGTTCAGGCCTAAGCACTCCTCCAAGGCCATACCACGGGCGCCAAACAAGGGTGCAGCATGGGGGGTCACCGCCTGTGGTGGAAAGCACACGAGTAATTAATGAAGGAAATAAACATTTTTTGAGGCATTCAAAGGAGCTTCATCTATAATCAGGGTTGGCCAGAACCGTATATATATACGTATATACACACCGTATATTTGGTAATTTCCAAGCCAAAAATACCGTATGTACACTGTATATATATATGTATGGTTCTGGCCAACCCTATGTGGGTGTAGTCAATTTCTTTGAACTATAGAAACACATACTACATTCCTGCTCCGATTAAACTTGAAAAAATGGCTAGCTGCATGCTTTCAAATTTTGTTTTCCAGCTGCTATCAATTGTTCCTCCTTCAATACATTCAAGCGGACACAGCAAAGACCTCACACATCTTCTACTAATGAGCCCGCTGCAGCAGAGTCCACAACACACACATATTCCAGCTGCTATCAATTGTGCATTTAATGAACTCAAGCGGACACAGCAACGACCTAATGCATCTTCTAATAATGGGCCTCCTGCAGCAGAGTCCAGAACACAAACATGCAAACTCACCAGTTCCTCCCTCGCTTTTCTCTCTTTTGTCAAGCCTGCTTCCAAACCATGAGAATCAAACACTTACATACTTGTTCCTCCTCCACTCTCTCTTTGGCTAGACCTGCTGCGGAATCGTGATAAACACAAAGTACGCGCACACACACATACACACACGCGTGTGCACACACGCACACACACATACGCGCACACACACCTCTTCCTTTCCTGCATCTCTTTTAGTACTATCTGGCGCAGTAGGTGGCCCTCCAAATAATGGTGCACTGTGTAAGGTAGCAGGACTGTGGGTGTCAGCGGTGGTGCCCTGAATGTTAGTAGCTTTTGGAGGCTGTGCTATATTTGAGGGGCGCCCCTGCTGCTCCGTAATGGGACTCACACTGCGTCGCTGCTTCTGCTGCTTCTGCTGCTGTGTTAGCTGCTGATGTTTCTGCTGCTGCTGCTGCTGCTGCTGCTGCTGCTGCTGCTCTTGCAGCTGCATTTTCTGCTGCTGCTGCTGCTGTAGCATGTCACGAGCCTCCTTTGCAACTTTCAGTGCCTTCCCCTCTGCTTGCTTGCCGCCTCCCGCCTGCTTGGCTGCTGCCTTTTTCCCATCTCCCACAGACCTCTTACCACCACCATTACCAATGTCGTCATCACTCTCTGAATCAAAACGACACATCCGCGCATCTCCCAACAGATGACCCACATCTCCGCTCCAGCCTTGCCCACCACCCACCTCCCCACCCCCAAACTCAACCACCCCCAAGACCTGCATGTCTCGTTGTTTCTGCTGCTGCTGCCGCTGCTCTTGCTCAGCCGCCAGCTGGACCGCTGCCGCCTGCTGGGCCTGTGCCTGCTGTTCGCTTGTCTGCTGCTGCTGCTGCTGCTGCACCCTGTTTTTCCAGGCGGCTGCCTTGGCCTCCGCTTTGGCCTTGCCAGGCACGGCGGCGGACGCTGCGGCGGCTGCCTCTTGTGCCTGTGTTGAGGGGTACAGCACGTATCCATTGATGCTATTCAGGCTACAATCTGTATGGTGTGCACTTACGCGTATTTGCTGAGCACAGCAAAACACGCTGCGGTAGCTGCTTTTTGTGTGCCTATGGACATAATTTGAATGAGCAGATTGGTTCCAATCTTACGATTGCCAAGCACAGCAGATGATGCTGCGGTGGCTGCCACTTGCACCTGTGTTGGGGGGAACAACACATTCCATAAATCTCTTGAGCTCTAAAACGTATGCCACTCTACGACTTCCACCTAGCTCCAAAACTCTACGGCCTCCAGCTAGCTGCAAAATGTACGCCAATCTACGGCTTTGACTCTACGGCTTCCACCTAGCATGCTTGCATGCTTGCTGAGCACAGCAGTAGACACTGCATCACTACGGCTTCCACCTAGCATGCTTGCTGAGCACAGCAGTAGACACTGCATCACTCTACGGCTTTCTCATAGCCCTTTTTTGCTGAGCACAGCAGTAGACACTGCATCACTCTACGGCTTCCTCATAGCCCTTTTTGCTGAGCACAGCAGTAGACACTGCATCACTTTACGGCTTCCACCTAGCATGCTTGCTGGGCACAGCAGTAAACACTGCATCAGCAGCTTCTTGTGCCGGACAAAAAGCAGGGTCGTTGATTAACAATGGCAGTGCGGTAGAGGTATGGCTTCCATTAAAATGACTTTTTGAAGCAAATTAGTTCTTACTTATTTGCCCACAAATGCCCATAAGGCGCCAGCGTGCGCGGCTGCTTTGCAAAACCCCACACAGCCTCTCTTTCTTGCACGATGCTCTAAAGCAACGGCGAAAGAAAGTGGCAGCCATCACACATCTTTGGATCCTGCACGTCCTCGCAAGCAATTGCACCAGCCCAGGGTGGCTGCAGTGTCACAAAGCAATTGCACCAGCCCAGGGTGGCTACAGTGTCACAAAGCAATTGCACCAGCCCAGGGTGGCTGCACGTCCTCGCCAGCAATTTTACAGGGTCACAAAGCAATTGCACCAGCCCGGGGTGGCTGCAGGGTCACAAAGCAATTGCACCAGCCCAGGGTGGCTGCACGTCCTCGCCAGCAATTCTACAGTGTCACCAAGCAATTGCACCAGCCCAGGGTGGCTGCACGTCCTCGCCAGCAATTCTACAGGGTCACAAAGCAATTGCACCAGCCCAGGGTGGCTACAGTGTCACAAAGCAATTGCACCAGCCCGGGGTGGCTGCACGTCCTCGCCAACGATTCTACAGTGCCACAAAGCAATTGCACCAGCCCAGGGTGGCTACAGGGTTACAAAGCCTGCCATTGCAACAGCCGTCACACATTACATCTGCAGATCCTGCATGTTGCAGCAACCCAGGATAGCTGCTAGGAGGCATGCCATTGTATGACAGTGCGTGTTGCACCTGTGATTGCACACAAACCTGTGATTGCAAACAAACCTGTGATTGCAAACAATTTAAAAATCGCAAAATACGCACATAAAAAGCGTGCCTGACCTGCAGCCTGCAACACCGCATTCACATAACGTCCTATCTACAACCTGCATTACAAGTCTAGGATCCCTCTGACCTACAAGCTTGCCTGGACTAGCTAACCACTAACGTGCCCTGCCTTGTGCAACAGTGTTTAACAATAGGAACTTTGTAACTGAGATCCACGAATTACAGATGCAACTGTCATATTTAAAACATTTTGAATGTATCCTAGATCACTGCGCAAATATACAAGCCCCACCTGCAACCTGGACCGTGCTGCCGCTGCAGCCGCCGCTGCGGACTCCGCCTATTAAAATAAATTCGAGTGTATCCTAGGTAACTGCGCAAAAGAAACAAGCCCCACCTGCAACCTGGACCGTGCCGCCGCTGCAGCCGCTGCTGCTGACTCCGCCATCTCTTGCTTTGCATTGGCTGAGTTAATAGATTTGATGACCTTCAGGTACGCGTGCTTCTCTTTGCTCAGAGCCTGCGAGTGTGGTCGGGGGTGAAGTAAGTGCATTGCTTTGCATTGGCTGAAATACTGATTTGATATTTAAAGGTGTACGTGTTTCTCTTTCGGCTCCGTGCCTGCGAGTGTGTTTAGGGGGAAAACATGCACGGCCTTGACACAGAAAGGCAGTCGATTTTACTAAAACCTTGAGGTAAGCATGTGTCTCTTTGCTCAGTGCCTGCGAGTCCTGTTGCGGGAAAAACATGTTTTTTTGCTCGGCCTTGACACAGGAAAGGCATTGAGGCATGCGTGCTTTTTTTGGCTCACTGCCTGCGAGAGTGGTTGGGGAGTAGTTATAAGAACTTGCTTTGGAATAGAAATTGGCCTAAACAACAATGGTTGTGCGATGGTTTGACAAGTAACAGCACGTGTGCCTTGAAATAAAAAGTTGTGTTGACATGTGTGCATAACCGTTGGTGATGATCTGCAGGCCATCTCACATTTACAGGATTGGCCAGAACTGTATGTTATATCTTAATTGACCAAAAGAGGTTTGTAATGACTAGGTTTGACCAGAACCGTACATATACACATTGTACATGACCATATATTAGGTTATTTCCCTGCCAAAAATACCGTACATACACCATATATATATGGTTCTGGCCAACCCTACACATTTATCATGTGCGCTTGGCACCTGTTATGGCAAACAATATGCGCAAATTACTTTGATTTGTGGTTGTAAGTGTGCGACCTTAGCTGATGCACATGCTGGCACTCTACAGTTATCCTCATGCGGGGCTGACTCTCACGTGTTCAGAATAAGATGGTGCTAGCCACGACTTGGCTTTGAATTCAAAATTGCAAGGCCAAGTATGATCACTCACGCTTTAGAATTGGCAGGGGCCTATATTGGTGATCAACATTAACGCTCGCAAACAGCACGCCAACTGTTCTTTGGACACACAACACACGTACACACACATACTTTAGGCACAAGCAGGGGCTGTTCTTGATATGTTGTGCTGCTGAAGGGGAACAACAGCTGCTTGTTAGCTATAAAACACAAACACAACCACACACCTGAGGCTGAGCAGGGGCTCTTGTTGGTGCCTCCTGCTACTTATGAGGATGGCTGCACTATGGACGTATAACACACAACCACACACCTGGGGCTGAGCAGGGGCCCTTGCCAGTGCCTCCGGTCGCTTGTGAGGCAAGGTAGGCGGTCTTTGGAGGCATAAAACACACAACCACACGCATAACACACACAACCACACGTATAACACACATGTATAACACACACAACCACACGCATAACACACACAACCACACGCATAACACATACAATCGCACGTATAACACACACAGCCACATGTGTAGCACACACAACCACACGTATAACACACAACCACACATATAACACACACAACCACACACCTGAGGCTGAGCAGGGGCCTTTGCCGGTGCCTCTTGCTGCTTGTGCAGCACACTAGCTGAAGCCGCTCCACCCAATGCGAGAGGTGACACACCACCCCCCACGCTGCTGTCGCAGCTTTTCTTTGGAGGCCCTCCTTCAGGAGCATCTAAAGCAGGCCAAGCTGACTGTGCTACCGTTGCTGCTGCTTGTGACGTGGGGAGTGCAGGCATTGAGGCTGGTGGCGCAAAAAGTGGAAGGGGGTCGGCGCCAGTGGAAGCTCGTAGGGCTGCCATGTGCTGTGCGTGCTTTGCACGGTTGGTCGCCTCCAGGTCACGGTTGCGGCGGTAGACCATACTGTGTGGTGCGTGTGCGTGTGTGTGTGTCTGTGTGTGTGTGTGTGTGCGTGCGTATGTGTGCATGTGTGCGTGTGTGTGTGTGTGTGTGCGTGTGTGTGTGCACTTGTATTTCATGCATGTATGTGTGTATTTGTTTTTGGCGTGCGTGAGACAATACGAAGGGACACATACAAAAAAAAAACACCTGACTGGGGGGCCCCGTGCGTTTCTCTTCTCAATCTCTCTGGAGGCCTCCTCAAACCAATGGACATGCTAAGGTGAATGATTTTAAAAAAGAGCGGGCAAGAACGGCAAACATTACCCATGCAGCTTTAAGGCGCCCTAAGTTGAGGTGACTGACAGTACATAATTTATACTGCACTGCAATACGACCGAACTGTGTATGTCCACCACACACAGAGCCTCACACGTTCCAATTTGGAACTTCCAAATGGTTTCAAGGTGTCTAAATAGCTCCTCGCAGCAACAGAGAACTTGTTCACTTAATCCACACCTGTCAGGTAGTTCCTCGTAGTCCCAGTTCAATAAGGACAGAGGGGCTTCCTGCACCACAGGGAACTGGTGCTTGATGCCGCGGCTGTTGGGAGGCTTTTCCAAGGGCACCTGCATCACCTGTGTGTATATGTGTGTGTGTATATGTGTGTATGTGTGTATGTGTGTGTGTGTGTGTGTGTGTGAGAGAGAGAGTGCTGGATCATTATTTTAAATGAAAGCCATGTCCCTGATTACTCACGTCCGCTGTAACCCCTACTTGAAAACACGGCATGCACTGTTGTCGTGCCGCTAGCAACCGAAAAAACACGCAAATACATTACTGCACCCCACACCCACACACATCTCACACACCTTCCGCCTCCTCCTGCTCAGACTAGGCATCGTCACGTGCAGCGGCTGGCTCACGTCCATAGGAGCAGGCGCAAACTCAGCGGCATGGTCGATCTCTGCTGCTGCCTCTGCAGCTGCAGCCTGTGCCTCCCATTCAGATTGTAGCCGTTTCTTGTAATCAGGCTGAGCTAGCTCCACCTTGAGCACGTGGCCCCGCCACTTGCAATGGTTGTACTGTGAAATAAAACGGGATTGGAAGGAAGCTTGGAAGGAAGCTTTTAAGCATGCATGCGCTTTGTAGAGTGCGAGCAAGAATTATCTGCAGCGTGTGGTGCTGTGTGTCAAAATAGGTTAAACGTCTAAGATAATCTAGGAATGCGTGCGTGTTGGATTGTGGTACTGTGCGCTGTGGGAATGGCAGAGCTCGTTCAAAATGTGGCATGATGTTCAGGCAGGCACACGTGCGGGCCATGTGCGTGTGTGTTTTAGGCTTGAAGAAATGGATGAATTGATTGTTGCACACTTGCAAGCTAATGCGGCGTACACATAGTGCAAGATGCGCAAGCACCACGAACAGGTGTGTGCATGTGATAAGCAACTCAGCTAAGCGCTTGACACATATGTGGAACTAGTGGGAACGGACGGCTGTATGCTCTCCCCCTCAGAACGACAACGTGCAAGCTCCCTCTCCCTCAGATTTACATGCAGCACACCCACCAGGCTCAAGCACCGTGCCAGGCTACTATCGTCCTTGGCTTGCATTTCCACGTAGGCGAACCGACAGTCTGCTATGGGCGTGGCACTGAAGGGCGGCGTGGCAATGTAGCTGGGTCTGCTGGCAGTGCCCAGTGTTTCAGGAGTCTTGTTGGGCACAAGCTCACAGGCCTCCACCTCCCCAAAGGACGCAAAGCGGCCAACAACATCCAGGATGGAGCAGTCCTCTGGCAGCCCACGCAAGTACAGCCTCACCATGGTCTTTTTGTTGTGTATAAGGGTCTGAAGGAAGGAAACAAGTCTCCTGATCTCCAACTGCTACCGGCTGCGCAGCATCAATACTTCTAGAAGTATTATTATTGTTCAACAACAATCAATTAATTTCCAACAATTCCAGCGATTTCCATATCCATGTTGTTGCAAGGCCATTTAACGGGTTCTTGCCCTGCAAGATGTGTGAGAAGGCTTAACCCTCAAAGAAAACACAGGGGCAGTATTGTATTTGCAGCGCAGGACGCATCTGCACCAGCAAAAAAGGTAATTGACGCATGCAAACATGTTTGTCTATGCGCAGCATGCACACACACACACACACATACATACACACATACACACACACACATATATACATACACACACTCACAAATAGCCACACTTGCACAAATATACATACACGCACGCACGCACGTGCATGTGCACGCGCACACACGAAGCGTGTGCATTAGCTAAAAAGCTCGTAGAATTATTAATCATGTCAAACAATTTACACCGGCAACCCCTGCACTGCCAGGGACCGTCATCCATCCAAGACCCCGTACTGGGCGACACGCGAATCATCCTGGTAGCCCCCAAAACACCAGGAAACATCGGAGCAGTTTGCCGCGTTGCAGCTTGTTTTGAGGTGAGGTATTCTCCTTTGGTCATGAAGTAAAGCACACACACACACGCACACACACACACACACACACACACACGCACACACACACACGCACACACACACACACGCACAACAAGCATTTAAGCACAATACCACAAATTTGCACGCAGAGCATCACACTACACATCAGCACGCGACCTCAACAGGACGGGCTCCATATTCTCTTCCAATGCCACTTACCCTCCTCCTCCTGTACCCTCTCCCATTCCAATCTTCAATCACAGACCCCCCAGGTATACGTTGTAGCGCCGCGGTGCGATCCTTTTTCGGGGGAGGCCCAAATGGTGGCCAGCAGTTGCCCTGAGTTTTTGCAGGGCATCACCATAGTAGGCACGCTAGAGGAGGCACTGGCAGACACAGAAGGTGAGAAAGGGCATGTAAGGACTCTGGAAAAAGCTAGAAGCTGCGTTGTTACTTGACCATTAGTAAAGCAGTACGGCGTCGTGCAACATTTGCAAAAAAATAAACAAGTTGACATGTAGGACGCCAGCAATTGCTGGCTAGCGTAAGGGGGTGCAAACTATGTTTCTTTGGTAGATAAATGATTACCTAATGATCTCTTTTGGTAGATTAATGATCTCTTTTGGGGAAAGCAACTTGATTGTTGCTGAACCATGGTAAGAGGAGAGTGAGATCAGTTACTAATTCCTTGTGTCTTGCGATGGTGAGGTTCTATTGCGTGTTTTAGGCCACATTTATAGGGCTGGCCAAAACCATATATACGGTGTATATACACCGTAAATTTCACCAAATACACTGATATACAGTGCAGTGTATATAAACAGTTCTGGCCAACCCTAAACGTTTACCCCATCGTAAAACCTTCCATTCCATATCTTACTCAGGTATACTCTAAGTTAGCCAAAAATAAGTTTGAATTGCTCCAGATCCGTCCTAATAACGTCCTAATTAATATACCATGAGCTTGATCCATTATACCATTGTAAATGTAATAAATCCTTATGTTCTAACGCAGGCAGCATAGGCTTTACTAGGAGGGCTGGAGCCACACGCATCACACACAGGAGTGTGCGTGACCTGCTTCAAACCTATTCTCACGCCATACCGAATATGGTGGGTGTATAAAACTATTTTAGGGAAGCACTGTCTTTTTGCTTAAATGCAGCTCATCTTTACCCCTTCCAAACTCCCAAGCATTCGAACTTCTTGAGCTTTACTGGCCAGGAAAGTGGGCAGCGGGCGTTTTCTTTTTTCGTTCCTGTTTTTTTGAATTAGGCAGCAGACTGCGAGCCCCTTAACTCTCATGCAAACTTTCCATTACTTTTACATGCCCTCCTATGTGGTTGAATTTACTTAACAGAATGTGTTAGGTAAAGTGGCAACGGGCTTTCTCTGACAGATCCCTGTTTTTACGATTCACAATACGCATGTGAATACCCCCCTTTTAATGCAGTACACTCATTTGCATACACACATACACACAGAACACCCAGCGTCGCTGGCTTGCATACACATACACACAGAGCATCCAGTGCACACACATACGCACAGAGCACCGAGTGTTGCTGGCAACAGGAGCCTGGCATCACCGGCCTTGTTTTTGGCCGTGAGGAGAGCGGGCTGTCTGAGGCTGAAGTGCATTTGTGCACGCACGCGTGCGCTATACCCACAGGTGTGTTTGTGTGCGTGTGTATGTGTGTGTGTGTGTGTGTGTGTGTGTGTGTGTGTGTGTGTGTGTGCGCGTGTGTGTGTGTCCATCGCTCAGCCTTGAACATGCACTCCTGGCCACTCTCTGTCCTGACCACTCTCTGTCCTGACCACTCTCTGTCCTGGCCACTCTGTCCTGGCCACTCTCTGTCCTGAACACTCTCTGTCCTGGCCACTCTCTGTCCTGGCCACTCTCTGTTCTGACCACTCTCTGTCTTGGCCATTGGCTTCTCTTAAAAGCCCCTCTCCTGGAAGCCCTCCTGCTGTTCTCTTGCTGTTCTTGCTCACGATCACTCCTCTGTCTTTCCTCGCTGCCCCTGTTCCTGCTCGTTGCTCAATCACGCACATGCACTGCTGCTCTCTGTCTGTCCTGGCAACTGGCCTTTCCTAAAAGCTCTCCTGCTGCTGCTTCTCCTGATCTGCACCAGTGCCTTGCAATCAATTCTGGCAAGGTACCCTTTAAACCAGAGGCCCCATGTTGTGGTTGCCTTTGGTGAATGGTGATGCTGCTGCCAATGATTTCTTCTTGCTAAACATACCCACAGGAAGGTATCAGGGTTCCATGAACCTCTCGCACGCAGTGGCGGCGGTTCAGGCAGAGGTGTGTTCTGCGTAATTGTAACTGCCTGGGATACAACATTTGCACCGATGCTCCTGATTCTTGCATCACTTGGTGCGGTTCAGGCAGAGGTGCGTTCTGCGTGTCTGTGATTGCCTGGGATACAACAATTGCTTTGATGCTCCTGATTCTTGCATCCCTTGCTGCGGTGCAGGCAGAGGTGCGTTCTGTGTGTTTGTGATTGCCTGGGGTACAACTATTGCTTTGATGCTCCTGATTCTTGCATCACTTGCTGCGGTGCAGGCAGAGGTGCGTTCTGTGTGTTTGTGATTGTCTGGGATACAACAATTGCTTTGATGCTCCTGATTCTTGCATCACTTGGTGCGGTGCAGGCAGAGGTGCGTCCTGCGTGTTTGTGATTGTCTGGGATACAACAATTGCTTTGATGCTTCTGGTTCTTGCGTCGCTTATGCGGTGCAGGCAGAGGTGTGTCTATCTGTACACGTGTGTGCTTGCAATTGGCTGAACATTTGCACCGCTGGATTTATGACGCTCGTGTTACTTGCAGCTCTATGTTTTAAATATCCTGTGCTCTTTGTGGTAATGCCATTGTTTTTGTACTACCGCTGTGTTGTACTGCTTTGTCTTCATAATAAGCGCCTTTACCAAAATCCATTCATCTGTTCTTTGGTGCTAGATCGCGTGATCTCACAGATTAACGCCACAAACGCCACGGAACCAAGCCGCCGCGCTGTCCTCACAGCTATATTCTACAATTTGTCTTGTTCTTCAATCTATCTATATGGATATAGTTTTGCGTGTGCTTTTGTGCTACTGTGCAGCTCTTCCAAACGAGGCTCCTGATCTCAGATCACGCCAAGTCACAAAAGCGGCAGGGGCAGCAAGGGGGGGGGCGCTTATCGTCTGATGACCCAGAATCGTTGCCTGCTGCTGAACCACAGGTTACAGGTATGATGAAGTTTGGACGATGGTTTGTGTACTTTGTTTTATAAGGCTTGAGGTATCCTGTGTAGGCAGAAGGCGATGCTGGGCTACAGGCCACAGTTGTGATAGCCGTCATACACCGTCATACACCGTCATACACCGTCATACACCGTCATACACCGTCATTCACCGTCATACACCGTCATTCACCGTCATACACCGTCATTCACCGTCATACACCGTCATACACCGTCATACACCGCCATACACCGCCATACACCGTCATACACCGTCATACACCGCCGTCATACACCGTCATACACCGTCATGCACCGTCATACACCGTCATACACCGTCATACACCGTCATTCACCGTCATACACCGTCATTCACCGTCATACACCGTCATTCACCGTCATACACCGTCATACACCGTCATACACCGCCATACACCGTCATACACCGTCATACACCGCCGTCATACACCGTCATACACCGTCATACACCGTCATGCACCGTCATACACCGTCATACACCGACGGTCTTCAAATGTCGAACTGATGGTCTAGACAGTTGACGGCGTCAACCGTAAGACCGTATTTTGATGAACCGTACCGTCAAATTATTATTGCACATTCCTGGTGATAACGCAGAGGACATTTCAATTGCAGTCACAGTTGTGGAGCGAAGAGTTATGAAGAGAAACTAAATCGATAGATATGTGGTGCGATGAGTGCAATGAGGGCAATGAGGGCAATGAGAGGTTCCATGAGGTGAACTGGTGGTGCGATGAATGTGGACAGAGGAACTTACTTGATGGACCTGTGGTGTCATGAGTGTGTGGACAGAAACTGAATCATTGAATTTGTGGTTTAATGAGGGCAATGAGTGGTGCCATGAGGTAGAATAATGGAGCGGAGAATGTGGACAGAGGAACTTAATTGATGGACTTGTGGTGCGATGAGTGTGTGGACAGGCATTTAATCCATGCATTTATGGTGTAATGAGGGCAATGAGTGGTGCCATGAGATAGAATGGTGGAGCGGAGAATGTGGACAGAGGAACTTAATTGATGGACTTGTGGTGCGATGAGTGTGTGGACAGGAATTGAATTGATGGACTTTTGGTGTGATGAGTGTGGATAGAGGAACTGGATTGATGGACTTGTGCTGTGGTGAGTGTGTCAGAGGAACTGAATTCATGGACTTGTGGTGTGATGAGGGCAATGAGTGGTGCCACGAGGTGTACTTGTAATGCGACGAGTGTGAACCTAGGAATTGATGTGCTACAGGCCACGTAAGTTATGAAGGGTGGATAAAGTAGCATATTTCTGCTCTAAACAGTTATGCCCAATGCAGGAAGGTTCGACAGGGGCTTTGTTTGCTGAATTACAGGCCAATGGTTATAGTTTCGGACAGAGGATCATCTCCAAATTACGTAGGTGACGCCTCGTCATACTAAACCCAAAAAGCAAGTTTGGCAAGTGGGCTTTTTTTAATTGTTCTTGGCCCCACTCGTCACTCGACTGAGCAGCGAGGATTTATGGAACTTATTTGAGCTATAACTGTTATTTACTTAGCTAAGACACTGTACAAGAGCATACATCCTGTGATGTCCTCTTGCTGTGTCACACAAATAGGTGACAATGTGTGTATATGTGTGTATGTGCTTTCCTATCCCCCTTGGCCTAAAGAGCAGCTGCATGATCTTTCATACACCAATTAAAGTACGGAAGCAGTTATAGGTTAATCAATGTTTGTGACAAACCTCCTCTACATTGGCCTGTCCAATTTTGGCTCTGTCCAGGGCGAGCCTTTTCCCCCTTGGCCTTAAGAGCAGCAGCATGATCTTTTTGTACACCGGCATTCGTAGTTATATTGGAACAAGTTGTGATTTACTATTCTGTGTTGGTCTGTCAGGTTCTAGCTCTGTCCAAGGCGAGCCCTATTCCCCTTGGCCTGAAGAGCAGCAGCAGCAGCAAGGCGGCACAGGAGGCCTTCCACAGGTAAGCACATGAAATAAACACTTGTACAACGGCACTTCTGTTGAGGTATATATCGGAGGTCACACACACTATTGGCAAGCAGACGCGTTGGCTTGCCAATGGTGTGTAAGGCCTCCGATATAAACCGCAACAACTTCCTGCATGTACAAGACCTGTATAAGGCCTTCCTCAAGTCAGGGCACCAACAGCAGTCTTTTCAAAGTATGCTCACGGGAGTTCTTACAAGGTTCTTTTTCAATGCAAAAATGTTGACCTTGACCAGTCTTTCTCTTACATAGTGGCATATATATATATATATATATATATATATATATATTTCTCATCAGTTTCAATGTTTCAATGCCTTGTCAAACATTCGGCCTATTGGCAAGAGGCTAGGAAACACATCTAGCTTGGGTTATTTGTTATTTGAACACAACTGTGACGAATATAGGGCTGTGTTAGGGATGACAAAGATGTTGTTTCTCAGAAGACATCTGTACATGTAATCTTGCATCCCACAAAATTTGCAGACAAAACGCGCAGTTATTTTACATATGTTATTGCTCTAGCACTGATCTCCTTGCAGTGAGTAAGATAAAGAAAAAAATTACACAGGCAGCGAAAGCCACTCCCCACATTAATTAAGGAAAAGGGTCCACTTAGGTACCGAGTACTGAGTACTGTAAAGCTCCTCCACCGCGGAAAGGAAAGGAAAAACCAATGGGGGTCAAAAGGGTTGCAGGCTTGGCCTGAGACCGGCTCTTGATGAGAGTTGATAACATTACTGGAAAGGGCACGTCTGGTATGGACAAGTTTAGCAGCGAAGTTCACAGAGTGCACATGGAGCATGGAGGCAAAATTCTTAACTCTTTGAGAGTCAAGACCCAGTTCCTTGAAAGGCTTCAGAGTGTGAGTGTTGTAGATGGTGCCGCCCACACCCAAAAGGATGATGTGGAGAGTAACGGTAGTGAGTACATGAGTGAAAGGCAAAAGTTCACTCTAACATTGATCTGCATTTCATTGCTTTGTGCATGAGCAAAGTGCAGGATGGTATTCCTCCTGCCTATTCGAATTTTCAGGTGCGCTTAGCAACAGCTGGAGAAGTGGAGGCCCTCCTTAAAAAAATGGCCAGCGTGGCGGAAGCTGTGGGGGCAAGGTGTGGTTTTAATTGTGAGGTGTACAGGAACGTGTATTCTCTGTTCTCTGGTAACTTTGCAGCTGTAAAGGCACGAGCTGTCTTCGAATTTCTATGATGAATACAGAAACAAGCCGGTGTTTGGTAAGTAGGTCCACGATGGGCCTGAGTGGGCCGGCGCCTTCTTTTCCTTGCCTTTCAGCCGCCTGCCAGGAGGCCGCAGAGAATTGTTATGCAGGGAAAGGTAACACCCCCCTGCCCCAGGGACGGTTGGCACCCCCCCTGCCGCAGGGTTGGTTGGCGCCCAGGGATGGTAACACCGCAGGAATGATTGGTACCCAGAGGGATGGTTGGCATTCAGAGATGATTTGCAGCCAGGGATGGTTACACCGCAGGGATGGTTACAACGCAGGGATGGTTGGCACGCAGGGATGGTTACACCACAGGGATGGTAATTGGGGTTAGTAGGCACCCGGGGATGGTACACCGCAGGGATGGGAACACCGCAGGGATGGTTACACTGCAGGGATGGTTGACACCCAGAGGGATGGTAACACCGCAGGGTTTGTAATTACGGGTCGGTTGGCACCTAGGGATTGTTACACCGCAGGGATGGGAACATCTCAGGGATGGTTACACCGCAGGGATGGTTGGCACCCAGAGGGATGGTTACACCGCAGGAATGGGAACACTGCAGGGATGGGAACACCGCAGGGATGGTTGACACCCAGAGGGATGATTACACCGCAGGAATGGGAACACTGCAGGGATGGGAACACCACAGGGATGGTTGGTACGCAGGGATGGTCACACCACAGGGTTGGTAATTGGGGTTAGTTGGCACCCGGGGATGGTAACACCGCAGGGATGGGAACACCATAGGGATGGCAACACTGCAGGGATGGCAACACCACAGGGATGATTGGCACCTAGGGATGGCTACACCGCAGGGATGGTTACACTGCAGGGATGGGAACACCGCAGGGATGGGAACACCGCAGGAATGGGAACACCACAGGGATATGTCATACGGCGTATGCTTTTAATACGCCACATTTTATTTGACGCGTATTTTACTGGATTGAATGTCCCAAATAATCGTATGACATATCCCTGGTAGCACCCTGAGCATGGATCAAGGAAACGGAGGCGTTGCTTCCAGGCAGCAAAGTACTCGTGTTAATAGACGAGCTCAACCTCACGACCCTGAAAAGTCAAACAACAACGACACGGCTGGTGCATTAACAACACGGCTGGTGCATCAACGCCACGGCTGGTGCATCAACGACACGGCTGTGGTGCATCAACAACACGGCTGTGGCGCATCAACGACACGGCTGGTGCATCAACGACACGGCTGGTGCGCTAGTGCATCAACGACACAGCTTGTGCATCAACGACACGGCTGGTGCATCAACGACACGGCTGGTGCATCAACGACACGGCTGGTGCATCAACGACACGGCTGGTGCATCAACGACACGGCTGGTGCATCACCGACACAGCTGGTGCGCTGGTGCATCAACGACACGGCTGGTGCATCAACAACACGACTGGTGCGCTGGTGCATCAACGACACGGCTGGTGGATCAACGACACAGATCAACGACACAGCTGGTGCATCAACGACACGGCTGGTGCATCAACGACACGGCTGGTGCATCAACGCCACGGCTGTGGTGCGCCAACGACACAGCTGAGGTGCATCAACGTCACGGCTGTGGTGCATCAACGACATGGCTGGTGCATCAACGACACGGCTGGTGCATCAACGACATAGCTGGTGCATCAACGACATCAACGCCACGGATGGTGCATCAACGCCACGGCCGGTGCATCAACGATCAATGACACGGCTGGTGCATCAACGACATGGCTGGTGCATCAACGACACGGCTGGTGCATCAACGCCACGCCACGGCTGGTGCATAAACAACACGGCTGTGCATCAATGACACGGCTGGTGCATCAACGACATGGCTGGTGCATCAACGACACGGCTGGTGCATCAACGCCACGCCACGGCTGGTGCATAAACAACACGGCTGTGCATCAACGACACGGCTGGTGCATCAACGACATGGCTGGTGCATCAACGACACGGCTGGTGCATCAACGACACAGCAACGGCTGGTGCATCACACCACAGCTGGTGCATCAACGACACGCCACGGCTGGTGCATAAACGACACGGCTGGTGCGTCAACGCCACGGCTGGTCATCTGGCCTGATCACAGACCAATAGACTATCAGTGCAGCTACCCTGAGGCTGTAAAGCAACTCTTGTTAAGGACCTAACACATATAGGTCAAATGTCAGGGGCTTTGGCCCAAAATGACCTGTCACCACCTAATTAGGCCATAAATGATTTGTCACCACCTACTTAGGCCATAAATGATGCGCACCTGCTCTTGCACTTTATTATTAAATTATTACTGTCACCACCTAATTAGGCCATAAATGATGCGCACCTGCTCTATCACTTTATTATTGAATTATTACTGTCACCACCTAATTAGGCCATAAATGATGCGCACCTGCTCTTGCACTGGTTATTATTATTAATGATCAAATCATGCGCACCTGCTCTTGCTCTGATCATTATTATGGAATTATTAAATGATGCGCACCTGCTCTTGTTCTGGTCATTACCTTAGTTACGCGCATGAAGTCATTCAAATACTTCGCCAATGCACTTCATTCATGGAACTTGTACATTATGCTACAAAGCGAGAGAGAGGTTGAGCAAACTTCCTGAAAAGCTGCTTCTTTTGTACTCAACTGCTCATATGAAACTTCGTCTACTTAAAACCCAGCTTGAATTTAAAGCCAACATTATGAGCTACCAGAGCATGTGTGCTGAGATCGAATTAAGTTGCCTCACGTCCGGGTTGACAGGACTAAACACACATGCAGGACTTCTACACCTGTGTGTGGTGCTTTACATAGGGAATTGTACATTATTCACACATATAATCGATTACTTCTTTCTCGCTTCATTTCTTTTGCAATGATCTTCGTTCGTTGCGTGAAATCCAAAACGTGATCGTCTCTGTAAGTTATGTCATATCATCACTGTAAGTTGTGTCATATCATCTCTGTATGTTTTGTCATATCATCACTGCAAGTTATGCATGTCATCACTGTATGTTTGTCATATCATCACTGCAAGTTATGTCGTGTCATCACTGTATTTTATGTCATATCATCACTGTAAGTTGTGCCATATCATCTCTGTATGTTTTGTCATATCATCACTGCAAGTTATGTCATGTCATCACTGTATGTTTGTCATATCATTACTGCAAGTTATGTCCTGTCATCACTGTATGTTATGTCATATCATCACTGTATGTTGTGTCATATCATCGCTGTATGCTATGTCATAATATCACTGTATGTTGTGTCATATTGTCAATGTAGGTTATGAAAGGAATGAAAGGCATGCCCTGTATAACCGTAGACCACTTCATCTGGCATTATGCAATACAACTGTAAGCTTGGAGTCATGTACTAGAAATTTGCCTGAACAAACCCTAAGCTTACCGCCTTACCGTTTTATGCCTTGAAATTTAGTTGAGGGATGTTGATCATTTCCACAATAATTTTAATAACCAGCAAAGCAAAGGGTTGTTTTATTTCTTTGTCCACACCTGCAGCACGGAGGAGAGTTCGGGGGGAGGCAATGCTGGTAGCCATGGCCCACACGCACACACGCACACACACACACGCACACACACACACACGCACACACACACACACACACCTGCAGCACGGAGGAGAGTTCGGGGGGAGGCAATGCTGGTAGCCATGGCCGGAGAAAAAAGCCTTTAGGCCATATGCGCACCATACTTGCAAAAGCACGACCAACACAGGTACGTGTTTTAGAATCAGTGGTGTTGGTGCAGCCTGTCGCAAAAGCACGACCAGCACAGGTAAATCTTTTCTAATCAGTGGTGTTAGTGCAGCCTTTTGCAAATGCACCACCAACACAGGTACATCTTTTCTAATCAGTGGTGTTAGTTCAGCCTACCTGTGTGGTCAATACAATCTGACAGGTGAATGATCAGCAAGCTAAAACACATTACACTGTGTAGTACAATGTACAGAGCCCGTTTTCATTGCTTATGCCAAAAGGCTGTTAGCATCGTAATTTTTTGCCGTCACGTGTCAAATTCCGATAAAAAAATTTATTCCTGACAGGAGGATAAAAAAAAAGTAGTGGACGTCACGTCAAATTTCAGGGCGGGAGCCCTCAAAGGACCACCCACCCCCCCTACCCCCCAAATACTGCCCCCCCTGGGACGAAAAG
>Ga0307968_1000963_pt1 | contig 22548 bp, 29 predicted proteins | sample OrgLakmetagen650_FD_201834 | JGI IMG/M metagenome (GOLD analysis project Ga0307968, IMG submission 201834) | Saline water microbial communities from Organic Lake, Antarctica - #650 | ecosystem: Environmental > Aquatic > Non-marine Saline and Alkaline > Saline | place: Antarctica: Organic Lake...
TTGTCTCTTTTTCTGGTGTCTTGTTCAGTCTGGCCTCCTTCTCTTCTTGAAGCTGCCTTTTTTTTTTGCTATAGCTCAACTGCCCTCGCTGGCGGATACAGCTGTGTAACCCTTACCCTTACCCTTGCCGGAGTATTTGAAGATGGCTCTGAGCAAAAGTGTCATGAGGAACGTAGCTCGATTCAGGATTCGAGGACATGGGTTGAAGTGTGAAACTGGTTTATATGGCAGGAGTCCGGACAGGAGTGCACGTGTTTGCAATTTGTGTGAAAACGGGGATTATATTCAAGATGAGAAACACGTTAATTTTTCACGTATCGGAACCGAACATTTACGGCACGAGTTCATCCGTATATTTGATAATATTCAAAGTTTCTGAAGGTGATATCAAAGGTTTTCTTTTTCAACATAACTTAGAAGTTCCTCTTTTGTTTAGATAGGTTTGGTTACAGGCTTTTTTCCAAGCTTCCGCTGAGATGCCCTCTGAGGCATATATAATGATGTAACCTTAACTTAGAAGTTTACAAATTTATTAGTGCAGCTGTCGATCTTTTTGATTGATTGATTTGTTGGGAGCATCAGCCAGAGTCTCGGGCTGTAGGCCTTCCTTGTAACCCCTTGTAACCCCTTTTTGTTGGGACCTATAGGTTGAGCAGCCATGCCAGGCTGGAGGCCTTTGTAATCCAAACTGACCTAAACTAACCTTACCTTATGGTAACCCCTTACCCTTACCCTTACCTTATGGTAAGATAATTGTTCATGTTTTACATTCGCAGGCCATCCTTGTAACCCCCCCCCTGTAACCCTCTACATTCGCAGCCTAGCAGTCACGCATTTTGACTGATGGCTTAACCTGTAACCTTGTAAACCTTGGAAAATGATTGCAAGGATTCTTGAAGCCGGACAGCAAAGAGCTCCATCTCACATCACGAGAAAGCAGTGGTTATTGGAGGTTGCTTAAAAGGAAGCAGACGTACAGGGTTCTACGGCTCGCCCGGTCCAAAATCATAGCTCTTTAAACAGAAATAACAGGGTCAATTTCAAACTTGCGAGTCCCTAACGACACAAAGCTTAAGCCTTGCCAGCCTCAACCTGGGCGACGGCCTTGCTGCGTAGTGCGATCTGGCGCCTCTTGGCCTCGAAGAAAACGGTGCTCTTCACCTTGCGCTTAGCCTCCAGCTCCTTCAGGGTGTTTTGGTGCTTCCAGCCCACCTATGAATGAAAATTTGCAAGTGCAACCAAGTCAAATGCTGACAACTTGCAAGGACACTGCAGCAGCCTGGCCAGGTGCCACTTCTTAGTACTTCTTTTGAGCACGACAAGGTCCAGAGAGTCTATCGTGGTAAATAAGGAAATGGCATGCTCTGTATGTTCCCACACACGCGACACTTGCTTAAGGTCCATACAGACGGTATGCGACACAATTCTCCGACTGTAAGGAGCCCAAGCAGGTGTCGCACGTGTGGGAACATGCAGAGCATGCCGTTTCCTTCTTTAACAAGTCCTAAACCCTCTTGCCCTACTTACACCTCTGCGCTTCAGTGCGTGCAAATTCAAAACAAGATATCCTGGCCTTCGACACATAAGGCTTGCGCACACGACCCTTTAATTGGTTGTGAGCAGTTCTTATGTGTGATTCACTGGTTGAAGCACACACCTACAAAAACTGCTTACAATGATCAAAGTGTCGCACACCATGTCGCACGTCTTGCAAAATTCAGCTGGAAGTCAGTCAACACTTGACTGCTCAATTAGTGCAATCCTGTACAAAGATCATGTGGTCGCATCCGAGCAAATGCAACTTTTAAAGGATGCAATAGAAACTGTTCTTAAACACAGACCTCTGGACTAAAGCGGAATTTGATGAGGAAGCAAGGAACAGCGCGACTGCCGTGAAATTACTTCATGTCCTCTACAAGAAAATTTTGCTGTTCAACCTTTGAATGGGCACCAGCTATACTCCATTGGATGTTCCAGTCCGACTTATTCAACACAGTATCAAAACACATTGCACTTACAGATGCGGACAAGTCACCCAGCTCGCAGAACTTGTGGCCCTTTTGCAGACGCAGGGGCTGCAAGGCATCTGGCACCACCATTCGCTTGACCTTGTCGTAAGGGGTTGGCACACCCTCAAACACCTTCATCCGCTCCAAGGCAGCCACACCACGGGGAGTCTTGTGGGGCACCATACTGTGTGTGTGTGTGTGTGCGCATGTGCGAGTGTGTGAGTGTACTCGCACGCACGCCCGTGTGGTTGTGCGTATGTGCAAGGGTGCATCTGCGCGCATTGTGTGTGCGTACTTGTGTGCATAGTGTGTGTTGTGTGTCTGCGTGTGTTCAGGTGTGTGCGTGTTGTGAGCGTATTTGTACAAGAATATGAGAATGCGCACACCTGTGTGCTTTCACTTTATGTGCATGTGCTTTTGTTGGTGTTGAAAGTAACGAATGCCTTAAACCTTGATTTGCAAGAAACTCAACACAGTGTGCGAGTCCTTGTCGATGGTGCTGGCCAAGAAAGAAACTTACTCTCAAGTTTGTGTGCATGATACATTCCATCCCCCTCATGCTCACTCACCCTCGGACTGTCCTCCAGAAGATACGGGAGGGGGCGCGGAAATGGATGGGACCGTGCTGGGGGTTAGTAAGCATGCGCTTGCGCAGGAAGCGCTCGTACTTCATCTTCTGGCGCACAAGGCCACCAGACAGGGTCAGCTGCTCAGCACGGCACACGACCTGTGGAGGCAGGCGTTGTTGGGCAACATCAGCATGGATTGTCGTGGGCATGCATGTGGCAGTGAGGGCTTCACAAAATGCTTCGCTTTAATTATGCGTTCAGGCTGCACTCATTTGCAAGCAAGTTACTGTACATGGCAGCTGCAGCTGCAGCTGATAGGTATAGATATGATGGATATGCAAACGAGTAGTCTGATTGTGGCTCGCAGGTGCTCGTGCATCTCAAGTGTGCGCATGGTGTCAAGGACAGGCACTCCCTAGAGTCAGTGCATGGATGTCACAGGACAATACAATCCTCTCAGCAAAGGTGCTGGAGGAAGGTTGCATGGTTTGGGTGCCAGAGAAGCAATTTTGCACAGGGCCGGCCCCCGGCCCTTGAATCCCGGCTTTGCTGCTGCCCTCAGGGACAGAGGAGGTGCGGGAGTGTGTGTGCTACTGCTGATGCTGCTTCGCGCTGCGCGAGTGAATGTGGGTGCTCCCGTCCGCCTCCATTCTGAAAGCAATTTTGCCCTCGGGGCAGGCGAGCCGAGAAGCGAGGGTCCCCACACTCGGGACAACGCCGACAAAATGTAAGTATCTGCTCGGCAGCCTGGACACGGTGCTCGACTCCTCTTCTTCCTTGTGCAAGCAATTTCTTCCCTGACCCCTGCTACCCCCGGGGACTACTCACAACGTGGTAGCCGCTGAGGATTTGCTTGGCCACGATGGAGGCCAGGCGCCCCAGCATGTGAGCACGCGCATCGATGACCACGGTCTGCGCGGGTTGGGAGGGCAAACGCGAATGTCAGTTGGCCTAACTCAGTAAAACAGGGACACGCAGCGCAGGAATAAAGCACACACACCTTGACCATTGTGCTACAACTTTTTTAAGAGAGGCACGAAAGCGCAGCGATTTCGAAATTGGTTAACGGGATGTTTTCTGTAGATCGATTTCTTCAATTTCTTATTCTAAAACCACTTAGTAATGCTTCTTGTACTCGCAGGTAGGAGTGTGTGTAGGCTGGTAAGCGAACAGCAAAGGCCTTTATGTTTAGGAATACTGGTAGGTATGACTTATATAAATTAAATTAATACACTGATACGTTTTAACGTTCTTTTGTTTGGCATCCTCGGGGCAGCAGCGCAGAAGTACTGAGTCAGCAATGCTCACTGGACGCCGTAGAGTTTGCCTACTCTATCAAGAATACATCAAGCTTCCATTGCTGCAACAGGTACCCTTCTCTCTAGCTCTGAAGAGCGCACGCACGCACGAACAATTCACACGCGTATATGAAAGGTAATCCCAGATATATTACCACACTGACTGACCTGGTCAAGCATCAACGCTTGCTTTACTTGATTGAATAGTTAACAGCAAATGCCTGCATTCTACGGCTGTTTATAATAAGCCTACGGATCCAAAGCGGGCTTTGTGTTCCCCAGACTCATTTTGTTCAGTCACTATTTGGTAATAAAAGTAATAAAAGTAATTGCAATGCACCCTCATGGCACTGCCATACGCACACAGGTTTGGCACACCCCACTAACTGAGAAGCCAGAACTTGAGCCCCTTTTTTCAGCCGCTTTCCACGGAGTTGAGATTGGTACGATGTCTGAAAATGCTTCTTGCAGCATTATTACAAATTTGCATATACTCACTACCTACAACCTAGACAGCAATTGAAAATTCAATGCTTGCTTGTCTTTGGACACAAAAACGTGGCACGGACACAAAAAACGAGGTGACATGGCCTGCAAGGTTAATTCTCCCCACTCTGAATGAGGGACGGAAATGTTTATTCATTTCTTATGCAAATTACGGTACAGCTTTAGGATAAAAACCATCCATTTGTCCTGGCAGGGGTGCTTAGAATGTATCGACACTTTTTTCCCTTTCTTGTGGGGGCGTATGTTATGATGTGGGACGAATCTTGAACTCTTTCCAAAGGTGAGGAACGGGTTGTATAGCTGACCTTAGCTTAATAGTGGGAATTAAGTGAGAGACTAATTTTCGTTGCTCAGAGATTGTCCTTAGTGCATAAGTAAGTGCGGTCGTCCCCACGCCAAAGTCACCCCAAACAGTGTCAATAAGCTATCCACCCAATTCAAAGCCCCCTATACCTCATCTGAATGCAAGATACATGATGTTACATCTAAACTATTGACATTTGCTGGAAATTCGGCGTTCTGGGGGGTTCTGTGGGGCCTGCTGCGTATTTTGCACCCACTTTGGCAGGAAAAAGGTGCATTTTTTGAAGTTGCCCCAATCGACCTCTGCTTCAGGATATAAGCATCATAAATGTTATAACAATGTTGCAAGCTGTTGCAAGGTCGAATTTGTGGCAGGGGTACTGGGAACGCCGGCGAGTGGGAGGCACTCACACAAGGGACGCAGGGGAAACAGACAAAAATCTGTCACTTCATACCTGCTGCGAGTTTGAACCCGGTTTTTGCTCTCAGAGTTGTGGGGTTAGAAACAGCTTACTGTTAATTGGAATGAAGCCAATCTATGGGTGGGTTCTGATGAAATTGTTTGACCCCTTACATGCAGCAATTTTGGCAAGAGCTTTTTCGGCCCCATCTTCACACCCTCACTTTTTACATCAGAGTTGCGGGGTGAAATATCAAGGATGTACATTTAGAGGGTATTGATTGGTGCACTGTGTGAGCAATGATTTCTGTTTTTGACCCCTTACATTCTTTTTTATTTGCCACTACACTGGGTCTTTTTGCCTGCTTTTTTGTAGGCAAAATAAAAAAACTTAGGTACAACGCAACTTTCAGGTCCCAAAAGGGTGAAGGGAAAGGGGAGATACGGCTAATTTAGGCTTGTTGGCACTTTTGGCCAGGGAGGGGGGGGGTGCATGGGGACGACCGTGCATAACACAGATTTTAATTAAAATAAATCTTTTGGCCTCTGTGGCAACATGCCTAATACAAATAGTCTGGCCCCAGAAAGCCAGCATGATGAGCCAGCATGATGAGGGAGAGCTTATTTTCCCCTAAATCTACTTTCTGCTTTCTGCAACCCTATTATTACAGGAACTTTGCGGGCGTGTGCTCATGGGCCACCTGGTGGTCGTTTCACTCACTTCCCTTGTAACAATCTAGTTCATGTATCAACTTCTTAGAAACTTTTAAAAGTGGGCTGGGGTAGTGATCTGTGGAGGCTATGGAGGCTGCGGATTATTTGACCTGCGTGGCAATTTAAGCACGTGCACCGAAATCTCGGAACTCCACGTTACACACCCGCAGACGTTGTTGCTTAAAGGAATGTTGCTTTCCCATCTGGGTGCAAAAGACAAAGTAGCGTACAATATGCCTGACATTTAGGCCTGAGGTAGCCCCCGCTATGAATATGATCCCTTGCTCAACTTTGACCCTGGGGTTTGAGTGCATACAATGCAGATGGGGGGCGCTTCATATGTTTGTATACCTACACCCTTTCCCTTTATGTACGTTGTTTCATCTATCTGGGGGGATAGCTGCATGAATAGCAGCATTGCGACACGTGTGAGGCTGCTTTCACACTAGTGTTTGAGGGCGTTACCTTCCTTCTCCTTTTGGGGCTGCCTCTTCCCGCAGGCTTCCTGCTGCTTTCTGAGTTCATCACCGACTACCGAAGGTACAATTGTTGATGGTGAAGGCTCGGGTTTTTTTGTGATCTCCCGTTTGCTTTTCTTGCAGTGAGCAAACTAAATCTAACCTGGTTTAACTAGCCAACGGTCGCGTTCTGTGCTCAAAAGATACACCACCCTACTTCTTTCCCGCAACCTACAAAGTCTAAAAGCCTGCCTTTTGCAGATACGTCTACAAGCAGCCCAGAATTGAGGCAATTGTGGGAGATGTGCGGACTCAGCTGCAGCTGTTACAAGGTGCGCCTGCTGCACGATGAGATTGTGGTCAAAGCCGAGTCAAAACAAGTTGCAACATTTGGCCTTTGTCAGTGCAACCTGTTTTTTACCAACATGTGTGGAGTGGTTCTTTTACCTCTGTCCTTGACATCAGTCCTCTCCGTGTGTTTAGGCATTGTGGATGCTGAGCTGGAAGAGGGCAATTGTGCTCAACCTAAAGTTTCCCTTACACAGGTAACTCTTTACTCTGTGTCCTGCGTCCAGCTGTTTCTTTTTTTGTGTGCATGCAGACCAAATATGAGCATGTTGAATTGCAAAACATCAGCATTTTCCATGGACTCAAACAACGTTGAGCAACATTAACTGCGACATGCTGTGATGTGTAACAGCTGACAGCTACCGCTCTTTCTTGTCTTCACGAGTCATGAGGGAGCTATCTCACACACTCTGCTGGAGCCAGTAGATCTGGTACAACTTGATCACGACTCCTAATAGTAACTAAAGAGTTATGACTCCTAATAGGAACTAATGATGTATGAGGGGGTTGCCTTGCAGGAATTTCCCTTCGACTTTGGCCCTCCGACCACGCAGCACTCATCGTTCTCCCCAGGCCTTGCTAGGTAAGACACCCTCAATACATCATAGCATGCAAGATGAGCGAAGAAGATGAAATAGGCAGTTCTAAAGAAAGTGACATCCAGTCCCCGCCTTAGTGAATCCAGTCCCCGCCTTAGTAAAGAAGCATAGCATGCAAGATGAGCGAAGAAGATGAAATAGGCAGTTCTAAATGAAGTGACATCCAGTCCCCGCCGTAGTGAATCCAGTCCCCGCCTTAGTAAAGAAGCATAGCATGCAAGATGAGCGAAGAAGATGAAGTAGGCAGTTCTAAATGAAGTGACATCCAGTCCCCGCCTTAGTAGTAAAGAAGGAGGAACTACTTTGATACCAAGATCGCTGATTTCTGATATAACGTTAGATGCTTCCTGTGCTATATATCTCCGCGCTAGTTGAGCTCTTGTGTGGCATGCTTTTGCACACAGACTTGTGCAAGCTGTGAAGCAGAGGAAGGACCTGTCAAGTGCCGAGTGTACATCCCTTGAAAAGGTAAACCTGCTTCCCCTATGCGTGTTTGCTACTATGACTGAAGGTCTCACGCCCCCCCCCCCCCTTTTCTTTCTGCAAAGTAATGGAAGTTGATAAATGCACGATTGGTGAATCATTCAACGAGCTCCTTCAATTTTGTAACCCAGTCGATCAATTAAAAGTACAAATTATCTTGTGCCCAAATACAGGTGTCTTTTATGCTGGCCTCGTCTTTTGCTGACATCACAGCACGGTGGACCGTTGGCTTGGGCATCGAGCATCAGCTGCTCGAGCTGCTACAGGCCCAAAGCCCTCTCTGTGCTCAGCAGACCACGCCCGAGCAGCACAGGATCAATTTTAACTTCATCCAGAAGGCGTACAATCTGGACTATGCAGCTCTCGTGCGGCCAGAGGTGGTTGAGGCAACGCTAACTGGGGAGGTGAGCTGCTGTCTTTCATGCATCATGAATCATGATGCACCTTGACGAATGAAGGGGCCTTGCTTGTTCATGAATGACTCAAAGAGCTGTGTGTTAAAAGGGCTGGATGAAGGTGATCTTGCATGCGTTTGTTGTGCATGTGCATGTGCATCGTGACAAACATGCCTTACCTTTTCACCTCTTGTTTCTTACAGACCTTTGACAATGAAGAGGACTTTTTCTTCCGTAGGTGAGTTATACCATGGAACATATTACGGTCTGTAGAAATGTCAGACAGAACGGAAAGCCTAGACTATTGGCATGCAGCTTAAATGTGATCCAGTAATTTCTGTGATTTATACATAGTTCATAAAGCTTCATTTGTTTGGGAGGTTGCCGTGTCCTACACCCTTGTTATACTAAATCCCCAGAGCTTTTAAGTGTCATATTCCTTTGTCAACTCCACATATTTGCCTGTATAACGTCCAATCCCTGTCATTCTCGTCGGATTACCAGCATTTGACATCACCTCTTCTTGACCTTTTTTGATCGTTGACTGCTGCTTGCATTGCAGCGTTCACCTTGGCACGGAGTGCTGGATGTTCATTGCAAGTGCGCGGCTGGTCAGCGCTACAGACCTGCTCAACAAGCAAGAGACGAATGAGGCAAAAAGGCGGCAGAACTGGCATGTGGCTGGTGCAAGGATTATGCAGGTGAAAGGCGGAAGAAAATGAGGAAGCAGTGCAAAATCGTGGGAGTCAGCCATTATTTCAGTCCATTGGGGCTCTTGTTAGTGTAAATACACTAGTTGAGAGTCTTTCTTCAACTGCATGCTGACCCCAATCAGCATCAACACTATGGTGAGTAGATTTGTTACATTTCGTCGCATGGCGAGTGAGCAGTTAACGAGGATCGGGCTACTAACCAACACATAGCGGTCCCTTTAGAGGCTATTTATGGGGCCTATTATGTGCACATAGCATTACATTTGATGATAGGTAGCAGGTGGACAACAAGGCAAGCCTTCTGCTTGTAATCAAGGTTTTCTTGTAATGGCCGGAATCGTTTGAGCGCAGGCTCTCTTATCAAATGCCGCTCAGGTCATGGTCAATCAAAACGCTTGATGACGTGACAAAACTAACGTCTTGGTAATGTCTTGGCTTGCGTCTCAAAGTGCAGCCTGGTACCCCCCAAAGAGATGCGTTGTTGTTTTTGTTCCTTGGTGTGGCTCCCCTTGCTCACTCTCCGTAGCGTTGTCCTCACACTTGCCTGATGTTTTGGAACACACACACCATTTGTCCAACACCCTGCAGGCAGCTAAGATATTTGGCTACCTCGGAGATCACGTGATGCTGCTCACACGTATGAATTTGCGTGACTACCTCATGCTCAAGCCTTTGCTTGAAGGCACGAGTGGGGCGGGTTCTTCCTTGGTGAGTGCTGCGTTTTTAACATTTATATGTAGGATACTTCATACAAGCAGTATCTCTGTCTTCTTTAGAAATATGCAGAAGAACGCTTGCACCACACTATTGCTGCACCAGGCAATGCGGCTGCAGTCTATCTTTTACCATAGGGTATATACAAATCGGAATGAAACTGCAAGAGTGGAAGTTTGCTGCAGACCTAACTTTCCCCATTGAAGTGCCTATAACTCAAATGTGTCCCTTGCTATGTGAAAACGTAGGTGCGTGGTACTCGCTCCTTGGTGGCCAAGCTAATCCTGCCTCTTAAGCAAGAAGTGATACACATGAATGAGAGCAGCAGTGGCAGCAGTAGCAGTAGCAGCAGCTGCAGCAGTGAGGGTGGGGTGAAAATAGGTAACGATGAGCTAGAGGGGGAGCCTGATTCTGAGAGGCGGTTTGCTCAGGGATTGCTGGAGCTGTATGCAAACCCTGATGTCCATCCAGGTAGGTCCCTTGTGTGTGTGTGTTTGTGTGTGTGTGTGTGTGTGTGTGCTCTGACACATGCATGCAATTGTATGTGCCTACTTCAAAACTGTTTTGCAGGTGCCCGCAATCGTTTCAAATTTTCAATTGATACAGCTCACATTGATCATGTATGCATTCAAATATTCACTGCCTAGTGACCCGAGTCCATGATGTGTTTCACTGCCAAAAGTGCTCAGCTCTGCCACAGACTCTGTTGAAAGTTTCTGCTGCGGTTCTATACACAGGGCTCTACAATTATGCTAAAGCCATCGAGGACATCGAGTCTGCGTTGCTGGGTAAGTCTTTCTGTGTAGTTTGCATACCAACACCTTGTTGTGGCTTTGAGGAACATGGATGTCAGGCTGTATAGCATTTTGTATTACTTGTACACATTATTATGTTTCAAACGCTGCTGCTGCATCGCAGCTCGCGCACATGTGCAAGGTGATGTCGCACGGAACGTCACTCGGCGCACAACCCACCACAGCTGGTGCATGTACCATTTATAGGGTTGGCCATAACCGTGTATATGCACCATATATGACCGTATATTTGGTGACTTCCCTGCCAAAAATACCGTATATAAGCCATATATATATATGTGGTTCTGGCCAACCCTAATCATTTGCACCATGCACACATGCCACAAATTTGCTGCCGTTTGTTTTTGCCGATACACAAAAGCAGCAAGCTATGGACGTGCTCGTGCGCCTGCACAGGGTTTTATTACAAGCACTACCAGCTTGCTTCCAACGTGATAGGCTCGACAGCTATAGGGACCCAGCGATCGGCAGTGTCCACCCTCAAGCAGACCTACGAGCGCCAAATCTTCCCTGAGTTGGATATCGCAAGGTGGAGCTTGAATTTGCATCGGTTGTTGAGCTCATTGCCTGGTGCTGCTGCTGCTGCTGCTGCTGCTGTTGCTGCTGCCCCTGCTCTCCACACTTTTGCCTTCTCTTGTCCCAGTAAGCTCTGTGATAGGCAATGTGGTGCAGCTTGGGATAGGATGTCAATATGTCTGCCTCACAAATTAACAGCGGGCAGAGCGATATTGGCAGGATTCCACACTTGATCCAACACAGAGTGCAGGAACTCTGGTTTCTGTTTATTATGTCTTATTTCATGCACCTTTGGCAGCAGCGATCTAAAGTAAATCAAACCCGCTCCTACCTAATATGAATGTCACAAGCACAGGTCAACATTGGGGCAGATCTTTGATGAAAAGTTTGCGCACGTCAGAGGTAAGATCCTTTTAGCAGGTGAGTACTTCGAGTTTGAGGCGGCACCTTTCTGTATCTGCTCATCTGTGTGATGCAAAAAGCGTACCTGCTCATCTCTTGATCATTCATCTCCATTATTAGGGCAGTTGTGCTGTGAGGTCTGTACATGTTACACAATATGTTGTAATGACATATGTATACTTTCCCCCTCCTACATGTATCGTGACCACGATTTTTGACATAGGACGTGTGTGTGTGTGTGTCTTACAACCTTGTACAGGCAGCATGATGGACCAAATCATGGCAAAGTGGCAAGCTACCCAGGTGGCCAAGGTGGCCGTGCCTGGAGCTCCAGAGGAGAGCGCAGCAATGGAGGGCGTCAAGGTAGCAGCACGCCGGGATACAGATGCAGGTGGGGCTCTGGTGTGAGATTTAGCTGGATTTTTTCCTCGGTTTGTGCTGTTTTTTATTGACCAGCCTAGGTCTTGCTTTTACTATTCAGGCACAGCACAGGAGGGTGCAAGCACAGGAGGTGCTGGTGAGGAGGAAACGGAGCAGGCCTGGCTTTCTGCTGCCGCAAAGCAGGCAGCGGAACAGACAGCGTTGGCTGTGAGTAGCCTGGGCGGTGAGATCGATGGGCCCAGTAAGGCAGGGGCCCTACAGCATCTTGGCTATGAGCAGGAAGGTGGTGGTGGTTGTCCTGTGTTTGGGGGTAGGAGAAGCAAAGGCGAAGGGGGGGCTACAGGCATGGGGTGCCCTTTTTTTTAAGCTCCCTCCCTGTGGAAAGGATTCCGATTGCTACAAACACTTGCATGGACTTTGGCTGCCTCTTGTGGACTGTGATTGCACCCTGTGCTTCCTATATCATTTGTATATACAATGAATATGCCAGTTAGCACTCTACTCTGGAGGTAATAGAGGCCGTCGTGAAGGTAGTTTACAAGGTAGTTGGTAATTAGGTAGCCATGGCATGAATTTTAGAATGCGCGCTTCTGATGGTCAAGGCAGGCTATGTACTAGTTATTTTCAAATCAATCTTAGTCTGATATACGATCATAGAACAGCACAGGTGCAAAGGCTGCGTGCAAGCCTTGTGCAGTACACAGGATTGTGATTTTGACGGTGCTGATTAAGATTGACAAGATAAAAAAATGATTTTTTCCGTTGGGGTTAGCTCACCATGTGATGTCTGGTCTGACGTTAGAAAATGTGTGCTATGACGGATTGTGATTGATTGTGGAACTGATTGAGGTGGTATTTCAATCAGGAGCGATCAATTATTGATTGAGATCAATCGCTCAGGGAGATTCAATCACATCTCAATCACATCCAATCAGGCCCCTAGCACTTGGCAAAGAGGTTCCGTATCAGTGCCTGGTAAGATTCCTGTAATTTTTCAACCTTCCCAAAACAGTAAAGAGCATCCTAGTGGTCTGGAAAAATCGGCCACGCTTGAAAACATAGAATACTCCAGCAGCCCCAACGTGGGGAGTGACCTTCAGGTTGTTTAGCTGATTGGCTGCTGACAGTCCCGGCCAGCCACAAATGAATCCATAAGCTCACAAATAATTTTCAGTGGGAGACATGCAAACCAGAGTGTCTAGCAAACAAAAGCAAGTATATCAAAATATGCAGGTGTGCACTACAGCCCATCATATCCCATTATATCTTATCTGGTATTACGTGCCATGATGATGTGAGGTCAACATCGATGTATCATGTTTAGATTCCTGGACTTTGAACCAGCAAAATCACAACAACAATATCCCCATGAAATAAAATCGTGTTGACAGTTTGCTCAAACCTTCTGACGTTTGTGCACAGTGTACAATCAGCATGCGTGATTGTGGCTTGACACTTGTGCGTGCAAAAAGTTGATCTAGTAAATAAACTGGAGGAGAAAGCTGCTTCAAGTTATTTATCTATCAGATCAAATAACTGTATTGTTGTTTCAATAAACTTGCTTTCAAGTTGGAAAAGATTGCTTTGTTCACAACATCTGAGCAGGTTGCTTCCATTGAATATTTGTGGGCAACGACAACTGTTTCATGTTTCCTCTAGCTACGGTTTCTTTTGTTTAGCCAGGTGCGGTTTCAGACTTTTACCAAGCTTCATACATCTGTTTCATGTTTCCTCTAGCTACGGTTTCTTTTGTTTAGCCAGGTGTGGTTTCAGACGTTTGCCAAGCTTCCGCTGAGATGCCCTTTGTGGCATATATAGTGATGTAACCTTACCTTATGGGCAACAACAGCAGCCCCAGAACTGACGCAGAACTGGGAATGGCACGTGAGGAATACGTCAAGGGAATGCCAACCCATTTCTAACTTGCTTGAATAACTTTGAAACACACTACTTCATCATACATTTCTCCTGGCAATAGAACATTGTTGCTTTTAAAGGGTACAGAGGGGCCGGTTTTAGAGGGGCCGGTTTGCAGCCAAGCACTGCTAGTGGCACTAGTCTAGCGGAATTCCCTAATTCCACTGCTCGTCAACAATCAGCAAGTGAGGACTTGCACATTCATCAGCGCTATGGAGGACTAGCCAGATTCCATCATCGACCACAGGCAGCTTGCGCACCAGTACATGCATGTAAGACTATATATGCACTCTTTTTATGAGCATAGCTCTTTCAACTCTATGCATGTGCAAGGTGCTGTTAGTTCTAAGGCAAATATAAAGAGTCAAAACGCGCTGTTTCAAATGAACAGGGCATTGGTTCGCAGCAAAAGAATGATGAACCAGACCATGTTTGATGCTCCAGAACCGCTCGATGTGCATGTACTGGCTGCCGTGCTCCTCACACATGGCATGAGTTTTTTGTATAATAATATTTGCCTCTAATTCTAGCTAGGTATCCTGAGTGTGGCATTCCATGTTTTATGTGCCCAAAACACACAGATGATGATTTCCCTCTTTGATTGGAGCGGTTGGTTGGTCCTGCCTGGCAGATGCTTGATTGATCTAACTGGTTTTATTCAGTGCTGCAATGCCAATTAACGTTGCGCCTTTTTTCCCTTTGCTTTTATTGTAGGTGCCACAAGCAAGTCTGTGGTGCCACAACAAACATTATGTTCTACAATGTTTTACATACGCAGCCTAGAAGTCACACTTCTTGACTGATAGGCTTTATCTGTAACATCTCACTTACTTGAGGGCCCTCGCCTGGACCCCGGGGTCCAGAACTTCGTGTCTTGGAAAGTGCTGGGCCGCTCGAAGTGCCTAGAGTACTCGTCACATTGTCTGTCTGCGCTTTGCTGGGCAGTGCTGGGGCGCTTGTAGTGAGCACTCACGTTTCCATCCTCCCTTTGCTAAACCCGGGCGCATGTAGAGAAGGGGTCGTTTACTTCTATATACTATACCTTGACGTGCTTGAAATACACTTTTTAGACTCGCCCTGCTCCAGGATATCATTGCCTTTCGTGTGTTTCATGTTTGGCAGGCACACGCACACTTTTTGTCTACGCTTCAACTGCCTGCCACTTGCCCCTAAATATTTGCGAAGGGCGGTGCAAACCCTACCATTTTATGTACTTAATGCTACAACCTCACAGTTTCCATACACAGCCGAGCAGTCGCACTTTTTGACTGACTTAACCTGTAAACATGTAACTTCTCTCCCTATGCGTGTGTACTCTGTCAAAAAAGATACACTGATGTTAATGACCTGTACCCCAGAAAGGTCAGTCAGCAATGCTTTTTGTCCGGAAATATTGTCAAAATCACACTAGGAAAAGAACTAAATCTACGACTTAACATGCAAAATAACCTCATCTACTTGAAAGCTACATCCTACCTACACAGGAAAAAAAAGCTAAGCATGTTCCAAGCTTTTGTTCCAAAGCTTAGAACATGCGTTGTTGTGCCGAGGCTGATCTTGTGCTACAAGGCCATTGTCACTCGTTGAAGATGGCGTTATAGATAGCACCTTGCAAAGGAGCGTCTTGTTCGGTTGGCGTGTGGCGCACCTAAGGGCAGACGTAGTCAGGAAAACAGGTTGTCCGTTTGAAGCATGATGTGCCAATTGAAGCAGATTGCTGGATATATGTCTCAAGTATATGGCAACCAAGAGTCAAATGTATGCTGGTGTAAAATCAAACAGGGGTTGAGATCAACTCGTGCAATAGCCAGAGCCTTGCCAAAGAAGAGCGGGGTTGAACAGATTGAACAGAGAGGAGGAAAGAAGGAAATAATGAGCTAAGGGGATTAGTTCCGGGTGAGGGAGCACATGGAATGAGCAGATTCCCACCTTTTGTGGGCCATCCACAAGCCGAGGAACGGAAGGAGCATACGAGATCTTGGACACTGAGGCGAGAAGCTTTCGTACCTAAGATATTGGAATGGGGGAGGGGGTATGAGAGAGGTGAGGGCATGAGAGAAATTTCACGCATCGGTTTAAAAAACCTGGTAGTAGAGCATAGTTTACTATATCAGAAGTTGATATATTAAGAGAGGCAATAGCGGACAGAAAACTTCCTCAGAATGCACGTGACAATGCATGGCGCTCTTCATTTACCGCGGATTTAGATAGACACAGGTATCTCCTCCTGGCAAATTGAAACTTTGACACGATGCATTTGGTACTATTCAAAGTAGAAACAAGGCCACTTGAAGTGTGTGTCCCCCCCTTCAAGAGAGACCCGGGGGTTTGTCTCAAGGCAATCATTTTAAACCGAAGGAGCCTGCGTGCATACCTCGTCGCTGCCTGCTTGTGCCACCAGCTGCTTGATGTGCTGCCGTTGGTCCTTTTCACTGTTTAAGGAGCAGTAAGTAGCCACAAAGTTCTGCACCGCTTCTGGTGGCATCTGTGTGTACATGGTGCGTATGGTGTGTGTGTGTGTGTGTGTGTGTGTGTGTGTGTGTGTGTGTGTGTGTGTGTGTGTGTGTGTGTGTGTGTGTGTGTGTGTGTGTGTGTGTTTGTGTGTGTATGGTGTGGGTGTGGCGTATGAGCGCATGTGTGTACTTGCGTGCGACTGCTCCTGGATTGAGGGTGTTAAATTTAGTGCCAAAAAGCCCGGCACTGCAACCTAGCCGAACGCACCAGGAGTGGCGTGTGCTAGGAATGGGATGTTCAACATTTGAAAAAAGACAGGCGCACATCCTCCGACTTGTCATAACACAAATAACTATACAATGACATAACACTCACACACACGCATGCACACAGTACACACGCACACGCACCCCAAGAACTTGTTGGAGTGTGGCTTGTGCAGTGGCACCTCCCACGGGGCGTGTCAAGAAAGTCGACAGGATGTGGCGTTGCAGCCCTAGCAGCTCTGCCTGGATATCTATGGTGAAGACCTTGAAGAGGAGATGAGGTACAGAAGCAGTTGTCAGTGCAGCTTCATAATCTCATTCATTGACACTGTGCATAATAAGCCAAGTTCAATCTCAGTGAAGACCTGTGGAGCGTGTGGATATAGCGCACGTCCCCAGACACGCTAAACATTCCACATATCGGCATTGTGCAGAATGTGTGAGGCTTACAAGACAGGCGTGCCCGCGGAGCATGCGAGTGCCAGCGCATGAGCAGGCTGCGTGCATTTCAATCAAGGTGCTTGTAAATGGAAGGGAGTGAGTGTGCTTGTAAATGGAAGGGATTGAGTGTGCTTGTAAATGGAAGGGATTGAGTGTGCTTGTAAATGGAAGGGATTGAGTGTGATTGTAAATGGAATGGGCTTGTGAATGAGAGGTGTCGCATGCTTTACCTTCTACAAAACGCCAGATGCGGGTTGAGGTTTAGGAATGGGATTTGGGTCAGGGTCAGGGTTTAGGGTTTTAAGGTTGGGGTTGTGGTTAGGTTCTGTGTGTGAACGTATTGCTTACATGCAGGGTTGGCAAAAACTAAACATATGCACGTGTATACGGTTTGTACACACGATCAGATGATTAACCCTGCATTCACCAATCCAGGTCCGTTAGCAGGTATCACTGGGATGAATGTACACAAGAGGGCCAAACCCAACTACACAAACATGCACGTTGCATTCACACACGTGTGCTCATTAAAATACTCACATGAACACACGCACTCACGCACGTAAAAAGACACACACACTTGCAACCACAATATAAACTCTATACATGCAAATAATTTGTAATATATAACACACACATTCACATACGCACACACACACACACACAGTGTCCCCTGACCTGCACCAGGCTGAAAATAGAGGCCTGTAGCATCGGACCACACACAAAGCTCTCCAAGGCAGGCAACACAGACGCAAGCTTGACTAGGTACCTGAAAGCGCGTATGCAAGGGCATGTGTGTGTGTGTGCGTGTGTGTGTGTGTGTGTGTGTGTGAGAGATAAGTGTGTGTATGTACGCTTGTTTGCTAGTACCTGAAAATCTAAAGGCACAGACGGGCTCACAGCATTAGCACTGCGATTCCAGAAGGAATTAATTGCATTGATCTACATGCTACTTGGGTACAAAAGGGGGTGATGTTAGCACCTGCTTCAAAAGCAAACACAGGTAGCAGATCACAAGCTGCCTTTACCATTGCCTCTCAGCTGCTTCTATGTCTAGTACATGCATCCCGCCACACACAGAAACGTAACACAGCGTCAAGCATTCTTCCCCCACGCTCACCTTTGACCACACAACCACCCACCCACCTGCATGCTGCCATTGCTTTTTTAACAGGGACCATATATCAGGCCAACACAGCCCATTTAAGTGTCCATACGCACAAACAAACACACAGCACACGCACAAACGCAAACACACACGCATTCACGCAAATACACTTAGCACACAGCATCAACACACCCACACCCACACACCTTGCTCACGTTCAACCACCCACCTGCACGCCAGCAACACCATTTCAGCTACTGTGTGCCTGGACAACGCAGCCCATCCACACATTAACAAGCACACACACACAAACACTAAGCACACAGCATCAACAACCCCACACACCCTACTCGCAATCAACCACTTACCTGCACGCCGCTATCGCTTTCCCGGCTGCGTCTGTGTCTGGCCAACACAGCCCATCCACAGCACTGCCCACCACCTCCTGGGCAAGACCCCCATCCACCACTAGCAGCGTTTCCAGTACACTTTCACCGCACGCCCCACCTGCACATCATGGTAAGGCGTATGTGTATGCTTGTGCGTGTGTATGCGCGTGTACCAAGCACAAAAACGGAAAGGTGAGCAAGGCACACAGATAACAGAGGGATTAAAATAGAGGCATGAGCAAGGAAGGAAGAGCTTGAATGAGTGAGGGAGGAGGGGAGAATGTCACCAAAAGTGTGGGAAGCACGCCAGGGAAGGCTCCTTATGCAGGGAAACACGCAAAAAGGTGCAGAGCAAATATCGATTGATGGCATTTTTGATGTCGAACAAGGGGTGAAACGGGCAGGGGGCATGGCCATGATGCTTCACACACACATACGTAATCGCACACACAAAAATAACCACATAAGACACATGTGTCCATCATTGTCGTTCCACAAAACGCGGAGGAGTGATGCTCTCTACACACATCATCCCAGCAGACTCGATAGAGGAGTACTACTGTTTTGCCGTTCCTGCAAACTTTAAAAGGGAGCGGAGCTCTATACGTACAGTGTTCTAGCAATTATGCAGGGGAGCAGTGCTTACCCCCAGGAGCACATCCAGGTCCTTGTTGCCCTTCTATTGCTCCTGCAGCTCCTGCCACCCCAGCATCTACAGCTCCACCGTCTTTTCGCCGCCCAGGACCCTGAGACGTGTGTGTATGTGTGTGTGTATGTGTGTATGTGTATGCGTGTGTGTGTGTGTGTTTGTGTGTTTGTGTGTAAGCGTGTGCGTGTGCGCAAGCAAGCGGCATTTTTGTGTGTGCGTGTGCACATGAGTGTGTGTGTACATAAGTGTGTATGTGTGCTTTGTGTGAATGTGCGATCTCTCGCGTGCGCATGCATATGAGAACGTGTATGAGCATCACCTGCGGCGATTTAGGGCCGCTGCCATTGCCTGTGCTGGCGTGTGTGGCAGCTGCTGTGGCAGAGTTCAACACAGGGGCTCCATAGGGGCGTACGATGGCCAAAATTACGCTGGTGAACTCCCGGGTGAGGTCACGCAGAATTGAGTCGGCCATCACCTGTGCGTGTGAGAAGCAGGGCAAGAGTGAGACACACTGTTGCTGTGGTGCGTGTGTGTGTGTGTGTGTGTGTGTGTGTATGTGTGTGTGTGTGTGTGTGTGTGTGTGTGTGTGTGTGTGCGTGCGCGTGTGTGAATAAGTGTGCGCGCCCGCCGTGTGCGTGAAGGAATGCTAGCCACGAGCGTGTTTGGGCCCAACAGCACAGATCACACAAACGCATGCAAACAGCACTGTAATTACCACTAGCAAGCTGCTGACGCATGGTCAGAGGTGGGAAAGATACCCACCCACGCACTCGTTTACACAACCAACACCCACCTCCTCTGCCGCCGCACCCCCATTGGCCGTCGATCCCTGCTGCAACTGCTGCCAACAGCTGCTGAGGCGCTTTGAAAGGTGGGGCAGCAGCGCGCGACAAACGGGCACGACCCACAAAGCACGAGGGGGGCCAGGGGGGCATTTTGTAATCCACACGTTGACCACGTGACGCAGCATCATGCGCACGGTGTTGGAGTCCACAGCCTGTGAGGTGCGTGTGTGTGTGTGTGCGTGTGTGAGTGTACGTGTGTGTGTGCGTTCGTTTGTGCGTGTTTGTATGTGTGTGTGCGTGCGTGTGCGTGTGTGTGTGCGTGTGTGTGTGAGTGAGTGTGTGTGTGTATGTGTGTGTGTATGTACGTGTGTGAAGAATGCACAATAAGCAGTTAAGTTTGACGTGAAAAGCAATTGCTGCAGCACCGTGTGCACAATAGTAGTAGAGGCTGCAGCCAGTGCTTGGCTTGATCGCATATCACACACACTCACACTCACACACACAAACAAATGCAAGCACACACGGACACACACATACAAACACGCACAAAAACAAACACACACACACAAGCACACACAAACGAACGCACAAAAAAAAACAAGAAGCACAAAGTAGAGTGCAAGCATACAGCGCACAACGTACCTCTATGTGGCTTGCCAGGGCAGGCACCACAGTCGCGGCCAGGTGGGGATTGCTCCATAAACCAGGCCCACAGTACTGTGTAGATTGCAAGTGTACACGTGGGTAATTTGAGCGTGTGTTCTTGAGTGTGCACGTGTGCACGTGTGTGTGTGTGTGTGTGTGTGTGTGTGTGTGTGTGTGTGTGTGTGTGTGTGTGTGTGTGCGCGCGCGTGTGTGTGTGCGCGTGCGCGCATGTTTAGTGTGTTATGCCTGTGGTTTGTGTACTGTGAGCAAAAAAACAGAAGCAACAGCCCATTTTGCCCATCCCTCGCATTTTGCTAGTACCAACTCAAGATCTTAATGAGCAAACACTCCTTTGCAACACTTATTCACCCTTGAGCTAAACCAAAAACAGCTTTTGTGGCTAGCTCTTATCCCTGAAAACCCCTTAAGGAAGCAGTTACACAAAAAATTTCGTACTTTTTTGGTTTGGAGAACGGATTACCAACCACAAAAGTATGAAATTATTTGTGTTCAACTGCCCCCTAACGTACTTGCCTTAACATCAGCTTTTCCTTGTCAAGGCGTGCTTTGTCAATTTGTCGCTCCAAAGCGTGCTGTGTTGTTTTGTCATTTTAGTGCTTTGTCATTTCAATCCAAAGCGTGCTGTGCTGTTGTGTCGATCTAGTCTGGAACGTTGAAACAGCACAGCACGCTTTGAAATGACAAAACGACACAGCTCGCTTTGGAATGACAAAACGTCAGTGGCAAAAGGACTGGTGCTCTCCTGTCCTGCTAACAAAAGCGTGCTTTGTCGTTTCGGTCCAAAGCGTGCTGTGTCGATATCTAGTCTGGAATGTCGAAACGGCACAGCACGCTTTGGAATGACAAAACGACACAGCTTTGCAATGACAAAATGTCAGTGGCAAAAACACTGGTGCTCACCTGTCCTGCTAACGAAAGCAGCATGTTGCAGGAATCACGCAACCCTCGGACAAAGTAGCGTGCATCAATTACGCTCTCTCCTGCAGCAAGCAGGAGAAATATAAAGAGAAATGAATTTGATGTATTAATTTCAAACAAGCTTCAAAATCCTGTACATCACGTACAGAGTAGCATGCAATATCATCCTCTCTCCTGCATCAGGAACAATCAGAGGAGAGATGCCTTGCACGAGTATAGAGACAAGTGTGCCGCAAAAAAACCCCATCAAATGTTAAATAGAATGGGGAAATGAGGAAGGATGGGAATTCTCCAAAAAAGGAGGCGCTGCTGGCAAGTAGCAGGAGCCGTCATCAAGTTGTCGCAGGTGGTTATGTTTAGAAAGGTGAATGCAACACAATTGTGCTGCAGCTCCAAATGCTCTCACGCGCTCGCAGAAAGCACAAAGCTCATGCAGAAACCGTCGCTCTTATGGGCCCTTTCATGGTGCAACGTCTGTGCGCGTGTCTTTAACTTCTAGCAACCTGCTTTCGCAAGAATCTACCGTCGCTGTTTTAGCTGTCCGTTGCCTGAAGAAGTAGTGTCTATCAAATTTTGTGGTTCGAGAAACCTGCACATATGGATCTGCCGTTCCTGTTTCGACTGCTCACCCAAATACATTGCCTATCAGACTTCAAGGGCTTTCCTGAATGGGTCAAATGGCATACATTTTTTCGACCTCAAATACGTCAAATGACCATCTACTTTCAATGCTGAATGGCTGCCAGCTTTTACTGCACGAGCCTTGAATTGAAATATCTGGTGTGAATAAAGCTGTCCTCAAAGTTTAAGGCATGTCATTGGCCGCCAGTGTGAAGCAAACAGAGAGGGTAATTTTCTCTAAACACTGGAGAAAACTTCAACAACACGCATGAGCTGAAGACAAAAAGGATGACAAGTGAGAGAAAGATATAAATAAGGAGCAGCCTGTACCTGCGACACAGCGTGGTGCTGTACTGCCTTTAACTTTGACACGCTCCTCGCCCATGCGCATCGCCTTTTCCACGTCATCCATTGCAGTCACACCCTGGAATTGTGTGTGTGTGTGTGTGTGTGTGTGTGTGTGTGTGTGTGTGTGTGTGTGTGTGTGTGTGTGTGTGTGTGTGAAAGCCGGTTTACTTGCAGGCAGGGATGGGTCATACGGCGTAGGCGTATTATACGTCGTATCATATTTATCACGTATATATCCGTATTTTTCGAATTGCTCCGTATAATACGATTTCGGGCACTTAACGAATTTTGCAGCCACAAGCCCCCCAGAGCACCCCAGAAGCACTCCCAGGCCCTCAAGAGCCCCACAGAGGCACTTCCAA
>Ga0307968_1000966_pt1 | contig 22527 bp, 17 predicted proteins | sample OrgLakmetagen650_FD_201834 | JGI IMG/M metagenome (GOLD analysis project Ga0307968, IMG submission 201834) | Saline water microbial communities from Organic Lake, Antarctica - #650 | ecosystem: Environmental > Aquatic > Non-marine Saline and Alkaline > Saline | place: Antarctica: Organic Lake...
GTCATTACACATTTATGTGACGCTCATTGGCTGCACAAACACACACGCACCACGCTATCATGATGCCTGGTGATGAAAGTGCCGTAGGAGGTCCGGTAGTCATAACACATTTATGTGACGCTCATTGGCTGCACAAACACACACGCACCACGCTATCTTGATGCCTGGTGATGAAAGTGCCGTAGGAGGTCCGGTAGTCGTCGAGCACACTGCTTCCATTTTTACCTACGACAGTGCTCCTCTGCAGTTATGCGTAGAAGGGGGCAGGGTATGTAACGTGCAGGGTTTAGGTAGGTAGGAAATTGGGTGTTGATCTGCAAGTATGCACGGGTGCTAAAGCGTTGCGGACAGGGTAGGTAGGGTTAACATGGGGTTTAAGTCTGCAGTTATGCATAGAAGGGGGTAGGGTGTGTAGGAATTGAGAGGAAGGATGTAGACCTGCAGGTATGCATGGGAGGGGGCAGGGTGTGTAGGGTTGGCACGGGACATAGGATGTAGGCCTGCAGGTATGCATAGGAGGGGTCAGGGTGTGTAGGGTTTAGCCGGGACGTAGGATGTAGGCCTGCAGGTACGCATGGAAGGGGGCAGGGTGTGTAGGTATGCGGGTATGCATGGGACATGGGACATGGGATGTAGGTATGCAGGTATGCATGGGAGGGGCCGGGTGTGTAGGAATTGAGAGGTAGGATTTAGGTACGTGGGGTTTCGGGGGCAGGGCTTTGGGTGTTGATTATTGATTATGGGAAATGGGCGTCAAGGGTGAAGTGTTGAGCGGTTCTCAAATTGTATCTGAGCAATGCAATCACGTTGAGCAATGTAATCACGTTTCGGGCTATGTTGACTGTATGTTGCAAAACAGCATACTCAAGTACATGCATCTATTGTTGCATACGTACCTGCATCTGAGGCCATGCTAGGTCCACTATGTGTTGCGCCTCAGCGTCAGTGATGAGGTTGTGGAGGATGAACGCCCTGTGCATGCACATGATGAATGCTGCATGTGTGCCAAGGTTTATCTGGGAGCACATTTGTGAAACATCAATGAGCCACTGAGCAAGCCAACAAACAAGCCTCGCAGTAGCTACAATGCGTGAGACTCTCGTTGTTGGCCTGCAAGTATAGCTAATAAAAAAGGAGGAGGAGAGCTCGTATGGATTTGAGCGTTTCCTCCAAAACTGGTAGTACAAAGGGCACAGAAATTCAGCCCAAGTTAAGATCCACGGACCCCGTAAGGAGGTAGAAGTATCTGGATATATGATGCGTTCAGCCCAGGAACAACACATGACAGGTGGAAACGCGCTAAAGGGCAATATTCAGAGCGAGGAATTAACTACGTGCAGAACCATTGGATGGAAGGCAGACATACCTTGGTCTCCAGGAGATGGTCTCAATCCACGTTCCAGGGTCTGTTGTGAAATCCGCTGAAACTTCTCCTTTCCATCCTAACATAGGAACATCAATACGCAGAATCAGATTGAAATTAGACAAGTGCATACAAACAGAAAGGCAGCAGTCCAAAATGGTGTGTATGCACAGAAGCCACAATTGTTTCGCAACTGCGTCAGCAAGTCAAGGTCTGTTCTCTGCTGCACAAGACTAACGCTGATACAGGTATAAAACAACAAAAACGCTGTTACAGGCTGGAACAAGACACGTGAAAGAAGCATGCACAATGTAGCGCGATTGCACAAAACGGCGAGTGTTGGGCACGCGCATGCACAATATGGAGCATGCAAGAACACACGTGCAATTCGTACCAATGAAGGGCTCATCGTTCTTGTCATTAGATTCTGTGTTGGGCAAGAGGAGGGCAATGGCAAGGACAAGATGTGCTGCAACGCTTATTGCCCTGAACATCCTGGAAGCATGTCTCGCTAAGAGAGAGGCTGAGCTGAAGAGTAATTTAACTAATTATAAATTAAATTCGAAATGCTGCTGAATTTACAACAGCAAATCGAGGCATTGCCTTTCTTTTTCTTTCCTCATTATAATGCAAAGAAATTCTGCCTAATATTGTTTTGGAATTTTCCTACGACGACCCTTCACCGCAGATAAATCAAGTGGGCGCGAAAAATTACTAGTATTCAATATAAGGGCTCCGCCCGCCAAATTTTCTGTTATTTCTTCAATTTATTGCCCTTTTATGTATGTTTCCGTTCCTGCAATTATGCAGAAAGAGGGTTAGTTGTGCACTCGCTTTGCACCATGCCATGCAGACCCTTTCTTGCTTTAAGAACGCGACCAGAAAGTCGCGGACAGGCAGAAGCAAATCAATGCACGGACCTCCCCTCACTGCCAGAGCTTCCCATAATCCATTTAGTGTGCTCCGAAATAACAATACCAAACAAAAAACAGTGGCATTCGACAGCAACAAAAAGTGGCCGGCCAAAAATTCCTCCTCATCGGTTTCCATGCAGCCACAGAAAATCACGGCGCACGATAACTGCACAATTCTGAACGGAATCAAGTAAGAATCGAAACAGTAAATTCCTCATATTTACGCCGTCACGACGTGCCGCCTTTCCAGCCCTTCTCGTCGCCAAAAGTCCGACCCTCACAACTCGCCGCGAAACCGAGCACGGAGACTAAAGGCATGCCAGTTTAATTGTCTATAGAATCTTAAGCGGAACGGACGCCAAACCGCGGAGCTATTCAGGCCCAAAGTCCGCCCAACTGTAACGACGCAGGTCGTAATAAATCAGAAAATATCAGATTAAATCAGATACAATCAGATGTAACAAGCACACGTGAGTACTTTTCGACAATCCGAGAGAATCCATCCGAGGGAATCTGTCAGGATAGTACAAATACTCAGATTTCGGGGTTGTCAGTATTATTTTATTTCCGTCAACCGAATAGCTGAGAGGTCATCGGTACGCCTTGCGGGTTCAAATCCGTCTGTCCCATCTTCGAATGTTACACCAACCGAATCGCTTGAAACCCGACCTTAGCACAAATTTCTGAAAAGAAATTTGGGTGTTTTATAACCAATACCCAAATTCCTGACAAGAAGTACCCAAATTTTCTGACAAGAAATTTGTGCTGAGGTCGGTCTTGTCAGAAATTTGGGTGTAATGGCGATTTTATTTTATCCAGGTCGCCCTCCTGGCACTGCTGGGAGTTACTAAATGGCGCTTAGTAAAAGCACACTCCGGAGGATCCAGCTTCAAAAGCAGAGCAATGACACAGCACTCTCTCACTCGTCATCAGATGGAAAAAAATCACGCAAAGTAAGGAAGGTGGGGATGCTTGACAACACCCTTCTGACCAGTTATATTGCTGGGGAAACACACAGAGCACGTCTTTAGCTTGCGGAAAATTTTGTTGGCTATCTACATGTCGTCCTATGCAAGGCCGTTTCGGCTCTTAGTGTAGGTGTACGCAGTTGAAAACTCCCACACGCCATAGCACCACGCAAAGCTGTTGCTGAAAACATGGATGGCTTTCCTGCGGATGCGTGAAAGTAAAGGGAGCGGTCTATGGCTTTTATTTTGCCAGGGAGAAAATGCGGGATGACACAGATTGCCAATACATCTTGTTAAATAAGAAGAGTTAAGTACAAGAAAGTTGAGTCAGCGGATACAAACCAACACATATTTCCTGGTAAATAATATGCTGGCATTTGTTAAGCGAGGTAGCAGTCAAACTTTTTGGGCAAAAATTAACCAGCTTTGTAGAATTGCTGCCACCTTACCAGCGCATGGATGTGCCAAACAAGGGCCACACCAGCATGGCAAGAGGGTAGTTTGGGGCAGAAGACATGGGCTGAGGAGGCTCCGAGGCGGCAGCAGATGCTGTGGCATCCCAGTCTGAGTAAGGGGCGCTGGTGCTGCCTGTATGTTTGATAAGTGTAAATTACCACCTTCATTGAGATGTGTGAGTTCCCACCTTAGTAAAGATTATGGGTAGGTTACCACCTTAAAAATGGTGTGCAGGAATACTGAATTATTAGGACGTGTCTGTTTATGTGCAACGCTCAAAAAGTAAGACCCAATTAAACAGACATAAATGTCAGCTGCATCAACTTCCTGCGTTAACGTTGCACGGGCAGCGCAGGCTTGATTCTACACATCACACTTTGGCCATACATTATGTACAACCAAAGGGAGCTGCTCACACAGCAACGCACCTGGAAGGATTGCTCCGTCCTCCAGCGCACCCGCGGTCAAAAAGGAAGCAGGGAGAGAGCTCGTGGAGTTCATCTTGTTTTGACAGGCAGCACCTGGAATACCGATTTATTTGCTAGCAGTATGACATTGCTAGCAGTATGACATAGCAGTGTGACATTGCTACCAGTACGACATTCAATTATCGTCCCCCCCATATTTATGGGGGGGGGAGCACATTTTGAACATTTTCATTCAAACCTACTGGCGCGCCCATATTAAATCGGCATATGGGCGCCAAAAAGTTTAAACTACAAAGAGATGTTTAATAAAGTGAGTTCTCGCTATGCTAATCGCTATCCACAAAAATCTAGTCTTTTTGCTCCTAAAAATTTGCTATCAATGAGATCTGATGGTAGATTTCCTTATACTACAGAGCAATCTTCAATAAATATTTCATCATCTATAATGGGAGAATTTAAAACCACTTTTTGAAAATCATATTGGTTACGTTTAAACTTAAAACCCTATTTTAAGAAAATAAAAACGTCTCTTAAAGATATAAAAGAAACCCCTTGTTATTCTACAAATATAAACTCATCTTCACGGAACTAAAAACAAAAATGCCACTCTTTAAGCAATCATGACACAGCTGTCAAAGCTGATCAAACTGATGCCACTCTTTACGCAATCATGACACAAACTAATAAATGACAGAAGCAACGACACAAGCAATGACACAAGACAATGACACAAGCAAATGACACAAACTAATAAATGACAGAACTAAAAACATGAATGCCACTTTTTAAGCAATCATGACACAGCTGATCAAAGCTGATCAGACTGACACAAACTGCTGACACAAACTAAATGAGCACTCCATCAGACATGCATCTGCACTCATAAAAACAAGGTATGCACTGCAATATAACACAAGCAACAACAGTCAAGGTTTGGGTCTGGGTGCTACGGCACACAACCCCCCTGACCCACATTATTTCTTTTTAATATTTTGCGCGGTGGGGGGTTGCCTGGTGCGGGCACCTATGTAGCCCCCTCCCTTAATCATGCTGGCTGTGTCATCACTACCAGCGAAGTCTTTTCTTTTTTCTTTTCTTAAAGCAATCATGACACATCTGTCAAGGACCCCAGCAAGCTTGCACCTGTGTGTACAAGGCTCACCTGAACAGGGAAGTGAGCGCCCCCACGGCTCAAGGTCAAGATGTGGGGGGACCTACAAAATGAAGAGAGGCAGAGCTTGAGCACAGTTTGATCGGAGATTTTTCCACCTTCCACTGCAAAACGCGTTCCGTATCAATGGAATGTCCATACAAAGCCGCTTCTCCTGTTTTTACCCATGACATGAAACACATGCGCAATGTCACACTTCTGCCCTGCATTATCCCACGGATAAATCACGTATTTTGTGAGGAAAAGGTTACTAAAACATAAAACGCACGGCCTTTAACTTACATGCGTGATACCGCTCAGCATCTGCACCAGTCCCACCACACCACAGTAATATGCAGTGATGGCTAGAAGGCCCACAATAAGCGCTCGCCGAATACCAAACGTGGCGGCTGCCCTATAGGCCTGTGTTGTGTAGAGCAATTGTGCAAGCAGCTCTGGGCTTGTGTACTCACTTTGATCTGGAGGAAAACCTTGTACTCCTTTTGATTTATTTGGGATAATTCTTTTGATTACAAAAATGCAAACAAAATATCCCAAACAGACCGTATTTTAAATTTGAGTGGACAAGATTCCAAAACGCTTGGCGAAAACGAGTGAGCCACCCACCCACCCACCCCTGCCAGAATGGCGCTGTGCATGCACACGTGCGTCAGGGTGAACACCACAAAGTTAAGGGTGCTCGTGAAGGAGCCACACAAGGCTGGTGAGGAGCCACACGCCAGAGCTAGGACTGCGATCACAGTGCCTCCACCTCCGATCTCACATGCCACCTGAACATCGGGAGAAATAGCGGGAAAGGAAAAGAAATGTCACAACACGATCAAGTACGGACAACGCATGCCGTTGTTCAAGAGTTTGCTGCTGGAGGCTTTCATTAAAAGCGCACAAGGCCCTCCTATTTCAACGTACTTGCACTGCACCATTACTGCCACTCCCACACCCCTCTGCTACTCCTTAAACTTACCTCCCTCTTCATGTACTGTCCATGATGTGTCAATGTCAAGCGCCTCACGAGTCTCCGCTTTTCTTGCAAGGCACGGATGTTGGACTCCACCTGCGAAGAGAAGGAATAAGCGCAGGCAGGGATATAGACAGACCAGGAAAAACATACTGATAGTATATCCAGTCACGCACAGATCTAGTAGTATCATTATTGGCATGGATTTGTCTTAGCTCTGAGAGTCCCTACAACCAACCAGCAGAACAAACATGGGGGAGGTTACCGTGACTGGGATGCAAACAAGATAAGGTGCTAAGGGGACGGCTACTGTTGTATCAAGTAAGCACACGTTGATGGCAGGCATCGCTAACATAGCCAGTTAAAACTTGCGTTTAAGTAAAAACCAAGCAGTCACTTTTGCTCATTTAAAATATGCAGTGAAGCTGGATTTCAATGATTTTGGCTTGCTTGCACCCGCACCTGCAGTGCTAGATCCCCGCGCACCGTCAGCAAATTACGAAATATGCTGTGCAGATACCTGAACACAGGAAACGAATTTGCACTCAGCACACAGTGGAAGCTCTGAAGGACGGTGCTTACAAGCCTGCATCCACGCGACTTCTTTTTGTTTCAAGAACTCGGTGAATATGACGAACTTGGCTTTAAAACAACTTCTTTTCACTCCTCACTCTTTCATCCCGTCACACACCTATTGGTGCATGAGACACGGGCCACATCCTTCAGCCCTGACCGGATCTCTTGTGACAGCGTGCGCGGAACTGGTGGTGCTGCTGCTGTGTGCTGCTGCTGATCAGGCGGGCAGTCGTGCTGGGGGGAAGCGATAGTGGACGTGCATGTCCTATGTGCTGGCTGCACACCAACACCAATGGTGCCTCTAGCTGTAGTCCTCCGCCGTAGCAATAATGGCTGCTGCTGCGAGGCGCTGCTGCTGCCAGGGAAGGCGTCAATACTTACAAGGCAGTGCAGGAAAATCTTCTCCACAATTTCCGTGGGCATCTGTTGAAGGGACGTGCGCTCCTTGCCGCTGGCAGACCTTTCATGGCTCTCACTCTCATCAGCAGGGAAGAGTGCAGAAGGAGCAGTGGAGAGGCCAACAGCCAGGTGATCTCCCACTCGTGCTTTCCGCTGGGGGTGCTGGCTAGCATGCAAACTACTCTTCTGGGCATATGCCTCTTCCACTGCGGACTCAAAAGCTTGCAGCATATTGAGAGTGCTCTCGGCAGCAGAATGCGAGCGGAAAAGACAGTGTTAAATTATTTTAAATTGCAATGTTAAAATTTTGTTTTCAACCTGTACCAGTCCTCTGTGACGGAAAAATCATTTATTATTTCCCGGAGTTTGGAAATTTGTCTTTTCCAAGTTCTTGGGGAAAATTCAATTGGTCTTCTATACCATGGACGCAAACAATCCATTCCAGGTGATAAGTGTGGCCCATTTTTAGCTACACCACATAACTGCTTACAGCGGGTGCACACACGCACGCACGCATGCGCGCACGCACACACGCACAAGCACATACGAACGCACGCACGCACACGCACACACGAACGCACGCACGCACACGCACATGACTGCGTGAATGAGCCCGCATTCCATAAAACTCGCACCACAAGTAATAATCCACCACAAACCACACATAAATGTGCGCAGAGATATGCTTGTACAATAACCTCCTCGCCCACGACCCCTCAGAACACCGAAAGCGCTGCACCCCCCCAAACAACATTATTAACAAGAGGGAGGAAAAATAAACGGCGTGCTAGGAGCTCAAGCCCACCACCCACTTTGTCTACTCCTAAGCAGCCCAGCATTGCTTCAGGGAGGACGACCGTCCTGCTTGATTGTGCAAAGCGTGAGGCCAACCTTACGAAGAGGCTGGGGAATCCGCCAGGGGTTGCTGAGAAGCTCGGCAGCGCACCTCTTCGTCTCATATTTGTTGGGCACAATCCAAGCGAGGCGCGCTTGTCGTAACTGCTTTTTCACTTGCCTGCATTTGTATCTTTCCGGCTGCATTTTTTGAACGCAGCAGAACCTTGCTTATTTTATTTGCTGTCTGCACAGGCTACATGGCAACTTGGGCATGTTTACGCGCACCCAAGTAATCACATGTGGCGTTTGCTGATCCAAACAGGTATTTTGTCAATTGTGCAGCTGCAAATGTTTTGCGTAGAGCCGTGTGATGTCTAGCAAATACTATGAGACTGACCTGCCCCACACCATAGCGTAGCACTTGCATTATAAGTCAACACAAATAAAACCACATCGCATAGAACAGAGCAGCGATGTGGCGATAAGCACGAAGTTTGAGACTGACCTGGCCTACACTTGGTTTCGGTTAGCTGTCGAGCTTTTCAATAGTATGCATATACCAACAGTGTCACTTTGCGGAGGGTGGTCCAGGCTGATCTCAATTTACAGCCTCGTTCAAGTGCCTGCTGGACTGCCCGATAGCTGAGCGCTTTTCAAGGACTGCGTGGGCGTGATTTGTATGTACAAGCTGTACAAACTGGGCGTGCTATTCCCATGCAAGAGTTTACTGCAGACTTGAAGCATAGGATGAGAGGTGTTTGGAGAGACGCTGAGTTGGTGGACCTCATCACGCACAACAATAAAATGGCCACTTATCATTCTTAGTTTGCCATTTTTCTTAGAAATGAGCGTATGCCGACTATTGTACCACGGTATCTTCATCTAGATCTGTCCAAATATGTTATGCACAATGTAAGTAGACTCCGCTTGCGTGCGCATACTTTAAAAAGTTAAGGCAGCAGCGTGGCTTGAAGATGGTTAACACGTATGTGACCAATGTCCTGGTGGAGATGAACATGTTCAGAACGAGGTGCATGCTCTTTTATTTTGCCAAGACCATCGGTTTTGTGAGCTGAGGAAACATTATTCCTTTTTGTTTACGCCTTATTTTGAGGATTTATCAGCGGCCCAACCCTTTTTGCTGCAACAGGTCAACAACCGACTTGTTCATAATTTTCTTATGTTTTAACTTCCCCCTTCCTTTCTTTTTTTTTCCATTTGTAGGAGTTGTAGAAATGGTTGAAACAAATCTATATACATCTCTGTTTGGCCAATCCCTACACACAGGGATAGCACCCCCAGGCACGACAGGTGCAGAAGCTGATGACTCCATGCCTGCCTCCGTTGGCGTGGTGAGTTTCAATAACATGTTCCTTTTATCACCAGCAATTTGTACGACGCTCATCACTTGTGTTTTTGCAGTCCTTTGAAGTATGTGTACCCTGTCCATTTATTTTCAGCAGCAAAATGCTTTTGTAACATGAAGTATAAATCAAGCAACGGGACAGCATTTGCACAATACAGTAGTGCTGCCCAGTGTAATTCCATACTCGCTATTAGCATGTCTAGGCCGATCATTAACATCAGACTTTCCTAGGTTGTGTCTGAAGGAAGAAAGAACTTCCCTCCTCTCAGATACCTACAGTTTACAGCATTGGGGGGAACAGGGAGCAAGCTCCCTGCTGATTATGGTGCACAAGAGTTGCGTTGTTTTTGTCCTCCCAAGCACAGCCCTTGTGCCTGTTTTAAATCAAAGGCGAGGTGTAGCATTTATATTTGTAAGTTGCTCCCCCTCTTCTATGATCCCAACCTTAATTGTATTGGTTGCGCACTACGGTTTAAATTCCTCCTGCCTTTCTGCTTTCACAACTTCACTTGATGCCGCTGCGCCAATGCTATTGAAAACCAGGCATGCATGCCTAATTGTCTGTCTGTAGCTTAACGCTTTTCTATTAGCCCTCCCATTGTTATATTGCAGCCTTACCTCCTTCTCCTGCCAGCTTTTCAGAACTGGAAACCCACCTCATTATACCCTAATACCTAGTTGCTTATAATTATATCATTGATCTGGTCACCAGATTTTTAAATGCCAAACGCCATGAAACATGTGCCTGTAACCTTAATTCTCATTAACTGCATGAGAGAAGTAAAACAGCTATGCGAACAGTAAACGACGCATCCCAGGTACTTGCTTTCCAAAATTCACGGATGTCGGCAGCGGCCGAACAGACACCCTTTAGCTCTTACAGCCCTCGTCCTCTGTTATAAATATATATAAGTATAAAAGGATAAACAACAAAAGAAGGTAAATTCGCTCACCACATAAACCTCGTACTTGGCTTTAGGGTTTCACGGATGTTGGCAGCGGCCATCCAGGCACCAAGAGCTCTGACTTCCCCACACAAGTGTTTACGCAATGGAAAGAGGTAAGGGACCAGCTCTGCTCTTACTTGCGGAAGGGAAAGTAAAACTACGACAGGCAAAGAAATTCACATCACACTTTAATTAAGGGAGAAGAAGGAAAACTAGGCAGGCAGGGAATATCACACCCAACATTGATCAAGGAAAAGGAGTAAATTTAGTTGTGAACACCGTTTAATGCCTCCCACTAGTTCATTTTTATTATGAATCCGGAGAGGGCTTATGATTTGCACCACAGTGGTTGGTTGCCACAGTGGTTGGATGACGCGGAAGGTGACTTGACTCCCGTTGTTTTCTCTGAACTTTATTTCTGTGCTTTGTCTGGCTTACCATAGACGCCTCCCCTTTTGTTTAGCTAGGTATGGTGACAGGCTTTTCTCTTTATAGCGATGTAACCTTACTTTACCTTACCTTGTGGTTTGCAATCTTTTCGCACCACAGTGATCGGTTGACGCAGAAGGTGACGAATTCTGCTGCCTGCATACTCAAATTTCGTTTCCTCCCTGTTTCAAGTTGGTTGTTTTAAGTTGGTTGACGCGGAGGGTGACGAATTATGCTGCCTGCATACTCAAATTTCGTTTCCTCCCTGTTTTAGGTTGGTTGACGCGGAAGGTGACGAATTATGCTGCCTGCATTATGATTAGTATGATACTCAAATTTCGTTTCCTCCCTATTTAACGCAGGAGAAATGCAGTGACAGCTGCACTGTGTGGCATTTTTCAATTGCAGTACTTTTGTTATCACACCTGCAGGAGTTTAATGCACGAATGCAAGCCCACATCAGGAATGCCTGTGCAAGCATAGGTGGGTTTTCAGGTCAAAACTCATCACAGCAGTCACCCATGTGTTTGGGCATGATTTGTGTTGATTATCTAAGCTGCTGAACGGTTTTGTGGTGCACCCACTTTAGTGGCCTTCAGTGGCAAGCATCACACACACACACATACACACACGCATTTTTTTTGTCAATGTAGGCTGTGTGTGTGGGTCCTGTGGTGCACCTGCCCTCGTGGCCTTCAGTGGCAAGCGTCACTTTGTGGATCTCATCAATGCCGGAAAGTGAGTTACTTATATATTCATGCATCGTGTAAAGAACATAGTTGGCATCTGCCAGGATCTCCTTTAGGGGCGTTTCAAAGCGTGCCCTTGTGTGTGTGTGTGTGTGTGTGTGTGTGTGTGTGTGTGTGTGTGTGTGTGTGCGTGTGTGTGTGCGTGTGCGTGTGCGTGTGCGTGTGCGTGTGTGTGTGTGTGTGTGTGTGTGTGTGTGTGCGTGTGTGTGTGTGTGTGTATGTTTGTGTGCCTTTGCCAATATACTAGCACCTATTTGTATGTGTTAGACAGGGTGTACTCTTGTGTGTTGTGAATGTGGGTGTGCCTTTGCGCACAAGTGTACCTGTGTGTATACATGTAAGTAGTGTGATTTGAATATAGGTATATTGGAAAGTGAGTAGCGTGCCTTTGTTTGTATATGAACCTTTGTATTGTAAACTTTGTGTATACGCACCTGAATGTGCGTATGAATGTATGTGAATTCAAAAATGGATGTTATAAATTGCACGGATGTCTGCAAGCGTTTGCACGCTACCTTACTATTGGTATGGTCACTGCCAGACTCCAGTATAGGTAACGGGATCTGACTCCAGGTAACGTGACCAGACTCCAAAGTAGGTAACGCGATCTGACATGTTCAGTGATCTGACAAGTTAATTCTTCACGCACAGCAAACCCGATTAGACAACAAATGGATTTGGACAATTTGGCGCATCACGGCAGGCTGTTAGAAAGAAACAAAAAATGAAAAGACTTTGTTAGTAGTGATGACACAGGCTGTGCTGTTTTGCAATGTGATTGATCCGTCTCCCTTTCGCAAGGTGGGTTCAAAGATCTCTTCATTGGCATCAAGGGCCATAGCCAGGGCAATTAACAAGAGCGTTGCAACAATGACCTTTGCCGTTTCTGGCGCATGCTTTTTACTGCACCGACAAGGCAAGTCCCAAAAAGTGCGAACAGTTGACATTGGCCCGCAGCCAGCACACTAAGCAAGAGCGTTGCAGCTATGACCTTTGCCATTTCTGGCACATTACTTTCCTACACAGACAAGGCAAGTCCCAGAAAGTGTGAACAGTTGACATTGGCCCGCAGCCAGCACACTTAACAAAAGCGTTGCGACTATGACCTTTGCCGTTTCTGGCACATGCCTTTACTGCACAGACAAGCCAAGTCCCAAAAAGTGCGAACAGTTGACATTGGCCTGCAGCCAGCACACTTAACAAGAGCGTAGCGACTGTGACCTTTGCCGTTTCTGGCCTTTTCTGCACAGACAAGCCAAGTCCCAAACAGTGCGAACAGTTGACATTTGCCCGCAGCACACTTAACAAGAGCGTTGCAACTATGACCTTTGCCATTTCTGGCGCATGCCTTTCCTACACAGACAAGGCAAGTCCCAAAAAGTGCGAACAGTTGACATTGGCCTGCAGCCAACGCACCTGCTCCCTCCAGACTGGCCTTTCCCAGCATCGACTCAGGTCAGTGAACTGAAGATTACTCTGCGGATCCTGGATGGTTGGCCATGTGTAAATTCCCTTCCAACATTCGGTAAAGCCGAGCCGGGAAAATGAGTGAAAATAGATTGAGTGAGTGAATGAAGACAAACTAGTCAAATAGTGGGAAAACGGAAGACTGCAGGCAGAGAAGTCCACTCTTCACGTTGACTAAGGAGACGGATCCCCTTAGGTGTATTAAAAGGTACCTTGAAACTCACCTGTTAATTCACCTGTTAACTCACATGTTAACTCACATATTAACTCGCCTGTCAACTCACCTGTTAACTCACATGTTAAGTCACCTGCCTGTTAACTCACCTGTTAACTTACCTGTTAACTCACATGTTAACTCACACACAGTGTGTATACACACATACACACATACACACATACACACACGTACACACACGTAACTACTCCTTCAGCAGCAACCCGAACGTTGCCTTGAGTGTGTAAGCTCACCGCAGGCTGCTATTTCCCTCCTGCACAGGTTTGGGTGTGCTGCAGCACAAGTGGCTCCTTTCCCTTGATTAATGTGGGGAGTGGCTTTTCATTGCCTGCTTATTTTTTTCTTTTTTCTTTTCCCCTTCTGCACAGGTTTGGGTGTGCTGCAGCACCAGTGGGGCAAGTCCAATGACCCAGGCACAAAGACTCCAGCCCTACCAGGTGTGCTAGGATTCCCTTTTAGAAAACAGGAAAAGACTCCGCTGGTAGTGATGACACAGTCAGCATGATTAAGGCAGGGGATTACGTAAGTGCCCGCACCAATATTTTGTCAAACAATGTTAAAACGGTTATTGACGAACCCTTGCAAAAGCAGTCTACTTAAAGGCACTTTTTAGGAGCAACACTCTTTGGGAAACTGACATTGCGGGCATGAGACTCGAGGAGCCGGCCCTACAACGAATGTAGAAAGGCTCACGCATAAACTGGGTATGCTTAGTTGTGTCAAATGTTGCCTCTTTTGTGGTGCCTAGCCCTTTCCCTTAATTTTTTTCTAGCAACTGTTTGGTTTGGTTGCAGGTTCTTCCCTAGCTTCCGCTCAGATGCCCCCTAGAGACGTGTAGTGATGTAACCTTGCCTTGCCCTTCCTGTAAGGAATTGGGAAATCAATTGATTGTCCAGGTAGTGATGCAAGAGGTAAGCTTACATTGCTATATATATATGCCTCAGGGGCATCTGAGCAGAAGTTTGGGGAAAAGCCTGTAACCACACCTAGCTAAACAAAAAGGGCGTCCAAGAGGAACAAAAGAAAGACAACTGAGCAAGAGAAGGGTAAAGAAAAGATTAAGTTTGGAGACGAAAAGGGGAGTCGCGAGAGGAAATTAATTGACAGTCCAGGCAGTGAGATCCTCCTCAAATTATTGTGGGCATGATAAAGGGTTTACAAAGGGTTACAAAGGGGTAACCGACAGCCACATATGTTGGGCTGATAGGCATTGCTGGATCAGCCAGCGTAAAGTGAACGTGGGCATGATGAAACAGTGGGTAATGGAAAAGCATTTGAGCCTGCTTCCTGGCAAATGTTGGGTTCAAAGTATGTGGCGTAATTGTCCCATGTTGGTTCAAAGTATGTGGTGTAAGTGTCCCATGTTAATTCAAAGTATGTGGTGTAAGTGTTTCATGTTGGTTCAAAGTATGTGGTGTAAGTGTCCCATGATGGTTTAACGGATGTGGTGTAATTGTCCCATGTTGGTGCAAAGGATGTGGTGTAATTGTCCCATGTTGGTTCAAAGTATGTGGTGTAAGTGTCCCTTGTTGGTTCAGAGTATGTGGTTTAAGTGTCCCTTGTTGGTTCAAAGTATGTGGTGTAATTGTCCCATGTTGGTTCAAAGCATGTGGTGTAATTGTCCCATGTTGGTTCAAAGTATGTGGTGTAATTGTCCCATGATGGTTCAAAGGATGTGGTGTAATTGTCCCATGTTGGTGCAAAGGATGTGGTGTAAGTGTCCCATGTTGGTTCAAAGCATGTGGTGTAGTTGTCACATGTTGGTTCAAAGTATGTGGTGTAAGTGTCCCTTGTTGTTTCAAAGTATGTGGTGTAATTGTCCCATGTTGGTTCAAAGCATGTGGTGTAATTGTCCCATGTTGGTTCAAAGCAACTGCCACAACTGCCACGAAGCAATCCAGGTATTATGTGTAAAGCCAAGTATTTGGTTTAAAGCTAATTGTTGGTAGTCCAAACCAGCTGCCCTGACGGTCCCATATAGCAAGCAAAATGTTGCAGGGGACGTAAGCAGTGTTTATCTATAGGTTTGGTTGAAATTATGTGTACACACCGTATATATAAGGTTATGTATGGAAGTTCCCTGCTCATGATTCCATATAACTAGGGTTGGCCAGAACCTTGTTCATACGGTGTATATACGTTATTTTTTGTAGGGAGATCACCAAATGTACGGTCACATTCGGCTCATCGGTGTATGCATACTATTTTGGCCAACCCTACGTATAAACACCATCATATGTATGTGGATGGTTCTAGCCAACCATCCCCTGACTGCCTTTATCAGGCAGATCTAATCAATACTAAATTACTGTTTGGAAAAACTCAGTGATGTGGGTGATAGAAAAGCCTCTGCATGTTGATTTTGGAAAAGGAGCCACTTTGGTACCGGGTACTGTAAAACTTCTTCACCCAAAAAAAGATGAAATGTATATATATGTATATGTATATGAAGATTTTTGCAGGATTGGCCTGGAACTGGAACCTGATGAGAGATGGTAATGGAAAGGGCACGTCTGGTATGCACAAGTTTGGCAGCGTAATTAACAGAATGCAATGCAATGAAATGAAATGAACCTTGGAAGCGCAAGAGTTTTGGACTGGCTTCTGAACTTTGGCCACCATTTATAACCTGGCATTTATTTTGATCGCTGTAAGGTAGTAAATATTCTAGAAGTATAGTATATAATATTTACTTAGTATTCAAACATACTAACGCATGCATGCTCATACGCGCGCGCGCACACACACACACACACACACACACACACACACACACACACACACACACACACACACACACATACACACACACACACACGCACACACACACACACGCGCACACGCACACGCACACACACACACACGCACACACACACGCACACATGCACGTGCAAAACGTTCTCTCACGCGCCCGATTGCACAGGCCCTTGCAGACACCCTGAAGCCCTTGCCCTGGCCCAGAGAAGGATTGCCACGCTGTTTACTGCACAATTAAAATACTGCTTGTCGGTTTTGGAAACAGATCTGCTCATAAGTGTAAAGATGTTTTTGTGCATGGTAGCTTATCAGCGCACAATTTAAAATACTGGTATACAGGTATGTATTCATACAAGGATGCCGTATGATGTGCAAAAAATAATGGCAGTTTAGCTTGCATAACAGAGCTTGCAGACAATATGTGAAAAGACAAATGTCCTGCTCACTTGTTTTTTTTGGTGTCTACATAGGGCAAGGGGGCTCCTTTTTCATAACTAATGTGAAGAGCAGTTTTCACTCCTGCGTAGTTTTCTTCTTCATAGGTCAAGGGGAGATAGCAAACTCTCTACTATGGGAAAACAGACCGAAAGTTACAAGTAAAAAGGGAGCAAGAGAGGCAGGCTGGAAGAAATAGGAGAAAGTAGGGGGCAACCAGGTTGATGGCAAGAAGGGCAAAACGTGTACATGAAGGTCAAGCACGGGAAGGATTGAAAGCCTGTGTACTTTGGTACCTATGTATAACAACAAAATTTAGGGAAACAGGGCTAGTAAGAAGTACAAAGGCAACGGGCTGAGGGCAAATCTAGCTATACAACCTCGAGGCACTTAACTTAAATCCACGGGAAGCTAAGAGTTAGCCAGGATAAATAAAAGTTGAGTCATTGTAATGACTGGTGCGCCAGAACCAACTCTGACACAGCCCAAGATCTCTAAAGAGTCCCCCTACAGAAGCGCAGCCGTGCCAGCACGTCAATCTCAACATTACGAGCCCAAATAGTAGGGAGACAAGAAAGGCAGCTAAAAGTCTAGACAACAAGAAATGGGCTGTTCTACTTAGGGCTGAGAGCAGGGGAAACAACCTAAAGCAAATTGGGGGGCACGCTATAGGATGGGAGCTACAGTGAAACAGCCAAGGAGCTGTTTGGCCGTGCATACACAAAAGGATGAGCCTGGCCTAGGTCAGAGAAATTGGAGGCACGACCTTAGCAAGCTGCAAAGTCCTTTACGGCTGCGAGGAGAAGATCCATTGCCCTAGTTTCTACTTCTGCAGGTTCTAAGCCTGTCCTGGCTAACATGCTAGACATCAAGCCCCTAGCTCTCAGCATGGCAGTCAGGGCAGCTAGGCACATAGCTTACCGCACTTCCTTCCTCTCTGTTTGGCATGGCTGCTCTAGCAGCCATACATGTTGTGGTAGCATTTGCACCCCCTCTGGAAGGTTGTGTTGTATGGCTTGTCTGATGGCAGAAGCTTCTGTGCACTTATTGTGCTACAGCTGTGACGGATTGCTCTGACGCAAATTTCCGCACATGTGCAAAACGCTACCAATCTGCCAATCTACCCTCAACCAACTTTGGGATACAAGAAAGGTACCCTTTTGGAACAATTTTCGCCACTTCCCAAACGCAATTAAGATATGCAGATCATTGCCATATGGAATTCTAACGGCAGAAACTGCCTTACGTACTGCCTACGACAAAAAATGGCTAAAAGAGCTTGTCAAGGAGATACCAGAGGCAAAGTGGGAAATCTATTGCGTTCATAGCGCCCCCACCCCTCTGCACTTTGCAATGAAAATGCTTCTGGTCTTATTAAAGTAGTTAACTACTAGTCAGAGACCACCATCATTAAACCCCACAAAGACCCCCAAGATAAGACGAGTACCCTGGACCGACCCCAATGCTCCGACAAAGGGACCCAAAACAGCTCCAGCCTGAACCTGATCCGTAAAGTACAAGATTAGCGGGACTGGATGATGACAGTCTAAACACGAAGAAGGGCACGACACCGGATCAGGTGTATACCACCTTGCCTAAACATTTCCCATTACGTGAACCCAAGAGGCGTAGGTAAAACCAATGCTATCTCATGTGCAGAGCTAGCAGCTGTAGCAGCCACAAATATTCACAGCTACTCGCATGGAGGATATACAGTCTTAGGTAGGTTAAGGTTACATCGCTATGTATGCCTCTGAGGGGCATCGGAAGCTTTGAAATCCTGTAATCAAACCAAAAAAGGTGCTTGAAAGAAACAAGGGAAAAGGGCTAGTAGGCACTCAGCCACAAAAGAGGCAACACTAGACACACGTTTAAAAAGGTCCTCAAACGAGTTATATTCCAATACTGAGGTGGGAAGACAAGCTGGCTCAATATGCAAAGGCTGACAAGATGTTCATGCAAACAGTCCAGCAGAATGTGTCCTCATCCTGAACAGTGTGCCTGTACCATTTGTCACAGATCCCGAGCTCATAAGGCCTTCCATTTCTGTTATGACGCATCCTTTGGACCAGAAAGCTATGGCCAGAAAGGTGAAGGCAATAAAGTGAACGGCTGAAATTGTTGGGAATATCCAAGTGAAGGTAGAGAGGCAACACAAGCTTGTGATTTCTTTTTTTGTCATCCCACCAACCAGGAGCAATCCCCAAAGGTACACCAAAATGTGTGTGATAAGTCCTCCTAATTCTGCTGGTGTGGTGAGTCTCATGTGGTGTCAAATTTGTCAAGTTCTCTCCAGCCCCCGACGATAGGTTCGTGAAGTATGAGATCAAATTGTTTCAAATTAATAGACTCACATGATCGTATGCATGGCATATATATAGAAGCTGCTGAGACGCAGGGAGATCTTGGAGCGAGTGCAGAAGTCTGATGTAATGCTCATTGGTCTAATATAATGTACACTGGTCTGATGTTATGTACACTGGCTTGATGTTATGTAAAGATGCTCTAATGTAATGTAAAGGGGGGAAAACTACGCAGGCAGTGAAAAACACTCCCCACATTAATTAAAGAAAAGGAGCCACTTTGGTACCGAGTACCGTAAAGCTCCTCCACCGCGAAAAGGAAAGGAAAAAGCAATGGGGATCAGGAGGGTTGCAGGCTTGGCCTGAAACCGGCTCCTGATGAGAGTTGATAACAATACTGGAGAGGGCACGTATAGCATGGACAAGTTTAGCAGCAAGGTTCACAGAGTGCACATGGAGCTTGGAGGCACGCTTCTTAACTCTTTAAGAATCGAGACCCGTTTCTATAAAAGGCTTCAGAGTGTGAATGTTGTAGATGGTGCCGCCCACACCCAAAAGGATGATGTGGAGAGTAACGGAGGCTCCTTGGAGAATGTTGCAAAGGTCTTTGTGCTGTTCCTTTGCGGCGCTCAGCTGGTTCTAAGGTCTGGTGTCCTCACAGTACTTGATCTCAACAAGGTGGATATCGCGCCGATTTTTGTAAAGATGATCTGATTATAATGTAAAGATGGTCTGATGTAATGTACATTGGTGGATTGAATGTCAATATGGCCTGGCGTAATGTAAGGATGGTCTGCTGTAATGTACACTGGTCTGATGTAATGTGAAGAAGAAATACAAAACACTCTGAGGAATGCATCATGGCAGTAAGATGTTGCAACATAACTGCTCAAATAAGCAGTCTGTAGGGGGGCTGATAAGTAGCAAGCAAAAAGGAAAAAGAGCAATTATCCAATAATCAAAACAAATATGAGAGGGCCAAGGGAAAGAGCGTGCAGTTCGTTGGCACGCACTTCCTCTTTTAAAATGGTTGCAAACAAAAAATCCCAATACAATACGTCCCGGTTGTCGCTGCTGCCGTTGCAACTAACTTCCCTCCATAACAACTAACAATAGCCAACAGTGAAATCATTTGCTTTGCACATTATGAATTTAACCCTTCCAGGAGCCGTAGATCAGCTTAAAAGACTCAAAGGATATCTGAAGCAACTTGTTAAGCACGATATGAATCATGTGCTAGTCTGTCTAAGATCAACCTCAATGACATGCAGAAGACTCGATATCACTCACCACCACTCTGAGTGTTGGCTAGCACATCAACAGAGCAGTGCACAACTGCAGGAAACAAGAGTGCAACGCAGATGCAGCACGCCTGATTTGTCTTTGCGATGCAAGTTTGGACCAGGGCTCGAGTTCAGGCAAGTTTGGACATTATCCCTTTCCACAAGTTTGGCCACACGTTTGGACACAAGTTCAAAAGCTAACGTGCAAGTTTGGACAAGGGCTCGAACTCGGGCAAATTTGAACTTCTGTCCACAAGTTTGGACACACATTTGGACACAAGTTCGGAAGCAAACGTACGTGCAAGTTTGGTTAATTTCTTGCATCCCCAAACGTGTCGTACTCAAGTCTAAACAAGATCACAAAAACAAGACACAAAATACACTAACAACAGCAACAGTGATAATGGGGGTTCTGGAAGGGGGGTTACTGGTAGAGCGACTGGCTTCAGGAGGGCTAGGCGCAGGCCGGATCGCATGGCTGACAACCCGCCGGATCCTCATTAGTCTCTGTTGTTTCTCTATTTTGTCTTTCAATGGGGCTCTGGCTAGTGCGAGCCTTTCCTTAATGCACGCTGGTGACTTCCAGTGTAGACTTTTACTTTTTAACTTCTTGACTGAAGGCCTTTCCTTTGTAAACCCTTTCCGCTGCTTGCAGGGCACAGCTTTTTTCTTACGGCTTATGGGTGAAGTTGGTTGTCCACCATCAAAAGACAAAGCTGTTGCATGAGTGAAAAGAATGGAAACACGGTAAAGAAAATGGGTTTCAAAACAATATATTTCTGCTGTACTGCCGCAACCTGTAGCACAGAAGCTAGCTAAAAAGAATGGAGCAGACACATGAGATCAGCACACACATACTATTACCAATTTATTTGTGTTGAAATACGGAAACGGCACAGGTGCTGTGCACTGCTTCATCAATAAAAGGATAGCGCAACACACTATACCCTTGCGAAGCCAACAACTTAAGCAGGCGTCCTTTTTGCATGCAAACACTAAAGAATCAGCACTGAATTGTAATCACAAAGTTCCAGTGTTGAGACACATCCGATGGAGCAGGGAAACAGCATGTGTGGACCCGGTAGGATGTTTCATGCATTTCAGAAAGCACACAGACATATTGGGCAACCCTGTTGCTTGCAGCAGCCATACAGGCAAGGTATATAACAGGGGAGCTAAAGAAGTACATTCGTTCATTTCTATGATGGCACTTGAATTTTGCATCTTGATGATCTAAAAATAGGTGTTATATTGTGCGTGACATGGGGTACGCACGAGTGTGTTAACATGCGCAGTGGGGCGCCATGGTACGTGCGTACCTACACACTTGAATGATCAAAGCAAAGGTATAGAGGGGAGAGAGGAGGAGGAAGATCAGAGGACCACCCACATAGCTCAGCCTTTATAATGCACAAACACAATGTACATACATGCACCACGCCTTCCTCCTCTTTTCCCTCCCTCTTTCTGCGCCTTTTAAGTAGAAACAAACACACGTTCTAGCATTACATATACTGAAACCCCACTACCGATAACGAGTGGGCAGATCCGTTAAATGCCAATGACACACATATCTCCGCCTGTGCATACATAAACGCGCCCGAGCATGGCCGGCACACACAGACACAGACACAGACACACGCACGCACGCAAACAGTCACAAAAATACACACATACACCCACACCCACACACACACACACACGCACGCACGCAAACAGTCACAAACACACACATACACCCACACCCACACCCACACACACCACAAAGGACACGTGCAGGCTGTCAGAACAGCTTGCGTCAAAGGTCCTAACACCATTCACATGTTCGGGCCAGCAAAGTGGAGGAGGGAGAGAGCAATGTAGTGGGCAGCAACCCTTATAAGTACACAAGACATCAACACCAGCACGGTCAGCCGTGCCTCATTGCCTCACAAAGCAGCTCCACGGCCTTTCAACCTTTACCACATGTAGACTCAACAAATAATCCGTGAGTGCGTGTGCGTGCATGCGTGAAAAACATGTACACATACATGCCTACCTACTTTACACACATGCATGCTGGGTCTTGTGCACATCCACGTGCACAACCTGCTCGTGAGGGTTCTCTCCTCACGCCATACTCTCAAGACAGAGAGACGAGTCACGAAGCCACATCATGCCCTCTCACACACACACACACACACACACGCACACACACATTTACACATAGACACACACACACACCGCATTGCTTCTCTCTGTTGTTCTACACCCTCACAGAGGTGGAGCTTATTTCTCTCACATGACACGTTACTAATGCCACCTTGCACTCTCATGCACACCACAGTGCTGCCATGCACAGCACAGTGCACACCACAGTCATGCACACCACAGTCATGCACAGCACGGTGCGCACCACAGTCATGCACACCACAGTGCTGCCATGCACAGCACATTGCACAGCACAGTGCACACCAGTCATGCACACCACAGTGCTGCCATGCACA
>Ga0307968_1000967_pt1:0-2500 | contig 22523 bp, 24 predicted proteins | sample OrgLakmetagen650_FD_201834 | JGI IMG/M metagenome (GOLD analysis project Ga0307968, IMG submission 201834) | Saline water microbial communities from Organic Lake, Antarctica - #650 | ecosystem: Environmental > Aquatic > Non-marine Saline and Alkaline > Saline | place: Antarctica: Organic...
CAGCAGCAGCAGCAGCAGCCGCATGCTCTCACACCTCTCCACGCCCAGCTGACAAGCAACCCTCAGCAGCAGCAACAGCAACCCTCGCAGCAGCAGCAGCAGCAGCAGCAGCAGCAGCAGCAGCAGCCGCATCCTCTACCTCTCCACGCCCAGCTGACAAGCAACCCTCAGCAGCAGCAGCAGCAGCAGCCGCATCCTCTCACATCTCTCCACGCTCAGCTGACAAGCAACCCTCAGCAGCAGCAACAGCAACCCTCGCAGCAGCAGCAGCAGCAGCAGCCGCATGCTCTCACACCTCTCCACGCCCAGCTGACAAGCAACCCTCAGCAGCAGCAACAGCAACCCTCGCAGCAGCAGCAGCAGCAGCAGCAGCAGCAGCAGCAGCAGCAGCAGCCGCATCCTCTCACATCTCTCCACGCCCAGCTGACAAGCAACCCACAGCAGCAGCAACAGCAACCCTCGCAGCAGCAGCAGTACCAGCAGCACCAGCAGCAACCCTCCCAGCAGCAGCCGCAGCAGCAGCAGCAGTCCTATCCTCTCCTATCTCACCCCCACGCTCCTTTCCTACCTCGTTCTCAACATGAGGTGTGCCAACAGACATGGGCTAGGTTGGAGTACGCATTGGGCTCCCCATCGCCCGAGGAAGTGCTGGACTCTCAACACGTCTCTCACTCTGAGAGCAAACAGCAGCAACTGCTGCAGCTGCAACAACATGGTCAGCACCCGCACCAGTATCAGCACCAGCTCTACCAGCCATTGCAAGAACGACAAAACCAGCACCAGATCTACCAGCCATTGCAAGAACAACAAAACCAGCACCAGCAGCAGCAGCCGCAGCACCAGCTCAACCAGCCATCGCAAGAGCAACAAAACCAGCACCAGCACGAGCACCAACACCACCAGCAGCAGCCGCAGCAGCAGCACACACAAGACGCATTTGTACCGCTAAAAGTGTGTGCAGCATTGGCAGCTGAAACGCAGGCACTCTTACCGCACCACGCCACTCATTTATCACCTTTTTCATTGTCACCAACAGCAGCAGCAGAAGCAGCAGCAGCAGCAACGGCGGCGTCGGCAGCAACGAGAGCTTCGGCCCCTCCTCCCCCAGAAAGTATGAGCAATGGGCTGATCTTAGGCCTGCAAGATCAGAGTCAAGAGGAGGGGTGTGCAATGATAGGGGAGGTGCAGAAAGAGGGGTTGCACATGCAGCAAGGGTTGATGCAGCAGCAGCAGCGAGAGGAGACACACACACCAGAGGGTTTGGAAGGGCATGTGCAGCGAGGGTCGATACAGCAGCAGCAGGAGGAGAGGCATACGCCAGAGGGTTTGGAAGAGCATGTGCAGCGAGGGTCGATACAGCAGCAGCAGGAGGAGAGGCACAGGCCAGAGGGTTTGGAAGGGCACGTGCAGCGAGGGTCAATGCATCAGCAGCAGCAGCATCAGGAAGAGAGGCATACGCCAAATGGTCTAGAAGGGCACCTGCAGCAAGGGGCAGCACAGCAGCAGCAGGAGGAGAGGCACATGCCAGAGGGTTTGGAAAGGCACATGCAGCAAGGGCTGAGGCAGCAGCAGCAGGAGGAAAGACATGCTCATGAGGAGGAGTATGCACAAGGTAGAGAGCTTGGTCTACAGCAAGAAAGAGGGCACGGGATGGGTGGCCTGCAAGTGGAAAAGCGTGTGCATTTGGATGAAGAGGCTGGGCATGTTCAGGAAGAGGAGAGGGAAGATAGTGTGCATTTGGACGAGGAGGCTGGGCATGTTCAGGAAGAGGAGAAGGAAGATGGTGTGCATTTGGACGAGGAGGCTGGGCATGTACAGGAAGAGGAGAGGGAAGATGGTGTGCATTTGGACGAGGAGGCTGGGCATGTTCAGGAAGAGGAGAAGGAAGATGGTGTGCATTTGGACGAGGAGGCTGGGCATGTTCAGGAAGAGGAGAGGGAAGATGGTGTACAGGACGGCATGCAGGAGGGAGCACACCCACAGGGAGCGGAAGAGGGTCAACACGGCGCTGATCAGCAGCAGCAGATTTTGGAGGGGAGAGCCGGTGGGGCTGTGGCTAGCCTGAACGAGGAGGACCTCACCGAGCTTGATGAAGACGAAGATCTTACAGAGATAGACGAAGAGCTAGAGGAAGAGGAAAACAAAACGCCACGGCAGTCGTCTCAAAAAGCAGCAGCAGCAGCAGCAGCTGACACTCCAGCAGGAGCAGAGGCAGCAGCAGCTGACGCTCCAGCAGCGCCACCATTAGTAGCAGCACAGCAGGTACCTCCCACAGCAGCATCACCAGTATCTTCAGTACCAGCAGCGTTATACCAAAATGCTGTACCGCAAGGAATTATAACAGCAGCAGCGCCAGTGCCAGCAGAAGCAGAAGCACTGCCAGGACCGCAAATTCTGACAGTAAGAAAGGACATCAACAATGGGCATTCAGGGTCATCAGAAGATCTGACGCAGCTGGAGCCTTCTTTTGCTGCACAGCCTATACAACGTGCACTTCCAG
>Ga0307968_1000967_pt1:7500-22523 | contig 22523 bp, 24 predicted proteins | sample OrgLakmetagen650_FD_201834 | JGI IMG/M metagenome (GOLD analysis project Ga0307968, IMG submission 201834) | Saline water microbial communities from Organic Lake, Antarctica - #650 | ecosystem: Environmental > Aquatic > Non-marine Saline and Alkaline > Saline | place: Antarctica...
GCAGGACCAAGCACAGCAGCCTCCCACCAAGAAGCAGAGGCAGCAGCCACAGCAACGCAAGGCCGCAGGTGAACGGAGTGTGTGTGTGTGTGTGTGCGTGTGCGTGTGTGTGCATATTGTGTGGGAGGTATATGGCGCAGAGCACAGACTTGATTAAGGACCCCTTGTTTTTTGCTTGTAACTCTTACTTGTATGGCTGCAAGATGACACAAGGAGCCCTGCAGCTTCTGCTCACAACTCTTACTTGTAAGACTGCAAGATGACACAACAAGTTCTGCAGCTTGGTACCTTGCTGACTCTCTCCTGCTTGCCATCCTTGTCCTCCATCCTTGTCCTCCATCAGGTCCTCCATCTCTAGGTTTGGTCTATTTGCAACAATGGTTACAATGGGGGGTGACCTTCAGCCAGATTGTTTGGCTGATCGGCTGCTGACTGGTCTCGGCCAGCCACAAATAAAGAAAGAAAAAGAAAAAGCCTATTGTTCTGCTGAGAAAGGAAATCATGAACAAGTTGGTATATTTGCAACAAGGTGTCGACAAGCCTATCACCATGCTCTATGTTTTTCAAGCTTGTGTGTGAGCTAACCCTCCCATTACTCACCACACTTGACAGAGGTCATAACTTCTTCCTGATAAACGATCTCCACCTCTTCTCTTCTCGAGCTGAGAGGTTAGACCATGCTCAGCGCTGGCCAGTTACCTATTATGACATGTATCCTAACGTATGGTGTAAAAATGGGGTTGTTACAATGGGAATCCGTGCCTAAGGTATGACTGTACGGACGTGGCCAACCCAGGGCACCTCCTTGCGCAGCCCGTGCTGCTGATGCTTTGCAGCATGCAGTCTTTTATTAAGTGTGTGAGTATGCAAGTGTCCAGAATGGTTCTGGATGCGGTTCTTGTGACGACTGTGCTGCCAAGCATGCCTTGCAAATGAGCCTTTGCAGCATGCAGTCGTCAATTAAGCGTGTGAGTATGCAAGTGTCCAAAATGTTTTTGGATGCGGTTCTTGTGACGACTGTGCTGCCAAGCATATACCTCGCAAATGAGTCTTTGCAGCATGCAGTCGTCAATTAAGCGTGTGAGTATGCAAGTGTCCAGAATGGTTCTGAATGCGGTTCTTGTGACGACTGTGCTGCCAAGCATGCCTTGCAAATGAGCCTTTGCAGCATGCAGTCGTCAATTAAGCGTGTGAGTATGCAAGTGTCCAGAATGGTTTTGGATGCGGTTATTGTGACGACTGTGCTGCCAAGCATATACCTCGCAAATGAGCCTTTGCAGCATGCAGTCGTCAATTAAGCGTGCGAGTATGCAAGTGTCCAGAATGGTTCTGGATGCGGTTATTGTGACGACTGTGCTGCCAAGAAAGCCTTGCAAATGAGCCCCATTCAGAGATGTCGTACTCAGTTTGTCAATTTATTCAATGCTATTAATTACCCTTTTTGCTAATCTGAAACTCCGTTGTTTAATTCCAGGCCGTGGAAGAGCCGCCAAAAGAGAAGGCAGCGCCCCTGCTCCTGCTGCTACGAAGGTAATGCGGCTCAAAATGTCTAGAGTTGGGTGGTATTGCCAGGTTGATCGGCATTTACACACTTGTCTTTTGTTGTGCATACTTTGATTTAATTTAAAGGGTTTGAATGATGTCTGGCTATCAAAGGGTTTAAATGATTGATCAGTTTTCAAAGGGCCAATCCTTTTGAATTCCACGATGTCATATAGAACACCTACACACACAGGAAGAGCATGTGTCGTCACTGCTGCTTTGTGTTTCTGAACTGCATGGTGCTGGGAGTGTGTGTGTTGCTGAAGGGGGGGGGGGGGCTTGGGTTAGTCGTGTGTGTTTGTATGTGTGTATGTGTGTGCGTGTGTGTGTGTGTGTTTGTGTGCTGTGCAGTGTGCAGTGTTATGTCTAGCTACCAATATGTTTGCGTGTGTGTGTGCGTGTGTGTGTGTGCGTGTGTGTGTGTGTGTGTGTCTGTTTGTGTGCAGTGTGCAGTGTGTTGTCTAGCTACCAATATGTGTGCGTGTGTGTGTGTTTGTGTGCAGTGTTATGTCTAGCTACCAATATGTGTGCGTGTGCGTGTGTGTGTGTGTTTGTGTGTGTGTTTGTGTGTGTGTGTTTGTATGCAGCGTGCAGTGTTATGTCGAGCTACCAATATGCGTGCGAGTGTGTGTGCGTGTGTGTGTGCGTGTGTTTGTGTGCAGCGTGCAGTGTTATGTCTAGCTACCAATATGTGTGCGTGTGTGTGTTTGTGTGTGTGTGTTTGTGTGCAGCGTGCAGTGTGATGTCTAGCTACCAATATGCGTGCGCGTGTGTGTGTGTGTGCGTGTGTGTGTGTGTTTGTGTGCAGCGTGCAGTGTGATGTCTAGCTACCAATATGTGTTCGTGTGTGTGTGTGCGTGTGTGTGTGTGTGTGCAGCGTGCAGTGTGATGTCTAGCTACCAATATGTGTGTGTGTGTTTGTGTGCAGCGTGCAGTGTTATGTCTAGCTACCAATATGTGTGTGTGTGTGTGTGTGTGTGTTTGTGTGTGTGTTTGTGTGCAGCGTGCAGTGTGATGTCTAGCTACCAATATGCGTGCGCGTGTGTGTGTGCGTGTGTGTGTGTTTGTGTGCAGCGTGCAGTGTGATGTCTAGCTACCAATATGTGTGCGTGTGTGTGCGTGTGTGTGTGCAGCGTGCAGTGTGATGTCTAGCTAACAATATGTGTGTGTGTGCGTGTGTGTGTGTTTGTGTGCAGCGTGCAGTGTGATGTCTAGCTACCAATATGTGTGTGTGTGTTTGTGTGCGTGTGTGTGTGTTTGTGTGCAGTGTGCAGTGTTATGTCTAGCTACCAATATGTGTGCGTGTGTGTGTGCGTGTGTGTGCGTGTTTGTGTGCAGTGTGCAGTGTGCAGTGTTATGTCTAGCTACCAATGTGCGTGTGTTCTTGATACGGTCACTGGGGGAATGTGAAAGTGGGGGTAATTAATGCTGGGGGTTCATGATGCTGAGGGTACCTAATGCTGGGAGTATGTGATGCTGTGGGTATATGATGCTGTGATTATGTGATGCCGGGGGTATGTGATGCTGGGGGTATCTGGTGCTTGAGTTATGTGATGCTGAAGATCTATAATGCCAGGGCTTCGTGCAACGCTGCTTACAATGTCGTGCCAGGGCTTCATGCAACACTGCTTGCAATATCTGCAACACTGCTTGCAATGTTGTGCCAGGGCTTTATGCAACACTGCCTACAATGTCATGCCAGGGTTTCATGCAACACTGCTTACAATGTTGTGCCAGGGCTTCGTGCAACACTGCCTACGATGTCGTGCCAGGGTTTCATGCAACACTGCCTATGCCTACAATGTCGTGCCAGGGCTTCATGCAACACTGCTTGCAATGTCTGCAACACTGCCTACAATGTCGTGCCAGGGTTTCATGCAACACTGCCTATGCCTACAATCGTGCCAGGATTTCATGCAACACTGCTTGCAATGTTGTGCCAGGATTTCATGCAACACTGCCTACAATGTCGTGCCAGGGCTTCATGCAACACTGCTTACAATGTCATGCCAGGGCTTCGTGCAACACTGCCTACAATGTCGTGCCAGGGCTTCATGCAACACTGCTTACAATGTCATGCCAGGGCTTCGTGCAACACTGCCTACAATGTCGTGCCAGGGCTTCATGTAACACTGCCTACAATGTCGTGCCAGGGCTTCATGCAACACTGCTTACAATGTCTGCAACACTGCCCAATGTCGTGCCAGGGTTTCATGCAACACTGCCTACAGTGTCGTGCCAGGGTTTCATGCAACACTGCCTATGCCTACAATGTCGTGCCAGGGCTTCATGCAACACTGCCTACAATGCCGTGCCAGGGCTTCATACAACACTGCTTGCAATGTCTGCAACACTGCCTACAATGTCGTGCCAGGGTTTCATGCAACACTGCCTATGCCTACAATGTCGTGCCAGGGCTTCATGCAACACTGCTTGCAATGTCTGCAACACTGCCCAATGTCGTGCCAGGGTTTCATGCAATACTGCTTGCAATGTCTGCAACGCTGCCTACAATGTCGTGCCAGGGCTTCATGCAACACTGCTTGCAATATCTGCAACACTGCTTGCAATGTTGTGCCAGGGTTTCATGCAACATTGCCTACAATGTTGTGCCAGGGTTTCATGCAACGCTGCTTACAATGTCTGCAACACTGCCTACAATATCGTGCCAGGGCTTCATGCAACACTGCTTGCAATGTTGTGCCAAGGTTTCATGCAACGCTGCCTACAACGTCATGCAAATTTTAAACACTGCCTGCACAAAGGGGCGAGGTGTGAGGAGCGGCAGCAGATCCACACGCAACAGGACCAAAGAATTCACGAGGTCTGATGACACCCATGCTGATGACATTGAACACGACAACAGCGTCGTTCGTAGCAGCGGTAGGGGCAAAGGAGCCTTGACACAGCAAAACCAAGCACAAAGGAAAGGACGCAGCCGCACCCCCACCACCTCTTTCGCTTCCTTTAACACAAGCAGCAGGACAGCTTCATTGGGGTCCACCGTCGCGCTTCCTGCTTCAGCCCATGCTGGTGCTGGTGCCAGTGCTTCTGCTATCGGTGCTGGTGCTGATGAGGAGGAGGGCGAGAACACAAGCGCCATCCACAGCCCTCACACTCTCAACTGCACACGCACACGCCGCACACGTACTGCGAGGCACGCAGGGGCAGCACCCACTCTGCCGTTCACACCTCTGAAGCCCAGCCTGCAAGAAGAACAGGAAATACCACCGCAGCAGCAGCTACAGCAGCAGCAGCAGCAGCAGCCACAGCAGCAGCAAGAGGGGGAGCAGCAGCAGCAACCGGTGCAGCAACCCAAGCAGCAGCAGCAGCAGCAGCAGCAGCAGCAGCAGCAACCGGTGCAGCAACCCAAGCAGCAGCAGCAGCAGCAGCAGCAGCACTACCACACCGGCCTGGCACATAGAGGAGTGGCTCCTGTGCTGTCACCTCAACACCTTGCAAATTCACGCACAACAGAAAGTGTGGCGACGGCAACAGCAGCAGCAGCAGCAGCAGCAGTAAAGCCACATACACAGGTATCTGACAAGCTTATGCTTTCAAACTAGCACCTATCGGTAGAGATGAGTAGATTATTATGAAGTTGAATTGGAGCTGCCATTTGTGAACAAGACGTAGAAATTTAGAGCTGGCCCATTCACAGTGTGCAGAATTGTCCATTCACAGTGTGCAGAAATTCAGAGCTGACCCATTCGCAGTGAGCAGAACAAATGGAAAATTGGTTTAAAACTATTGCACTTGCCAAACATGAGGCCGCAAACGTATGCGCAGCATGTGTACTATTAGGAATCTGATAGTACACGTTCAAATACCATGTCTGTGCACACCTTCACCACATACTAACAACGTCCACCAACGTCCACCAGCTAAGAACGTCCACCAACTAAAAACGTCCACCAAACCCCACATTCCAGGCATCCAAGCCAGCAAGGGCACGAGCGTTGACAGCTGCTGCTTTACAAACGCCACAGAACAAAGCGGCTGCTGCTTCACAAAAGCCACCGAACAAAGCAGTGCGCGGCAATGGTGGACGTGGACGTGGACGTGGACGCTTGAGTGGCGAAAGGGGTGAGGCAGCTGGGAGTGAAGGAAACTGGGGCGAGGAGCTGAGGCAGGAGGAGGAGGAGGAGGAGGAGGGGTCAGATGTACGGATGCCACAAAAGGGAGCTGCAGTGCTCAGCAGGGAACGCAAGCGTGGGCGTGTGAGTGGAGAGGATGGGAGTGAGGCAGGGGGGGAGAGGGGTGTGTTGAGTAAGCGTGGGCGCATGGGTGGAGAGGATGGGAGTGGAGAGGATGGCAGTGAGACAGCAGGGAGGGGGAGGGGTGTGTTGAGTAAGCGTGGGCGTGGCGGGAGAAGGAGTGGTGCTCAAGGTAAGGAGGGTGAAAAGAGGGAGGGAGACAAAGAAGGGGAAAGGTTGTGTGCTCTGCTTACAAAGGAGGGAGGGAGATAATGAAGGGGAAAGGTTGTAGGTGTTTTCCATTTTTTTGTTACTCGGCAGGGGCTTCTGATGTAGGACATGGCATGCGGGTGGAAATGGTGTCACGTTTACATGGGCATTATTTCCGATGAAGTTTCCATTGGTATTGTTTGTAGCCTGTTCGGCACGAATAATCGGTAACTAGCACAACACACACCTTTAAGCCTGTCAATAACTTATGTTTTGATATCAAACAGTTAAAAAGCTTGCTTCCAAGCTCATGTGCATCCTGTTAACGACTTTAAAAGTATCAGCTGATCGTCTTAAGAAAAGAGGGGAAAAGAGGGAACGAGAAGAACTCTGCAGACAGAGAAAACTAGGTCACTTCGTTTTCAATTGTGGAGCTTGAAGGAGCTGCACCTGTGCATACAAGTAGAGATACGGCAGTGCTGTCCAGGTCTGGCCGTCTAATGTCAGCTTTTTGCTTGCAAAAGTTTAGGGTTGGCCAGAACCGTTTACATACCCCGTATATGACTGTATACTTGGTGATTTCCCTGCCAAAAATACCGTATTTATAAAGTTGGCCAGAACCGTATATACACACCGTTATATGACCGTATATTTGGTGATTTCCCTGCCAAAAATACCATATTTATGAAGTTGGCCAGAACCGTATATACACACCGTTATATGACCGTATATATGGTGATTTCCCTGCCAAAGTTACCGTATATACACCGTATATATGGTTCTGGCCAACCCTACAAAAGTGACAGCACGCAGCTGTTATGCTTGTTAAACCTGCCCGTGCTTGCCCATGCTTGTTTAACATGCACTTGAATCGTTCCTGCGCAGCAGCTGCAGCCCAAACCTACGAAAGTGACATCACGCAGCTGTCATGCTTGTTAAATTTGCCCGTGCTTGCCCATGCTTGTTTAACTTGCACTTGAATCGTTCCTGCGCAGCAGCTGCAGCCCAACCCTACAAAAGTGGCAGCACGTAGCTGTCATGCTTGTTTAACTTGCCCATGCTTGCCCATGCTTGTTTACCTTGCACTCAAATCGTGTCCTGCGCAGCTGCAGCCCAACCCCTCACCGCCCGCCAACCCTCCCAAAGCAGCCCTGACAAGAAGGTCCACTGGCAAACGCCGCAACAGCAACGCCAGCAGCAGCAGCAGCAACAGCAACAGCAAGGACAGCCTAGCACTCCTAGTAGGGGGCTGAAGCAAACACAGCAGCAGCAGCAGCAGCAACATCAGCAAGGGCAGCCCAGCACTCCTAGTAGGGGGCTGAAGCGAACACAGCAGCAGCAGCAGCAGCAGCAACAGCTTAATCTGAGTCCATCTTTGACCGGAGCAGCTGGCGGTGCTCAGGGGATAAGTCCAGGGAGGCGCAGAACCCAACGTCACATAAACACTTACAAGGTATGTGTACAGAGAATGTGATGCACACAAAACACTCACAAGGTGTGTGTACAGAGAATGTGATACACACAAAACACTCACAAGGTATGTGTACAGAGAATGTGATACACACAAACACTCACGAGGTGTGTGTACACAGAATGTGATACACACAAAACACTCACAAGGTACGTGTACAGAGAATGTGATACACACAAAACACTCACAAGCTATGTGTACAGAGAATGTAATGCACACAAACACTCACAAAGTACGTGTACAGAGAATGTGATACACACAAACACTCACGAGGTATGTGTATAGAGAATGTGATACACACAAACACTCACAAGGTACGTGTACAGAAAATGTAATGCACAAAAACACTCACAAGGTGTGTGTACAGAGAATGTGATACACACAAAACACTCACAAGGTATGTGTACAGAGAATGTGATACACGCAAACACTCACAAGGTATGTGTACAGAGAATGTGATACACACAAAACACTCACAAGGTATGTGTACAGAGAATGTGATACACGCAAACACTCACAAGGTATGTGTACACAGAATGTGATGCACACAAAACACTCACCAGGTATGTGTAAACAGAATGTGATACACACAAAACACTCACAAGGTACGTGTACAGAAAGTGTGATACAAGATAATGTGTAATGTAAGAGCTTGGGTTGTCTGTATGGCGCTTGCAGTTGTGTGTGTGTGTGTGTGTATGTGTGTGTTGATTTAATACTGGGAGCAATTGCAAAGGGGACTCAGGAAATGATGGAGATACCTATAGCGGCACACGCACATCCAAATGGCATGCATTGTGCATGCATTTCTTGCGGGGTTGGCCCACTTCAGCATGCAGGTGCTGGGAGGTGAACGTAGGATGTGACGAGGGAATATGAGGGGCCAGTGCGAAAGTGACTTACATGTGCACATTAATTCCACTGGCAGGTTGCTTGGGGTGTGAACAAGTGGCAGGGCATACACATAATGAACACCCGTGGTAGAAAAGTGACTTACGTGTGCACATTAATTTCACTGGCAGGTTGCTTGGGGTCTAAACAAGTGGCAGGGCATACACATATTGAACACCCGTGGTAGAAAAGTGACTTACGTGTGCACATTAATTTCACCGGCAGGTTGCTTGAGGTGTGAACAAGTGGCAGGGCATACACATAATGAACACCCGTGGTACAAATGTGACTTACGTGTGCACATTAATTTCACGGGCAGGTTGCTTGAGGTGTGAACAAGTGGCAGGGCATACACATCATAAATACCCGTGGTAGAAAAGTGACTTACGTGTGCACATTGATGTCACTGGTAGGTTGCTTGAGGTGTGAACAAGTGGCATGGCATACATATAATGAACACCCGTGGTGGAAAAGTAACTTACGTGTGTACATTAATTGTACTGGAAGGTTGCTTGAGGTGTGAACAAGTGGCAGGGCATACACATAATGAACACCCGTGGTAGAAAAGTGACTTACGTGTGCACATTAATTTCACTGGCAGGTTGCTTGGGGTGTAAACAAGTGGCAGGGCATACACATAATGAACACCCGTGGTAGAAAAGTGACTTACGTGTGCACATTAATTTCACGGGCAGGTTGCTTGAGGTGTGAACAAGTGGCAGGGCATACACATAATGAACACCCGTGGTACAAATGTGACTTACGTGTGCACATTAATTTCACTGGTAGGTTGCTTGAGGTGTGAACAAGTGGCAGGGCATACACATAATAAATACCCGTGGTGGAAAAGTGACTTACGTGTGCACATTAATGTCACTGGTAGGTTGCTTGAGGTGTGAACAAGTGGCACGGCATACATATAATGAACACCCGTGGTGGAAAAGTAACTTACGTGTGTACATTAATTGTACTGGCAGGTTGCTTGAGGTGTGAACAAGTGGCAGGGCATACACATAATGAACACCCTTGGTAGAAAAGTGACTTACGTGTGCACATTAATTCCACTGGCAGGTTGCTTGAGGTTTAGACAAGTGGCAGGGCATACACATATACATAATAAACACCTGTGGTCAGTGTGAGAAGTAGAGAGGTAGCGGTGCAAGTGGCAGTGCACATTGGTATCCGTGGCAGATCTGAGGTACACACAGGGTGGCAGTGCACATTGTATCAGTAGCAAATCTGAGGTATAGAGAGGTGACAGTGCACATTGGCACCATGCACAATGGTGCCAATGTGTCAGTGCACATCAATGCCAGCAGCAGGTCTGAGGTGTAGAGAGGTGCCAGTGCAAATCAATGCCAGCAGCAGATCTGAGGTATAGAGAGGTGGCAGTGCACATTCGTACCATGCACAATGGTGCAGCAGCAGCTCTGAGGTGTAGAGAGGTGTCAGTGCACATCAATGCCAGCAGCAGCTCTGAGGTGTAGAGAGGTGTCAGTGCACATCAATGCCAGAAGCAGATCTGAGGTGTTGAGAGGTGTCAGTGCACATCAATGCCAGCAGCAGGTCTGAGGTGTAGAGAGGTGGCGTTGCAAATCAATGCCAGCAGCAGATCTGAGGTATAGAGAGGCGGCAGTGCACATTGGCACCATGCACAATGGTGCAGCAGCAGGTCTGAGGTGTAAACAAGTGGCAGGGCATACACATATACATAATAAACACCTGTGGTAGGCTTGAGAAGTAGAGAGGTTGCAGCGCACTTTGATACCAGCAGCAGGTCTGAGGTGTAGAGAGGAGTCAGGGCGCGGTGACACCAGCATTATATCTGAGAGGTGGAGAGAGGTGGCAATACATATACATAGAGATGGCCAGAACCGTATGTGTACACCGCATATGACCGTATATTTGGTGATGTCCCTGCCTAACATACCGTATATACACCGTATATTTATGGTCCTGGCCAGTCCGACATACATATGAACAGATATAAGCGACTTTGACCCAATCTGTCGTTTCTTTTTCACCACAGATTGAGGTGCAGAGGCGACTGTGATCGATACCCTTCTCCTCATGTTCATGCCCAAGTGACTGTGATCGATACCCTTCTCCTCATGCTCATTCCCAAGTGACTGTGATCGATACCCTTCTCCTCATGCTCATGCCCAAGTGATTGTGATCGATACCCTTCTCCTCATGTTCATGCCCAAGTGAAGAACAAAAATAAAAAAGGAGGAGACTCGCCTGGGTGGCTGGATATGTGGATGAATACAGAGCAAGAGATAATGCAAACAAAGCAAACACACTGTTTTCACACTTTCGCCACGTCTCCCCCTCTCCCATTTCTTCATCTACCACTCTCTTCCCTCCGTACCTTCTTCCGTATACTTGCCAGGTGGTGTTCACACTCTCTTCTTCCTTTGAGGACTCAGAAGTGCGCAAGTACGTCAAGATGATTCAGGATCTTGGTGGCAACGTGACCACCTCCGACCAGCCCGCACCCCACCCGCTGACCGCCTCCCTGCAAGCTTCAACCCCTCCCCCTCCAGCCGGTAAATGTAATTGCATGAATGTATATTTTGGTGTAATTGTGTGCTCAATGTGTGTATGTCTGTACGTCTGTACTTTGTGAGTGTGTTTGCGTGTGCATATTCCCCTGCGTGTTGCATGATGGCCTAGATCTACTACCAGTATTTGTCTCCCCTTATTATTCAAGCGCAACACACAAGCACCCGCACCCTTCTGAATCTTTCCGCATCTCTGCCTGCAGCACACTTCATCAACACACAAGCACCCGCACCCTTCTGAATCTTTCCGCATCTCTACCTGCAGCGCACTTCATCAACACACACAAGCACCCGCACCCTTCTGAATCTTTCCGCATCTCTGCCTGCAGCACACTTCATCAACACACACACACGTACACACACAAACACACACACAAACACACACAAACACACACGTACACACACACACACAAGCACACACACACACACACACACAAACACACACGTACACGCACATTCACACATGCACACACACGTACACCGCACAAATATTTGTTGCTACGCAATAGTTACGCACACACATACACGCACACATGCATACACACACAAACATACAACCACGCACCCTCATTCCTCATGCACGCACACATGCACATAGACGCATGCATACACATACACACATAGATCAGCACCACTCCATTAAAATTGCAGCACCGCAGCCTTTGAGCCTTGCCGCTCGCTCCTCTGGTCCTCACAGTAAAGAGGTGAGCCCAGACGTTTACAAGTATGTAAGCATAGCTGCTTCCTTCTTTTTGACTGGTTTTTTCTAGTTGGGATCCATTTCAGTTGAGCATAGCTGCTTCCTTATTTTTGACTGTTTTTTTCTTGTTGGCATTCATATGAGTCGAGCGGCCATGCCAGATGGGGATATCTGTAATTTGATCTAACTGCAAACTGAACTGGTCCATACACAGTAGACACATCATCAAGGTGAGAGGCACCTGGTTGGAAAAAAGAAAAAAGATACGCAGCAATGAAAGCCGATTCCCACGTAAATCAAAGGAAAGAGCCGCTCAGGAACTGTAAGTTAAAGTGGAGAAGCACTTGATCAGGTTGTTTGTGTCAGAGCAGGGGCCTCTTTGTTTTGCTGAAGATAAAGTAGCAAAGGTGAAGGCAGTTACGTACACCGAGCTGCATCTGCCAGGAGTTGTGAGTTTAAGTGGAGAAGCACTTGCTCAGGTTGTTTGTGTCAGAGCAGGGGCCTCTTTGTTTTGCTATAGGTAAAGTAGCAAAGGTGAAGGCAGTTACGTACACCGAGCTGCATCTGCCAGGAGTTAACATTTGTTGGATGTGGAGCAATAAGGGTCAAATCAGATACTTGCACTGAGCTTCAAAAGTGCAAACACATGCAAGTGTGTTTGTGTGTGTATGCTGTGAGCTGCATGCTGTGTGCTGTGTGCTGTGTGCTGCATGCTGAGCATACACATTTCTTAGTATACAATTCCCGCGCGGTGTAGGAAGTGTAGGAAGTGCCGCAAGAGCCACACAGGAACAGCCGCATGTGTATGTAACGTATATGCACGTGTACAACTCACGTATGCTCGTGCGTTTTTACACTCATGTTCAGAGAGAGGCAGGGAGCAGCAGCAGCCGCATGTGTATGTGATGTATGTGCACGTGTACACACTCACGTATGCACGTGCGTTTTCACACTCATGTTCAGAGAGAGGCAGGGAGCAGCAGCAGGCGCAAGAGGCCGGCATCTTCTGGAGGTGCAGCCGCTGTGTCAGGGGACGGAGCCGTGCCGGACAGTGCACAACAGGTGTGTTGGGTTAGCTGATGCCATGCCACATGAACGGTCAGTGCACAATCCAACATTTGCTGGATGAGGCAGAAGAGTGAGCGGCGAGCAACGGCTCTCAAAACCATGGCTCCAACAGTTTGGAAGAACTTTCAATATTTGTGCTTTATGGCAAGGACATAAGCAGGGTGCAAGGAAATACAGGTATCACAGGCAGTGAAAACCACTCCCCACCTGTGTTTTGTGTGTATGTGTGTGTGTGTGTGTTTGTGTGTGTGTGTGTGAGGCAAAGGCAAAGGCATCTTTGTAACCAGTTGTTCCCTCACAACTGCAGACCAAAAAGGTTCCACAAAGAAAATCGAGTGCCACAGAGTGAAAGAGAGGAAAGAATTCGTGGAAAGGTTGGAGTACCAGGCTCTGAAAAGGCAGAAAGGTGTAAAGCATAGAGATGTGCAGGGCTACTCTGAGGGGCAAACAGGCCATTCGTCTGGGCCATTGCCAGCCTCAACATGGATGAATCACTCAGCCAGCGTTGAAGAAAAGAAAGAAAAGAAAAGAAAAGAAAAGAAAAACTACGCCAGCGTTAAAAAAGTAAACCAGTGCGGCTCACGTATACTTATGTACTTTGAGTACTGTATGATGGTGAGTACTACACTCATAGATGTGCAGTGATAGATGTACAGTGAAGCAAGCTTAGATGCACAGTGAGTACTATATGATGATGAGTACTATATGATGATAGTGTTTTGCGCTGCAGTTGGGCTTGCAAGTCAGCGCAAACACTCCTCCCACTCTAGTATCCACATGGTATCCACATACTGGATCCACATACTGGATCCACATACTGGATCCACGTGGTATACACGTGGTATACACCATAGTATCCACATGGTATCCACATACATAGGGTTGGCCAGAACCGTATATCTGCTCCGTATATGACCGTATGTATGGTGATTTCCCCGCTAAAAACACCGTATGTACATCGTATATACCTATGAATGTATGGTTCTGGCCAACCATACACATACTGGATTCACGTACTGGATCCAGATACTGGATCCACATGGTATCCACCATAGTATCCACATGGTGGAAGAAGTGTAAATGGTCCACTCAAGTTCTTGATCTGCACAATGTAAATGCACAATGCAAATGGATTCTGCACAATGTAATTGGTCCACTCGAGAGCTTGATCTGCACAATGTAAATGCACAATGCAAATGGTCTTTTCACAATGTAAACGCACAATGCAAATGGACTCTGCACAATGTAAATGCACAATGCAAATGGACTCTGCACAATGTAAACGCACAATGCAAATGGACTCTGCACAATGTAAATGGACTCTGCACAATGCAAATGCAAAATGCAAATGGACTCTGCACAATGTAAATGCACAATGTAAATGGACTCTGCACAAGTTAAATGCACAATGCAAATGGACTCTGCACAATGTAAACGCACAATGCAAATGGACTCTGCACAATGTAAACGCACAATGCAAACGGACTCTGCACAATGTAAATGCACAATGTAAATGGACTCTGCACTATGTAAATAGTCCACTCAAGTTCTTGATCTGCACAATGTAAATGCACAATGTAAATGGTCCGATCAATTGCTTAATCTGCACACATTAACGCCAGGACACGTATTTCTAGGGTTGGCCAGAACCGTACATCTGCACCGTATATGACTGCATGTATGCTAATTTCTGCCAAAAATACCGTACATACACCGTATATACCTATAAATGTAAGGCTCTGGCCAACCCTACATACTTCATACCAACATGCTGGCACTCAGATCTGGGCAGCAACTGGGTCTACATGCTTTTTGATGGAAAAGATTTAACAAATGCATTATGTTCTACTTCATATGTTCTCCCTGCAACGACAGCAAAAAATAATACACCTTGCACTTTGAGCATGAGCGCATACACACTTTTGCTTTTCTATGGGTACCCTTGCAGCTCTAGCAGCATTCTTGTGAGTGCATTTCTTGTACCTTTCAGCTGGATTCAATTGGTACATGTGGCGGAAGTTCCTGCTATTAATACATGTTAGCTGTTTTTTGCAAAATATGAGCAAGTCCAATACCTATTACTCACATGCAAAAAAATAAGAGCACAAAAGAGCGCAATCATTTAGGTATTCAGAGTCTCACATGTTTGTGCACACACATACACACACATATACACATACGCACACATATATATATACACACATATGTACACACACATGTACACACACACACACACATATATATACACACACATATACATACACGTAGACATACACACAGAACACATACATACATACATACATACATACATACATACATACATACATACATACATACATACATACATACATACATACATACATACATACATACATACATAC